>OBMA010002077.1_pt1 | contig 11856 bp, 8 predicted proteins | sample 1539141 | NCBI WGS metagenome assembly OBMA01 (sample SAMEA3991484, study PRJEB22521) | metagenome | biome: anthropogenic terrestrial biome; feature: sewage plant; material: raw primary sludge | place: Sweden | collected 2012-09-26 | reverse complement strand
CTTTTCCCTGTTGGTTGTCCGTCATGGATGTACATCAGGTTTGCATCGTCACGAAATCTGCTTACAAGATGAAATCCCATAGAATCTAGCCCTTTGGCGCAAGTAACCTCTGGATTTACTTTTCCCTTCTGTTAATGCAGAAACCATTGCCAAGTGTAACGAGCCGTTTTAATCATCTGTTGTTCCCATCTGGATTCGTGGGATTCATTTCGGGAACAATTAATCCACTGACATTTTGCATAACTGCTCAATATCAGTGGGTTTACTTATGTCGTTGTCAATCTTAGCCAGATGATTAAAAATGGCAGAGAACTTAACAGTCCCTGCCACTACATAACATATTAGCAACATTGCTATCATTGTGCGTAACCAGAAAAAGCGCAGGAATCACCACAATCAAAGGAATAAGATAGTACGATGCTTGCGACCCTCAAAGGTTATGCGAAATACCTCACGGTATCGTTATTTTGTATCTTGCTTGTTTGATAGGTACTCTTTTATGCATTGTTGCACAAATGCCATTATCGTAGGAGCAGCTGCATTAACTACAGTTTGCTTGCCGAAAAGAGAGTTTAGCAGTTCCCAGTACTTACCAAGCAATGATATTCCAATACATTTGATTGCATAGAAATCATCTGACGTTTCACCCAATAACAAAGAATTACTCAATCCGTGAACATATTGGGATGTATATGAGTAGAAAGACTGAATGTTCTGACGAATATCTATTTGCGCATACAAGTCTTCCCAAGTCTGCCTTTTGGGTTTTGTCAGAGTTGCATCAAACGTTTCATACTTCCAGTTACCAGCATCTACAATCTTCTGAAACAGAGTTGGATTCAGCGTCTTATACGGATGATTATCAAGTAACTTCAAGCAAGTGTTTATCACACTTTCGGCATTCGCAATTGCAGAGCCTACTTGTTTATGAATTGAATCATACTCTTCCTTTGTACAATGCCCATCATATTGATAATCACAACTCAGTGTTTCTTTACGTTGTCTGTTACCATCCAAGAAGTAAAGCAGATACCTGAAGGTTGTTTCATCTTCATTCTTGTTGGCATAGATTCGATACATAACGCAGAGGTTATCTGCTTGCATTCGTATCAATCCATAGCAAGACATAGCATCTTGTTCTAAATCAGCTAATGTTTGAAGTGAGTATGCCTGTTTCAGAAACTTTTTCCCCATAGCCAATAAGGTGCCAGTGGCATCTGTCAGATCATTTTTCCGATGACCGACAGACAAACGTTCTGTTGCACTTTCTGCAAGAAGCATTATTTGCTGGAATGCAGTTTCTGGGGTATGTCCAGTTGCCTCCATTTCTGGGATTGAAACTCTTGCCATTATATTGTTTATTAGCTGTTTGGCTTACCTTCCTCAACTTTCAAACCTAACTTGTAGAACTTGGAAATTCGTTTCAAGTCATCAGCCTTTGTTTCATTGCTGATGTTTGAATAGACATACCAACCTTCTACTTCATGTTGCCATACTCGCCCAGGAGCAGGAGGACGCTTGTCTTTGCTAACAAGGTTGAAGCCACCATGTTCGATACCTACCTTCGGAATACGCTCAAGCCCTACCTTTCGGAGTGCATCAACAAACGTGTTGATTGCAGCCTTGTGCCAGATTACTGTTCCATCAGGGAAGGTTACACGCAAGCCCTTTGTCGGATTCTCTATGTGCTTTGTTGGCTCATGTGGCTCAATGGATGCTGGCTTCTCAGAACTTGATACAGGCTTGCTTGACTTCGGGGTAAGAGTCTTAGCGTCAATGATTTCACTAATCTTTGCCTTTCGCGAGAGTGCAACGCTGAGAGGCTCGCCAGGGTGATACTCTACCACAAGGACAAGGTCACGCTGTATCTCACTCAGTTGCGGTTCTATATTCTGGCTGAGTGCAGGCAGAATCTCCTCTTTGATTATCTTCTCTTCGAGGTTATCTGCGGCCTTCAGCAACTTGTCATCTACAGGGAGGTTCATGTCCCTGAGTGATATCAACGTTGTGTATAGTTCTTTGAGTGTAGCCATAGTCGTATATACTATCAACTGAAGTTGCTATACTTTATTTTAGGTCTTTAATTTTGATGCCATCCGTAGTTCTCCAAGCAGATGGACCGTTCACTTCATTACCAGCACAGAATTTTGCAGCAGCAGTTGGTGTGTCAAATACAACATCCTTGTCGAGAATAAAGAAATCCGTTTCTTCATGACAATACTTACTAATTCTTTCTTGACGGATATTTTCAAACTTGTATGTGGAGCCGCCTGTCTTACGAATACATGCGCCTTTTAGCAATTTAAGGCTATTGTTTTCAGGAAAGAATATACCTTTGTTTTTGTAATTCTTTCCACCTAAAATAACATTTATCTGTTTCATTTTAATCATTTTTGTAAAGCGATGCAACCAATTTGTCTATTTCCATTTCAATCGAAGTTGTATCTGAAAGAGGATTTTCTTTCTTCAAGGAAGATATTTTTCTTGCTCTTGAAGATATTTCTTCCTGGATCTTCTTGTCAGTACAACTTGGGAATCTAAATTTTTCTATTGTCGATTTGTTTATAGCGAGGTATCCTCCTGCTAAATGTTTGTCAGAGAACTCTTTGATTAACAGTTCTGTGGTTGTTTTTGCATTTAATACACCCAACAAGTAATAAGGATCAAGACCATTGAAATCATAAATAGCATAAGCACCTACTCCGATACCTAATGGTTCGTCAGTATATACGGCTTCTATGCATTTTGTCATTCCAGCGATAACAATCTTTGGATTCTTCCACATTTCTTGTTTGCCATCAGAGATGTTATCATCAAGTACAACATGAGCATTGTCGTATCTTGATTTCATATATCTAACCCCTAAATTATTAAATGTGTATCTATCGATATTGCCACTCACAGTGAATGGAATAGAATTTAGCACATATTCACCTCTTACGTTTTCTTTGATTTTCTGTGCTTCAAAGCCCGTTGCGCCACTACAAACTTTGACTCCCAAGTCTTCAAGCTTTATGATAGAATCAGAAACCTCCTCTTTTTTGACCAGTATATTTGATAACAAATCAGCATAATGATTTAGATAGTATTTACCAAAGCCATTCTTTTGCTGCTTATTACCAAGAATGATAATAGGATAAACACTTGCCGTTTTAAATACGTCATAGATTGAGACATCTACTGATTTAGAAAGACCTTCTTCTGAAATCAATCTTTTAAGGCAGTTCTTTCCATAATCTGCAACTAACAACTTGTTAGGTATAATCCAGCAATATGTTGATTTAGACATGTTTGCACCTAACAACAGGAACAAAATGTACATATCATATGCTCCTTTTGCTTCTGGATATTGCTTCTTATATAAAAGTTTTTCTTCCTCAGACCTCGCCATCGTTACAGCGCTTATATATGGTGGATTTCCTATTACAATATCAAAACCACCTTTATCAAAGACTTCCTTAAAGTAAATATGCCAAAGGAAGAACTTGTCGTTAGGAATAGGGAGTTTCTCTATCTTTCTTTGAATATCAGGTGTACATCCCTTCAGATTGATAATATAGCTGCGTACATTTTCGTTGATAATACTACGAAGACTCAATTTAGCATTGTGATCATCAGTAAGATAGTACTCTTTGATTGCATGCTGTATGTTGTCAAGGGCATATTTTTCGTCAAATGCTAAAGTTGCTTGCCATGCTTGCCCCTTTTTAGCCTTGCGTTTCTTCTGCTCGTTCAGCGACATACCAGAGAGTTCAACACCTTCATATTGTTCAAGAAGAGAATTTCCCTGCATAATCTTGAAGTCCATGTTTGGCAGAGCATGAGGATTCTTTTCATCCACAATAAGGGCAAGCCAGAAACGAAGACGAGCAATGTCAACAGCACCTTTCTCAATATCCACACCATAGATGTTGTTCTGGATGATATGAGTCTTGATGCTTACCGCTGTCTCGTCATCAATACCTTCGATTGCCTTACGGCAAGCATAGAGCTCACGAAGCAAGCCCATAGGGAATGCACCAGAACCGATGGCTGGGTCACATATCTTGACATCTTTAAGTTTCTGGTCAACTGTCTCTTTCAATTCTTCTGATAATACAGAAGCATCGTATGTCGTTACAAACTGACGAATGGAATCCTTAATCTGATTGTCATTTACATCTGTCTGAAGGTAAGCAACCAAAGACTCACGGCACATGTACTGAACAATCTCCTTTGGAGTATAGAATGCGCCCTTATCCTTATTGTCTTCAAGCAAGTTCTCAAAGATACGACCAAGCATTTCTGGGTCAACACCAATCTCAGCATCATCAGGATCGTTCTCATCAATTGTGAAGTTGTACGAAGCGAAGAAATCCAGCAGATTCTTCATGTATTTTGCTGGCAAAGGGAAGTTGGTCTTGTCATAATCATCCTTCTCAAAGAGTCCACCATTGAGATACGGAATCTTGATGCCATTACCCACATTCTGGCTGCTTGTTATATCGCCTTTACGCTTTGTGTTAATGTCATTGAAAAGTGGTTCAAGAACATCATCCACAAAGGTGTTCTTGTGTGTTGTATTGGTAAAGAGGTTTTGAACAAACTCCTTATCGCCATCATTCCATGCTTCACCAGCAGAGCATCCCATCCATCCCTTCTTTTGAAGGAACTGGATGAATACCAATCTACCCATGAGTTTCTTTACATAGTCACGTACAGCCTTTTCTGCATCGGGGAACTGGCTGAACTCCTGCATAATCTCACGGCATGGCTGACCAGTAACCTGTTCTTCCCACTTGTTGGCAACTTTAACCATACGCTTGCCAGTGATGAACTCAATGATGTCCTCATACTGTTTCTTATATTCCTTGAAGAAGAGGTCTGAAAGAGCTTCAACAGAGAATGCCTTGGTGATTGCTTTCAAGTCAAGAGCACTCTTCTTCAAGTCTTCAAACTGCTTGATGGCAGTACGGCTGCGATGTCCTTCACCCAAAAGATATGTAAATCGTTTGGTATCGGTACTTTCTTTTGTAAGCGAACCATCTTCTGCAAAGGCAAAAGCCTCGCTAACGTAAGAGAAACGCAATACAGCTTCATTCTGACGGAAGCAGAACATGAATGCACCAGAGCAGCCCATGCCTCTCCAATTGGTACACAACAGGTTGCGGATTCCTGCACGATTTCGCTCAATAACAATGCTATCGCTAAGTTCCACTTCATAGATGGCAATGATATGACCATCTGGAAGAGTAATCTTACCTGTATAAAGAGCACGTTTTGCCATGCTTTCGTCAACTGGTACCAACTGAGGTTGCTGCCAGAACTGCACTCTCTGACGGAAGATGTCGTACAAAAGTCCCTGCCAATTTGCACGATTGTATTTTGACTCAATGATTGAACGATAGTCCATATTGCTGATTATTTGAATGATTCGCTAAGAATAATTTGTGCCTCTGTTTCTGTCTCGTGCTTCAATTCTTCTGCACTCAGATAGTAGGCGTTATACTTCTTTGCCATCTCAATGATCTGAGACAGAGCATCGTCACGATGGAGTTTACCACGTTGCATTTCTTTCTGCATTCGCTGGAGTCTCTTGGCAATGATAGTGATAACACCACGCTCTGCAAGAATACGGAGCTGTACTACCTGCTGATAAATAGTCTGATCTTGTATTTCAGGAAGGAAAAGGTTGAGCAAGTTAGCTGCCATACCTACCTGAGCACCCATAGCGGAGCCTGCCTGTTGTGCTTGTGCATCCTGTTTTACCTGCTCCTGACCACGCAGTTGCTTGAACTTGTCAATAGCCTTAAGAACATGGTCATGGTGATGATCGATGCGTTCAACCTTCTCTTCCTGAGTATCAGCCTTAAAGTATTTAAGTGCATCAACTACAGAGAGTTCTTCTACCGATTCGGCACTCGATCGGAAGAATGACTTGCGCATATTCGTCTTCAGGAATACCAGAGTATCTTGCGACAATGTAACACCATCAATAGAACGTGATTCACGTCCTGTACGGCTACGAAGCGACATCTTTGCTATGCGGTTATACTCTCGTCTATCAGTAAGATAGAGCGAACGCAACTCCTCATAGAATGGGATTTCCTCATTGAACTCGCCCTTGTCTGCTTGTAAACCTTCGGTAAAGAGCTTTTCAAGGTTACGGTCAATGATTTCCTCCTGAGAGTAAATCTGATTGTCCTCGCCAAACGTAGAGTGGAAGGTCTGGATCTTCGACAATGCAATCTGATTGAGTTTGATAATCTGGTTGCCTTGACGAGAGGGATAGAACACGTAATTATATATATTCTTTCCCTCTGATCCAATTCGGTTCACACGACCGATACGCTGCATCAACTTGGTTGAGTTCCAAGGAGTATCATAGTTGATGATGATGTTAGAGCGGTGGAGGTTGACACCCTCTGCAAGTACATCAGTAGTGATGATTATGTTATAGTCATCCTTACGGAGCGACTTCTTATAGTTGGCATCAAAGTTCTCTTGAATGGTCTTGAAGAGCTTTGTTCTGTTGCCTGAGTCAATGACCAGAACATCCTTGCGGTTCAGACGTCTCTGGAGGTATTCAACTGTATCTTTTGACTCAGAGAAGATTATAAGCTTCTGACCAGGGTTACGGTCTTTCTTGAACAGTTCATGCTTCAGTATATCATTGAACTTCGCAAACTTAGAGTCATCTGCACCTTCTACATCAACAGTGTCCCAGTCGGCACACATGGCTTCGAGAACCTTTTGGTCAGCACGGAGCATTTCAATGAAAGCAGGATCGAAATTTTCTGCTTTGAATACGGCATTTTTGGGATTCTCTTCAGCCTTTTGCTGGAGTCTTTCCTCAATCTCATCATCATCAAGACCAAGGTCATAGAGGTGATTGATGTCGAGGTCAGGAGCGATGAAAACACGGTCATTCTCGAACATGTTGATCATGTACTGATTAGCATCACGGAATCGACCGATACTTGTTTTGAAGGCATAGAATGAGCTTTCCAGACGCTTTACAAGTCCGTTCTTGCGGATGCTTGCCAAGCTTCGAGAAATCAACTGTGCATTATCATAGAGTCCTTCTGACTTCTCAGGGTCAAGGTAGGCAATAGCTTGATAGCGAGCGTAGGTCAACTCCTTTACCAAGGTTGTCATTGAACTCTCGAACATATTGGCTATGCGGTCGTTCATTTCGTAGGTCTTCATTTCTGGTGCTGCCACCTTTGGGAAGCCCTGAATATCCTTGTTGTAGCGTGGAATTGCCTCAATATCAGTACGTGTACGGCGAACTGTTATCGGTTTGATTACACGGTCACGAACCTTTTCTGCCAGTTCCTTGAACTTTGTCAGGTCGTAATTAGGATTCTTCTTCAGATTCTTGAACTCAACAATCAATGGAGAGAAGAACGATGTGAGGTTTGGCACACCATCAATAGTACAGCAACGAGGATCTTGGAAAAGAAGAATCTCGTTGTAGAGGTCAGCAGGTGTATTGTTCATAGGTGTTGCAGAGATAAGCATCACCTTCTTCTTGAAACCAGGGATGTTGCCTGTTTCCACACGTGGCATCTTACAAATCTCCTGCAATTCGGTAAATGCAGTGTTGGTGTGTGTACGGAACTTGTGTGCCTCGTCCACCAAGACAAGGTCATACTCGTCAGCATTCCAATAATCGTAATTCTCTTCATCGAGAACCTTGCTCAAACTACCATTGCTGATGAAACGAGTGTACTTATCAAGACCGAAGTCTTTGAAAGTCTGCTTCCAGTTGTGCTCTACGGCTGGTGGGTAAACCACCAGAATCTTTGTGTTCTCATAGCCATTGTCAATACAGAACTGCTTTGCAATCATTGTTGCAATGACAGTCTTACCAAGACCCACAACGTCAGCGAGGAAGAAACCATCGTATTTGAGCAACTTCTTATAACCCTCTACAACAGCATCTGTCTGATATTCATACTTGTCATAGCCTTCTGGCATATCGAAGGCATCCTGTGCATCTGTAGCAAGCACACGGTCAGAGAAGTACTCCATCAACATCTTGATATACAGTTCGTATGGAGTAACGTCACCATTCAGATACGTTTGCTGAACAGGTCCAGTCTTTATGTCTTCTGCTGTGATTGGGCAACCTTCAGCTTCAGCCCAGAGCAATTCAAATTCATCCTTGGCAAACTGAACATCCTCGTTGTCACGGAGCATTACATTAAACTCATACTGCTTGTCCTGACTAATGCCGAGACCATTGCCACTGAGGTTGCTGGAACCAGTAATGGCACATCCGTCAGTACTCCATTCATTGAAATTGTCTGGATAAAGTAGGTATATCTTTGCATGGATCTTCTTGCTTGGGTGAGCACGAAGTTCGAGCTTTCCGCTGACAAGGTCATCGACCATCTGCCAGATACCTTCTTCTACGTGGCTTGAATAGACGGAGTTTTCAATGTCCTTACGAAGCTGAGTGAGGTAGTCTTGCTTGACTTCCTCTTCAGCACCGAAGAACAACTGTCCTTGGTTGTTAGCCTTAACGATATACTTGTCAACATCAATACCAATGAGCATACGCACTTTGTTGATGCTGTTCAGGAATGGGCGAAGTGTAAAGTAACCAGATGCCCTAAGGAATCCTACGACAGAGTCCAGATTCTTGATATTAGGGTTGTTTGCCAGCAATCCTTCAAACTGTTTCATGAGAGTATTGCCTTCACGGTTGGTAAAGAATTTCTTAGCCATAGATTTTATTTTAGGTGTATTTGTTATTCTTGTTCACGAATTAAGTCAGTGTACTTGCATTCAAGCACCTGAGCAATTTTGAAAAACATTTCCAGTGATGGCTGAGAGGCATTTGTCACCCACTTTGACACGGTAGCAGGATCCTTGCCAAGCTGTTCAGCCAACCATTTGTTTGTCTGATTGCGTTCAGCCAACATGACTTTTATACGATTCAAATTCTTATTTGCCATAAATACAACATTTTGTGTGTGCAAATATACAAAAATCCAATGAGAAACGAGCCGAAAAGTAGTAGAATTTGCAAAATTTTATTCTAATTTATGGTGTTTCTTTCATTTTTGCCGTCTTTTTATCCCATTTTTGTAAGCAAATGTCATTTGTAACAAGCACTACGAAATGAAGGGAAACAAAAAAGGGCATCGCGATTTGCGACACCCCTGTATTTTCATTTCCCTTTTGTTATTCTCGTCAACCTTGTCCGAAAAAGTCGGATAACCTGTTGACAGCCTCAATTCTTGTAGGCATTATCACCTCCGCATAAATCTGAGTTGTTTGAATATCCTTATGCCCAAGCAACTTGCAGACGGTGAATAGATCGCCTCCAGCAGCTATTGCACTCGTTGCAAAGGTGTGGCGAGAAACATGGAAACTTACGGTCTTGTTGATGCCGACAGCCTTTGCCATCTTCTTTAGTATAACATTCGTCTGGCAAAGTGAAGTCAATCCAGCAAACACCTTCTGGCTTGCAGCGTTATTACCTCTTTCTGGAAGCCATGACAACGCAATGGCACTCAATGGAACACGAACGGAGCGTTTTGTCTTCTGCATTGAGTCGATTACAATCTCTTGTCCCAAAGAAGTGTGCTGAATGTTACCCCACATGAGGGATGCAACATCGCTAAATCTCAGACCTGTGAAACAAGCGAACATGAAGGCTTGTTTTGCCAGTTGGTTCTTGGTTTCTGCCGATGCCATCAACTCCAGTTCTTCCTTTGTCAGATAGTCACGAGCCGTAGGAACCTCTGCCACCTTCTCATTGTCATTCAATGAATAGAAGGGATTGGCATTTAGAACTCCAGACTTCACGGCATCATTGAGAATCTTCGTCAGTTGATGCTGGTAAGCAAGGCAAGTACGTGGCGAAAGTGGCATAGGGTTCTTCGGGCTGTTGGTGTTCATGTACGTATGTTGCAGATAATCAAGAAAGTCAATCATGAACTTTTTGTCTATCTTCTTCATAAGCATTCGAGGACGGTGCTTGAAAGCCAAGTACGACTTGACTACCTTTATACAGGAATCCACGTTTTCCAACGTGCTTTCTGATAGACGGTCTTCTTCTTTCAGTCTCTTATAGTAGCCATCAAGCCAGTCTGCAAAGACTCGCTTAGGTAATTCGCCATTGGCTAATGGTTCTGGGTCATCCTCAATGCCTAAGATGCGCTTTGCTTTGATGGCAATAGCTTTATTCATCGTCCCTTCATTTTCCTTCTTGATTGCAGGAGTATTGCCAGGGACTATGTAAAGGTCAAGGTATTCATACCACCTTTTGCCATTCTCGTAGAAGTCGAGATACAAGGTCTTATTGCCGTTCTTTAGCAAACGTGAGCGAAGTTCTACTGTCATTTTGCTGTGGGTTGTTCTTGATTACCAAAGTAGTTATCCATGAGGTTGATGGTTTCAACTTTCTTCTGGTCAACTATCTTTGCATAAATCTGGGTTGTCTCTATGTTCTTGTGACCTAACAACTTGGATGTCGTGAATAGGTCAGCACCGAGGGTAAGCAGCATCGTTGCATAAGAATGTCGTGAGCAATGGAATGTCAGATGTTTCTTTATGCCAACACTCTCCATCCACAAGCGGATGTTGCGCTCCACATTGGAGTCTGTAGGTAGCTTGAAGACTGGCTCGTTTGGGTCGTCCTTCTTCGGGAGCCAGTTCAGAGCCTCATTAGATAGTGGCACATTCACATATGTCTGAGTCTTCTGCATCAGGCATCGGATAAACAAGGTGTTGCCATCTGGAGCCTTCTGCACCTTCGCCCATGTCAGCGAACGTATATCGCTTAATCTCAAACCTGTAAAGCAAGAGAAGATGAAAGCCTTCTTTACATCTTCATTGATACAAGAACCAGTCATTGCCAGTTTCAACTCGTCAAGAGTCAGGAACTCTCTGGCTGAGTCGGGAATGTGAACCTTTTCTTTGGCATTGATAGCCTTCATTGGATTGGCTTTGAGCATACCTTCACGAACGGCATTGTTCAAAGCACCATTGAAAGAAGTCTGGATTGTAGCAGCATATCCAACACTGATAGTTGACTCTTCCTTCTTCTTGCGTGTATTCTTTGCAGTTCGCAAGAAACGAATGAAACCACGGCAGAACTCAACATCGAGATTTGCAACCGAAACCAACTGCTGATTGCTTTCGGTTACAAATTGTTCTACCTTCAGGCGCATATCATGGCGATTCTTCAAAGTCTTCTCAGAAACACCTGTTTGGGCAATCTCATAGTCTTTTAGGTAATCAAGGAGCAATGTGCTTGACTTACGCACCTTGTCCCACTGCTTCACGCTGGCATGTTGCAGAGCGAGAATGCGGTCAGACTTTATTTTCTCGGCAGTCTGTCGTGCTTCCTTATTTAATTGACGCGCGCGAGGGCTTGTCTCTGGTACAAGATACAGTCCAAGTGACTCGTATTTGCGAACACCTTTCTGATAAACGTCCAAATACAAGCTGATATTGCCGTTAGCAAGTTTGCGCTCACGGATGCGGATAGGCTCTTTAGCCTTGATTTCCTTTTTCTGTCTGCCCATGATTTTTTCTTATTGTTGGAAATGATTTTAGAAACCCAAAAGAGGAAGGATTTCAGGTGCAAAGATAGTGCTTTTTCTTGATTCACGCAACAAATACGCAACAAAAATACTATTTTTAAGAGTTTTTATGAATCAGGTTGGCAAAGATAGGAAAAATCGGTTTGCGCTTTGGTATGTGCTAAATATCAATGTTTTACATTCTCAATATTTACTTTCTTTTCCTATTGCTACTTTTCGTTTCTTTCAATAGAAACCTCAAAGAAAAAGTCTTCTATTAAATTGCATCTTGCTTCAGGTGGAGGCTTTGTAATATCAATCATGCCAACATCAG
>OBMA010002076.1_pt1 | contig 11857 bp, 10 predicted proteins | sample 1539141 | NCBI WGS metagenome assembly OBMA01 (sample SAMEA3991484, study PRJEB22521) | metagenome | biome: anthropogenic terrestrial biome; feature: sewage plant; material: raw primary sludge | place: Sweden | collected 2012-09-26 | reverse complement strand
TTATTATTTTCTTATTATTTTCTTATTTTTTTCAATTGCTTTTCACAAATAAATCGCAAGCATATATTATAGTACCAATTATAAACTTCATACGAAGTTTATGAACATAACCTTCCCCCACATTTTAAAGGATGAGTCCAGACTATTATTTCCGGTTTGGACTCATTTCTTTTGTTTTAGTGCATCTATATATTTTTTTGTAAGTTCTCTCTGTTTTACATGTTTATGTATTACATATCCTATTTCCATATAATCATCTACTTCAAGTGGTCGTGCCACAATATTTTTCCCGTTAAGGTCTGTATTAATAACACCACTGCATATCGTATAACCATTAAGACCTATAATAAGATTAAATAATGTTGCTCTGTCTGTAACAACAACGTCTTTTTTCCTGTCAAGTGTACTCTGAATCTCTTCAAAAAAGAAAAATGCATTATGTTCTCCCTGTTCATATGAAAGTCTCGGATATGGAGCGAGATCATCCAGTGTAACTTTATTTTTATTTGAAAGAGGGTTTTTATCACTTATAAAAACATGTGGTTTAACCTCAAAAAGTGGTGTGAATTCAAGATCATGTACATTTATTTCTCTCATGAGAGTTTCACGATTAAACGGATTGAGATAAAGAACACCTATATCACTTCTCAAAAGTGCTACATCTTCAATAATCTCATATGTCTGAGTCTCTCTCATATGAAATTCGTACTCATCAAAATCTTCATTTTTCAGTAAATCCACAAATGCTTCAACAGCAAAAGAATAATGCTGTGAAGAAACACAAAACTTCTTTTTCCCCTTCTGAACGCCCAGATAACGTTCACGTATCAAATCCTGTGATTCAAGCATCTGCCGTGCATACGAAAGAAATTCCTCTCCTTCAGATGTAAGTGTTATACCTTTATTTGTCCTATTGAAAATTTTTATATTGAGTTCTTTTTCAAGTTCGTGGATTGATGCAGTAAGACTTGGCTGCGACAAAAAAAGTTTTCCAGCTGCCTCTGTCATTGATTTACTTCCTGCAATTGTTACTACATAATACATCTGATTTAAAGTCATAAATATTACCTTCTGCTTCTTTATAGCTATTTTTCAAAATCCATGCATACTCTTTGTTTTGTATTAGGGCGTACAATTTCATTTGCAATTTTAACATGCTCAGGATGAACAGCATATGCTCTTAATGCCTCTTCATTTTCAAGTGTTGAATCCAGCATTATGTCTGCATTTGAAGACACCAGCGGATTTATATTGACATTAATTTCTTTCAGTCCGGAAATTTTACCTGAAAGTCCTTCAAGTCCATCTTTTATCTGTTTTTTTACAAGTTCTTTTTCATCTATTGAAAGTTCATCATTCAGCTGCCATAAAATTATATGCTTTACCATTTTTCCCTCCAGCTTCTACATTTCTTTTCATAAAATTTATGATGTTTTATTTTAATTATAAATTTTTTATAAATTCATTATTATACATACTGATAAAAGTGTAATTATAAATATAACCAAAAAAATCATACCCTGTTCTGTTTCCATTGATCCGCAATACTCTTCAATCGTAGCCATATTTGGCTTTTTCCTATAAAAAAGTAAAGGCTGAACCGGATATTTATCATTTTCATAATATTTTTTTATCGTTCTGTAGTATTTATGCCCGTCAATCTGATATTGGTACTGATATACACCTGCTCTTTTTGCAGATCCGTTTTTTTCTGAGTGTTCCAATATCCTATGGATTTCAGCTTTCACAACATGTTTTTCTTTACGACATTTTTCTGCTGATTTTTTACATATTTCTGGAACAATAATATATCTATGTATAATATAAATCAAAATAAATATCACAACTGAAATTATTATAGATATTCCTATCTCTGTAATACCCCTTATAACCACATATTTTATATTTGAAAGCAGCATATATGTCCTCACTTTCCAAATTTGTTTCTTTTTCTTTGTTACTATTTCCTAGTTACCATTAATTCTTATTCTTTTTGTTCATAATTTCCAGTTCACATTAATGTTTTCTCAAATACTGTTCCCTGTTCGGATATACTTCTCTGAATGCAAGAAGCGCTGCATTCTGTAATAATTCGTATTCATGTTCCATTTTAAATCTGTATGGCATGTCAAAAGCTATCGCACTTATCTGATCTGCAATTTTTTTTGCTACACCATCATCTGAAAGCTGCCCCATTCCAAATACAAGTGAAGTAAATCCCCTGCCGCCTCTGCTCACATCTATATATTTCAAAAATGAATTTTTCAATTCCAAAAGTATGATCTGACGTTGAGCATCCGGATAATTTTCAGCATCTGCAAGTCCAAGATTAACAAGTATTTCAGCTGCCTGTTTTTTTCTTGCTCCGCTAAAATCAGTTACACCACTTTCATGAATGAATTTCATATCCATAAGACATCTCACATAAAGATCTTTTCTCGGTCTGCCTTTTCCATATCTTTTTTCCCAGATTTTTTTTCTGTAATCTGACATGCCGTCAATATCATTATTTTCCTGTAATATCATATATCTTTTTTCAGGATTCAATTCCTTATAAAATTTTTCTTCCCATTCAGAAATTTCCATATTTTCCTCTTTGTTATTTTTCAGTTTTATACAGGTCATCTCAAATTCCATTCAGGTTATTTCAGTTTTCATGCAGATCATTTCTATTTTCAATCATCTGATATAAACTGATCTACATTTTTTTTATCTATTTTCTTATATGGTAAAATTAAATATTTATCATTTGTAAATTTGAATTGTGATAAATTCTGTCTATTAAATAATGCCACTGCAAGATCTGCAATTGCCTTTGCCTGTCCTTCTTTATCATTATATACAGTTCCGCTCATTTCACCATTCTTCACTGCATTTAAACCATCATCAAGACCATCAATTCCAAAAATCAAAGGTCTGCTTGATTCCGTTACATTTGCTTTTTCATATGCATCTATCGCTCCAAGAGCCATCTCATCATTATTTGCAAGAATAAGCTCAATCGAACTGTTATTTTTTTCTATAAGCTGTGATATATGATTTTCCGCCTGTGCTCTGTTCCAGTCTGCAATCTCATATGATACCTTATCCATTACAATTCCACTTTGTGAAATTGTACTTACTGCTTTATCTGTACGAATAATTGTATCCTGATGCCCCGTCTGCCCTTCCAGAACAACATATTGTATCTTACCATCTTTATTCCGATCCACCTTGCTATTTTTTTTTATTGCGTCCGCTGCAAGTTCACCTTGCATAACTCCTGATTCTTCAGCATCAGCACCGACATAATACAGTTTTTCCCACCTCATAAGATCTTCTTTTACCGGTTCACGATTAAAAAATATCACAGGAATATTATTTTTCTTTGCCATATCTATTATTTTAGTCGGAGCAGTTCTATCTACAAGATCAATGCATAATATGTCACACCCTGCATCAATCATCTCTTCAACTTCTTCATTCTGCTGAGCCTGATCATTATCTCCACTCCTGACTGTCATAATTGTATTCATTTTATCAGTCTTTTTTTGATCAATATTTTTCTTTATACAGTCTGAAACAGCATTTATGAAAACATCATTCTGGCTATACTTGACAACGCCTATTCTCATCGTTTTTACTTCATCACTTTTTTTGCTTCCGCATCCCGAAGTCATAGATAACGCAAAGAAAAATGCAACAAAAACGCTTATAATTTTAAATTTAATTTTTTTCGAACTTTTTTTCATCTTTCTTCTCATTTAATTGTTGCCTTTATAATCTCATCGATTCACAATATTTACCACAATTTACATTATCTGCCATAATCGTCACTATTTAAATGAATAAAGAAATACTTCGTTTTCGTCTTTAAACAAATCTTCTTTATGTATTTCTCTGATGCTGACCATACGACTTGTCATTTTGTAAAATCTGTTGCTTATTTTTCTTGATATCTCACTTGCCGCCATATATCCCATTTCAAAATCATCAACCGTAACAAGTCCCTGAACTACTTCTCTGTCAAGAAAATCAAACGTTTTCTCACTATTGCCTATTCCATAAACCAATGCTCCATGCAAACTATTACTTTCAGACAGACTCCCAACTTCTTCAAGTGCACTTGTCTCAAGAACAGCGATAAAATCAACCGGTTTTTCTGCTTCTATATTAGTTGCAAATGCATCCAAATTGGAAAAATAATTCATTGTCCATTCTACTTTACATCCAGTATTTTCCAATACACTGCGGAATCCTTCTTCTATTTCATCATTTCCTGAAAGTCCTTTGATCCCGCCGACTATTCCGATTGTCTTACCACGAAGACCATCTTCTCTGCTTTCTTTCATTTCAATGCCAAGATTAACTCCGACAGAATATTGATCCGGCTCTATTGTTGGAAGGTTTTCATGTTTATCATTCACACCTGAGTCAATAAGAAGTACAGGTACCTTCTTATTGGTGTCTATAAGTACCTTTGAAGAATCCTTTCCGGGAGCCGGCTGTGCAACAATTGCACAGACACCATTTGCCAGCTGTTCATCTATAATTTCTTTTTCTTCATCTGCTGAATCTATCTCATCAGTATTGCAAATCACTATATGTATGCCTTTTTCTTTAGCGCCTTTTTTTAATCCGCTTATTGCTGCATTCCACTTTTCTTCACCGGAATCATTCAGTATAACGGCAACTTTCTTTTCCGGACGGTCATTTCCCAAAAATTTTATAATGAAAAGGACAGCAACAATAAGGAGTATAACTTCTACAAAAATGAATAACCCATGATTATTTTTCATTCATTTTTTCCTCCTTAATTTTCTTTTTCTGATATTATATCTTTCTGTACTTTTGCGTCCTCAATTGCCTTAACATTATCATCATTATATAAAATGGCAGGTAAATGAACAGTCACAGTTGTTCCTTCATCCGGTTCGCTTTTTATAATCAGTCCATATTCAGTTCCAAACATAATCTGAATCCTGTTATGCACATTTACAAGTCCGACTCCTGAACCTCTCTTTTGTACCTTTTCATTGTCAGTCAATACATTCTTTGCTGTCTCTTCAGTCATTCCCATACCATTATCAATTACCTCAATATATATATCCCCATTTCTCATCCTGCCTTTAACAAGAATTTTCCCGCCATCATCAGGATCCATATCACCAACTCCATAATATATTGCATTTTCAAGGATTGGCTGAATAATAAGTTTCACAGTACAGTAATTATCTATTTCTGAATCTATATCAAATTCAACTTCAAATTTATCTTTATAACGAACTTTCTGAATATTCATATAACTCTTACTATGCTGAATTTCCTGCTGAACCGGAATAATCGTTCTTCCTTTCGAAAGACTGATACGAAGTAATTTTGCAAGTTCAGAAATCATAGTTACAGCGCCTTCATTTTTCCCGCCCTCTATCATCCATGTTATAGAATCAAGTGTATTATAAAGGAAATGAGGATTTATCTGACTCTGAAGTGCCGCAAGTTCACTTTTTCTTCTCTGGTTCTGCTGCTCCACTATTTCTTTCATCAAACGTTCTATTTCTTCATATGATTTCTGTACAGAACTACCCAGATGTCTTATCTCCGTTGATCCGCCTATATATATATCCGGCTTTTCACCGGCCCCATAATCTTTGACTGAGTCACTCAATTTTCTTATCGGCCGTGAAATTCTATTTGCAATTATTCTATTTACAACAAGAAGCATCATTATAAAAACTGCAGATGCTGCCAATACAAAATATTGAAATTTACTTGTATTTGCCTCTGTTGCAGATTTAGGAATAACCCCCACCAGCTTCCATCCTGTATAAGAAATTGTCTGAACAACGACTTTACGTTTTTCACCATTCTGTTTTTCTGTATATACTCCATCCTCATAAGAAGCCGCTTTTTGGGGATTCTCCGAAAAAATCCCCCTCGATATCTCCTCTGCCTTAGGATGGTAAATTATATTACCATTTCCATCTATCAGATAATAATATTGACCGTTTTCTGTATCATTTATCTGTTCCATTATATCTGACACTCCGGAATAGTTCATATCTACAAGCAGAATTCCATTTTCCGGCACTCCGCCTTTTGTTATATCTACAGAACGGCTGAGCGATATTACCCAATGAAATTTTCCAGTCGAATTTACAAATAAATTCTCAATATGCGGGGTTGAAAAATGAACATTTTCAATTTCATTTTCTGCATTTTCGAACCACGGCTGACTCTTTACATCTGCATCGTTTTTTTCTTTCGTAACCGGTTCAGCTGATATTAATTTTCCATTTTTATCGTAAAGCGCAATTGTCAAAATTTTATCATTATTTGTCTCATACAAAAGATTTAATGATGTTATAAATGCTGAATCAGAAACATCATCTTCCTGAATAACATTATAATTTACCGCATCAGAGATATGTCTCATATCGAGAAGAGTATACTCCAGATTTTCTGCTGTACGCTGTATCATACTTGCAGTATTTTGCAAGGAAACCTGCTGTGAACTTTGTACATAACGACTATAAATAACTATTCCTATAAGAAGTGCTATAGAAAATGTAACACCCATAAGTGCCATCATAATCGTTGACTGAATACCAAAAGGTTCTCTTCTTTTAAATTGTAATTTAAAGTTATCCGACATTCTTCTTATTTTCCTATATGTGTTGTGCGATACCTGGAAGGTGACATTCCATATGCTTTCTTAAAAACATAACTAAAGTAATTTGCGTCTAAATATCCGACATGTTCAGCAATTTCATAATTTTTTTCTGTTGTTTCAATAATTCTCTCAGCTGCCCGGCGCATTCTGTAATCTGTAAGATATGCTATAAAAGAGTGTCCTGTTTCTTTTTTGAAAATTGTAGAAAAATATGAATTTGAAACTCCAAGTTCAGCACATACAACATCAAGTGAAAGATCAGGATCAGTATAACGATCATGTACAAATTCTTTAGCTTTGGCAATTATTGATCTCGATGAATTATTTCGTGCATTCTTAAGGGTTTCACTCAACGAAAAAGAAACACCCATAAGCCATTTTTTTAATGTTCCCTCATCCATTTCATTTACTTCACGATAAGGATCTTTTACATTACCTTTAAAATCATCAAAATTCAGGAAATTATTAGCCGAAAATCTGTACCATGCACCAACCATTTCCATAATTGTGAGGTGATACTGATTTACAGTCAATGCCATCTTATGAACATTTTCGACTTCACGTTCCACAGATTCTTCTATTTTTTCTTTATCTCCAACATGAATCGCCTTAAAAAGATCATGAAGAAAATCTTCTTCAGCATCTGTTGAAAATTTTTCTTCCTGAGGAGCAATTTCCGCAATATTGATTGCACGGTTTGTCCCATAAAGTACACGGTATGAAACAGCCTCTCTTGCTCCCTCATATGATAATTCAAGTTCGGTAAGTTTAGCACATGTGCGACCGATTCCTGCCGTAACAACTGCTCCCATAACACGACCTGCCCATTTTGCAAAATGATCACATGCATCTGTGAGTGATGCCGCCTCTTCATGATTTTTTAATTCTGCAATCATTACTGTATTGCCAAGATATGTAAATATCTCACCCCTCCAATTTGTTCCGAGTACATCTTTTACCTGTTGCTGAACTGACATGCTCAGAAGAAGTGGTGTCATATTTTCAGGAATTCTATGCGTAGATGTATGAAATGCAACTACTGTATAAAATGGTCCATTCAGATTAATCTTATAATCACTCATATATTGCTCGAGATTATCCTCTCTTATTCTGCCTTCTATAAGAGATACAAAGAAATTTATCTGTAAAAGAGGAAGAGAATCCATATAATAATTTTCCAATTTTTTTATATTCAGACGTTCCTCTTTTTCCTGATCCAATGTGTTTTTCAGTTTACTAAGTGCTTCAATAAGCTCTTTTGCATTTATAGGTTTAAGAAGATAATCTTCTATTTCAAGATGTATGGCTTCCTTTGCATACTCAAATTCATCAAACCCTGTAAACAGCATGATTCGTGTGTTTGGCAGATCTTTTTTTAATCTCCTCGAAAGTTCCAGTCCATCCATGAAAGGCATCTTTATATCAGTTATAACCACATCCGGCTGATATTTTTCTGCAAGTTCCAGTGCCTTTACGCCATTTTCCGCACTTCCTATTACATTAAATCCAATCTCTTCCCAATCAATTTTCTGACGAATAATATCTATTACTTCCTGCTCATCATCTACAAGTAAAACACTATATTTATCCATATTAATTCATTTCCTTCAATTAGTAAGTTGAAAAATCTGAAAGCAATTCAGAACATTTTAAAGCAATTCAAAACCCTTCAAAACACTTTAAAAAACTCCAACAAAGTTTCAAATAATTTTTGTAATTCAAACATTTTCATTATATCAGAAAACGGGAGAACCAGCCATATAAGCCGATCCTCCCGCCATGGTGAAATAAGGGTTTCCAAAATTTAGGAAGAAATTACTTCTTCTGTACATATTTCAAGCAGTCAAGCGTTACAGCTGCAAGAATTATAATACCTTCAAAAATGAACTGAAGGTTTGTATCAATACCAAGTATAGTCAGTGAATATGTAAGTGATGTGAAGATCAGTACACCTACAACAACACCTGAAATCTTACCAATACCACCTGTAAATGATACACCACCTACTACACAGGCTGCGATTGCATCCATATCCCATCCTTGTCCATATGCTGCTGATCCTGAACCGACCATCCTGCAGCACTCAAGCCATGAACCAAATCCATAAAGAATACCTGCAAGTACAAATGCCCCAAGTGTAACCTTAAATACTGATATACCAGATACAGCTGCTGCTTCAGGATTTCCACCTACGGCATAAAGGTTTTTACCAAATCTTGTTTTATTCCAGATAAACCATACTACAATGATAGCAACAAGTGCCCAGATAATAATTGTCGGGAAGTTACCAAGCCCTGAAATCTTCGGTATTACCATATTAGGAATTGTAGCTTCAATTGCTCCGAAAGATACACCTTTTGTTGCATACGTAACAAGTCCAAAAATTATAAGCATATTCGCCATTGTAGATATAAACGGATGCATCTTAAACCTTGCCATAAAGAATCCGGCGATAGATGCAAACATTGTTGTAAGAACTATGCAGCAGAGAAGTGCCAGAAATGCTCTTCCCATTACAGGAAGACCTGTAAAATCAAATATATGTCCAAATACTCCACCTGTATTAATACCCTGATGCATGACAATTGTTGCTGTAACCATACCCATACCTACCATTCGTCCAACCGAAAGATCAGTACCGGTAAGAAGGATAAGTCCTGCAACCCCAAGTGCCAGGAACATACGTGGTGATGCCTGTTGAAGAATATTAAGTACATTTGCCGCTGTAAGGAGCGGTGTATGTTTTACTATTGGCGTAATTATACATAAAGCAATAAATATAAGTACAATTACGATGTACAGTCCATTTTTATAAAGAAATTGCGTCCTGTTAAATGTATATTTATAATTTTCTCTGCTTTGTACCCTTTTCTGTCTAAACGTAAACTTTGACATTCTGAGAAGATCAATAAGATGATATTTATAAGAAAATGCATCATGCTTTCTGTCTTTTATTGTTTGAAGTTTTGAATCACGCGTCATCTTTGCATCAAAGATTTTATTTTTATATACGTAATTCTCATCCTTTATTTCCTGTTTATCAGAAAGCTTCGCTCTGTTCTTATCATACTCAGATTTAATTTCAAATATTGTCTTATCATATTCACTTTCTACCTGAGCTTTTTCTGCCTCTGTACTTTCAACAACTTTTGAATAATATTCCTTGTCAAAATGATTCTTAAGATAAGTCTCTGCTTCCGAGATAAGTCCCGAAATCTTTTCCTTATTTCTGTTTTCTATTTCTTTTGCTTTTTCTATTTCCGACTTGTCTTTCGATACTGCAGAATTTCTTTCATCTTTTGTATAATTCTTATCTGCCTTTATGACAGAAATATGATTTTTGAGTGCCAGAACACGATCAGTTCCCTCTTTACGAAGTTCATCTATCTGGCTTTGAATCTTACCGATATGTTCATCAATCGGCTTCAGAAGCTGTGCTTCCTCCTCAGCCGACAGGATTTTATTATTTGCCATATATATCACCCTCCATTACAGACATTTTGCGCTGAGTCGAAGCAGCTCTTCCTGATTGGTATCTTTTGTATTAACAATTCCTGCAAGGAACCCGTTAGACATAACTCCTATACGGTTTGTTATTCCTAAAATTTCCGGCATTTCCGAAGATACAACGATTATTGTTTTACCCTGTTTTGCCATTTTTATAATCAATTCGTATATTTCGTATTTTGCACCAACGTCAATTCCTCTTGTCGGATCATCCATCATGAAAATATTAGGAGATCTCTCCAGCCATTTTCCAAATATAACTTTCTGCTGATTTCCACCTGAAAGACTTGAAATCATATCCTCAGGTCCCATACATTTTGTATGCATGACATTGATTTCTTTTGCCGTAGCACGAACCATTTTATCATCAGAGAGTGATATTCCCGACTCATATTGTTTAAGATTCGCAATCGTTGTATTGAATGTAAGGTCTCCTTTTATAAAAAGTCCATTTGCTTTACGTTCCTCTGTAATAAGGGCAAATCCATGATCCATAGCCTCGCGTGGCGTATTAAAATTACTCAGCCTTCCGTTATAATATACACGTCCTGACGCTCTTGTGCGTACGCCGAATATTGTTTCCAGAAGTTCTGTACGTCCGGCTCCAACAAGACCATAAAGTCCAAATATTTCGCCCTTCTTTACATCAAATGAAATATCCTGCAAATGCGGTGCATATTTTGTAGACAAATGCTGTACTGAAAAAACTGTTTCTCCAGGTGCATTGTCTACCGGTGGATAACGATTTTCAAGTGAACGTCCAACCATTGCTGATATAAGTTCATTCATATTTGTATCCTTGCAGTCTTTCGTTGCAACAAGGCTTCCATCTCTAAGAACTGACACCTGATCACATATGTCGAAAATCTCATCCATTTTATGTGAAATATATATAAGAGAAATTCCCTCCGCCTTAAGCTTTCTCATCATATTAAAAAGCTTTTCAACCTCAGGAGCAGTAAGCGAAGATGTCGGTTCATCAAGTACTATTATCTTAGAATGATAGGAAATTGCTTTTGCTATTTCACACATCTGTCTCTGTGATACTGACATTCTTCTCATTGGCTGCGTCAGATTGACTGTAATTCCAAGTCTTCTGAACAAGTCTGATGCTTCCTTTTTCATTCTTCCTTCATCTATCACTCCGAATGAATTCAGAGGATATCTTCCCAGGAAGAGATTATCTACAACACTTCTTTCAAGACACTGATTAAGTTCCTGATGAACCATTGCAATTCCATTTTCAAGTGCATCTTTAGGTCCGGAAAAATTAACTTCCTTTCCATTTAAGATTATTGAACCTTCGTCTTTCTGGTATGTACCAAAAAGGCATTTCATCATTGTTGATTTTCCTGCCCCGTTCTCACCCATGAGACCCATTATGGATCCCTCTTTCACATCCAAATTGATGTGGTTCAGAACTCTGTTCCGTCCGAAAGACTTGCTCATGCCTCGAATCGACAGGATGACATTATCTTTCTTTTCATCTGCCATATCATTACACCCCTTATTTCTTTTTAAAAGGGAGGGTCTGTCAGGATACCTGACATCCCTCCCTGGGTAAATTCCGTCTTTATTACTGATTCAAAATAGATGTGTATGAAGCGCCATTATCTGTCTTAACCATGTTGATTGCAAATGCATCGTATTCGCTAGGATTTCCAAGTCTGTTTGTAATATAGATCGGAAGAGCGTCGT
>OBMA010002070.1_pt1 | contig 11866 bp, 11 predicted proteins | sample 1539141 | NCBI WGS metagenome assembly OBMA01 (sample SAMEA3991484, study PRJEB22521) | metagenome | biome: anthropogenic terrestrial biome; feature: sewage plant; material: raw primary sludge | place: Sweden | collected 2012-09-26 | reverse complement strand
GGGCTTCGGTGATGGCCTCTCCCAGCCGGTGGAGCCATATCCGGGAGTTCACCACCATGCCCATCTTCAGGTTCAGGCCCACCAGCAGGCACCCCTTGGTGTCGGCGGCGGTGTTGCCCGCATGTATGCGCACGCCCTTGAACATCGGCACGCCCACCAGCAGGGGCAGCCACTTGCCGAATTTCTCCGACCAGGTAATCACCACCGGATAGCGGCCTTCGGGTATGGCCGTGCGCCCCGCCAACTTGTGGCCGCTTCGGCCGGGCCCTATATCGCGCCAGGCGGGTTCCAGCGTGTCGCAAAACGGTTGCCCGTCTATCGTGAGCCTGCCTATGGTGTACTCTTTTCGCTTTGCTATTCTTGTCAGTTTCAGTTCCATAGTTTTATGTTTTTAATAGGTTTTCAGAAGTCAAAAAAAGAGTGAGGGAAGTCAAGAAGCCCTCCCCCATTCTCCCGCTTCTGCAATGTTCTTCAAAAATCAATCTCTCATTTTCAATTTTTTATAACTGTCATCTGTCAGGTGTAAGACATATCCACGGAATCAATCTTCCATTTCTATTTTTTATAACTGTCATCTGTCAGGTGTAAGAAATATCCACGGAATCAATCTTCCATTTCTATTTTTTTATAACTGTCATCTGTCAGGTGTAAGATATATCCGCGATGTGCCCACTGATAGAGCATGTTTGAAGTACCCTTTGCGCCCATGCCCATGCTCTGCCTCACGCGCATGGCATCAGTCAGCGTGAACGTGTCGGGTAGCATGTCGAGCATGTTCTGAGGGCCCGGTCGTGGGGCTACGCTCTCCTGTCCGGCCGCTTCGATGTCGGCTCCGAAGAACGTCATCTTGCACCACATGTCATATCTGAGCGACCAGCGCACGAAGTCAGCCAGCGTCTGGTCCCAATGGTAGTCGTTGGCCACATAGAGCACGCAGGCCTTGAGCCACGCGATCACGTTGGCGCGGAACGAGAGGTTCTCGTACACCCGCGATTGCGAGAGGCGGGCAAACTCGGCGTTCTCGTCCTTCATCTTCATGGCGAGGTCGAACGCCTCAGGGCAGTCCACGAGCCCCGTGGCCCGGTTCAGGTTGTCGATATACGGGCGCAGCTCCTCCTCGAAGGCCGCGTCGTAAGTACCATAGATGGGCATCTCGGCGCCTATCTCCCGTTCGGGGATGGTGCAGAAGTTGATGCGCGATACGGGGCCGTCGGTGAGCACGCGCGAGAAATAGTGCTTGCCCTTCTGAATGGTTGTGGCGGCATTCCAGTTGAAGCGTATCGTTACCTTCTCCGTCACCGACTGGGCGCCCACGCGCGTCTGTCCGTAGCGGTTGCCGGGGTCGAAGGCCAGACACATGATCTGGAACTGCTGGGTGCCGCGCCCACTTCCGCGCAGGGCGTCGAACTGGTCTATCTCGTTCATCTTGGTGTAGAGGAAATGGCCGTCGGCCTCGGCGGTGCGCATCACGAAGGCGGGATTGGTCATGTCGGCATCTATCTCCTGAATCACCAGTCCGTCGGGTCTCTGCCGCTTGTCTTTGTTCGCCCCCTTAGTGGTCACCTCCTGTTTCCATTCGCGCTCACGGCGCAGGTTCTCCTCGTCGCGCATGCGGATGTCGGCCATGATACGGTCGATGGGTGCCGAGATGCAATCCTTGCCGGCGCCGGTGCCCGCCATGAGCACGTTCATGAGCGTGGCCTCGTGCGCCACATTGTCGATGTAGCGAAACTTCACGCGCCACAGATGGGCGGCCAGCGCGGGAAATATGGCCTGAGCCACGGCGGCCTTGTAGATGTCGGGCGTGCGGCTCACCAGCAACGTCACCAGGGGCGGTAACTTCTCCGGCAGAGCGGGCATAAGGTTGTTCTCCACCGGAGCGTCGGCCTCTGGGCCACTGGTCATCTTCGCGTCGCTCACCGCTTCGGCCATCATCTTGGGCATGGAGTAGAACTTAGCCGAACAGGCCGAGTGGATGAGGGCGCGCATCTCCGTCTCGTCGAGTCCGTAGCGTGGCATGATGTTGAGCATCAGCCCCTCGTCGTTGTCGGTGATATAGCGCAGATGCGAGGCCAGCCGGTGCAACTTGTCGTTGCGTTCGCCCTGGGCAGGTTCACCTCCCGATAGCCTGAACCACTGGGCAATGATGTCCTGATAAGGAAGGCCCTTGAAAGAAATAGCAGGCTCACCCAGACCAACAGCCTCTCCCCGGCCCTCCCCAAAAGGGGAGGGAGAGCTGACGCCCTCATGACCAGTCGATTGCTCCGATTGATTCGATTGTTCCGATTGCTCTGATTGCTCTGATTGCTCTGATTGTTCCGATTGCTCCGATTGAGTCGATTGTTCCGAAACACTCAAGGGCGTCAGCTGTTTTTCTCCCTCCCCTTTTGGGGAGGGTTGGGGAGAGGCTGTTGTTATTGTCTTAAACATTTTCTCCTCATCCATATAGAGTATATACCTCTTGGGCACGGCAAATGATGAGCGGGCATAGTCCTTCACGCTCTGGTCATAGGTCTTGTCGCCCAGCTGTTCCGACATCCAGCGTTGCGCCTCGGCCAGCGTCATGCCTTGGGGCACGATGAAGAACAGGCGCAGACCTTCCGTTGAGGGCGTCACATGAGCCAGCACCACGCCCAGCGCCTCCACACGGGGCGACACGTTCGCCTCGAAGTAACCCCGCGGGTCGCTGATGTGGTCGATGTCGTACATCGACATGCCGCTCGGCACCGCCTCGGCGTTCAGCCGGCGTCCGTTCTTGAATGTGGCGTGGGGAGTGAAGATGGGTAGCCGCTTCTTGGCCTGCGCCTTGAAGGCGTCGTAGTCCTGGCGCGACATCTCCCCGCGTCGTGTCTGTTCCAGTGCGTCTTCTATCTCGGCACACACCTCTGCCACCAGTTTCGATTCCGTCACTCGGCGGAACCGCTCAGGGGTACACTCCCGCACCACCCTACTCTTTACATTGTTTGATATTCCGAATCTCATTTATTCATCATTTTATAACACATCATTCTCTCAAATCCATTCCTTCATCCCCTTGATGATGCCGAGCCGTGGCGCGTCCCCCCGATGCCGTAGACACGCGCCACGCCGCTCTACATGCCAATCATGTTATCGAACACGTCGTCCACGAAATCGCCGGCCTGTAGGCTCTCGTTCACGATGGCGTCGGAAGGTGTCACATGGGTCTCCGACATGTCGATGCTGAGCGTCAGGCGCACGCTGGCGTCGGTCACGCTGGCCCGTCCGTGAGGCAGTTTTATGTATTTATAGCCCGGTTTCTGGGCCCAGCGGCGGTGTTCGTGAAAGTTTCCCTCCGTAGGGTTCACCAGTCCAATACTTCCCTGAATGCGGCAGTTGCTTGCCACGAGTGCCTTGTAGGCGCTATCCGAAATCTGCAAATTGATAGTCATAATTTTATTTTTTATTGTTATTGTTGTTTTTAAGTTTGAAATACATTGTTTCGCTATGGTCGAAGACCTCGCACAGGAGTGCCACGCCTCTCAGTCGGCCGCAGAAGCGGCGAGCGTCGCAATGATGGCATACGATGATGGTGGTGTCTTTCGCGATGTCCACCAGCTCGTAATCATCGCCATTGATGGTAATTCCATTGTCCATACTCTTAGTTTATTAGAAATTGATAATTCGCTCACGTAGAGGCCTTTCGCGCCGCGTCTCCTCAGACCATCTCCCCATTCCCTTATATCATTTTCGAGATATAGATTTGGTTCTCGAACCGCTCCGTTCCGTTCTTGTCGGTAAACTTGCGCTGCTTGATGTACCCCTGCATCTTGTGGAGCATGGCGCGGTCGAAGGGAGAGCAGTCGCGCGCCATGTCGCCCGTCATTTCGGCATAGAACTCGTCGATGCCGTCGGTCAGGATGAACCCCATGGAGTGGAACGTCTTCTGCGTGCCGTCCTGGGCCGTGTACTGGCGTGCCACGTGGGCGCGCTGCTCGATGATTGATACAAATTTCTCCATAATTTTCTTTTTGTTTTTTTGAATGTCGGGAACCCTCAACACGAAAAGCCCCCGCAACCACATCATGTTGTGATTACGAGGGCAAAGGTACGGCGATAAAATAAGAAAAACCTGCTACGTAGCGGGTACGACGTAGCAGGTACTATTTATGTAATGTGTTGACAATCAGTCTTCTATTCTCTTTAGTCTGTCGATGAAAGCCGAGATGTTCTTCTGTTCCAAACTCTTGTTGAATGACGCCCTGAGCGTTTCGGGGTTCATGTCCCATAGCTTACCGAACACCTGCCAGCGATTGGACAGGTCCAGTCGGTCGGCCAAGTCCTTAGCGAGATAGCCCTTTTTGGCATTAGAGAGGTCTACGGGCTGAAAATGAATGTCGAGCAGCCCAGCCTTATGGAACCTCCCCATCAGTTTCTTCGCTTCGGGTGTCTCCAGTTCTTGCGGTAGAAGGGTCTGTGCCTGGGGTGGTTCCTCCCCGTTGCCTGGGGCCTCCACCACCACCTGCGCGTCTTCCACGTCTGCCGGCACATGGTTCCTTACCGGTGATGATTGTACCACGTATTTGTTAGCCACAAATTCTGTATGAGAGAACGTGCCGCCGTTGATGACGGGGCCGCCCTGGGTATTGATGATATATTTATCGTTTGTATTGTCGTTCATTTCTTTTCCAAATGTTTATGGTTGATGGGTATTTGAGTAAAAGTGGTGCCGTCCTGAAAATTTCCGCCCATGATGACGGAGCCGCCACCCGTGTTGATGTGCATCGAGGCGGGCGTGGCGCCATATCCACCCTTGTCGGAGAATATGCCGAGCATGCCGTCCTCGTCGGTCATGAAGTCGTCGCCGGCCATATAGCCGTCTATCCATCGGCCGAGTTCTGCCAGGTCGCTGGATGTTGTCACCATGCGCCGGAAGTCGTCGCCGCCCCGTGGCTGGTGGGTGCTCACGGAATGGAGCAGCATCTTCACGAACCTGTTGTAATAGCATGAGGCGTACACGTCGAGGCAGGCCGCCACGCTGAGCATGGTGACGCTCACGGCGCGCGCCAGTTCCGCCTCGGGCACGGTGTACGCTCCGGCCTCCCGGTATTCGCAATACAGGGTGTCCCAGAGGCCCAGGCAGAGCGTCTCGGCCCCGTCGGGATCTCCCTTCAGGCGGTCGAGGGTGGCCAGGGTGTCGGCAAACACCTCTTCGGGCGAGAGCCTGAACGCCGCCATCTCGCACTCCAGGGGCTTGCATGCGCCGATGAGGGCCTTGTAGAGCGGGTGCTGACTATATTGCCGCCCTACGGTTCTTTTTTCTACTTTTTGGAGTCGGTTTAGCATCATCATAATTTTTAGTCTGTTCGCGGATGTCGTCCAGCCATTGGATGAGGGCGTAAGAGCCCGCGGCATTGCCGGGGCTGATGGTCTTCTGTCCGCTCTCGAAGTCAGCCAACAGGCTTTCCTGCATTTTGTTCATCGCCATCACGTGGTCGCCATAGCGGTAGACGCCCATCTCGCGGAAGTGCACGGCAATGGTGTAGCCATTGTTGCCGCATAGCGCCACCATCTGCGCCAGGTCCTCGCTCTTCTTGTCCACGCTCAGCGTGCCGTGCTTGTCGGCATCTATGCGGAGCGACCCCCTCACGGCCCCGAAGGCGCAGAGATAGTCGGCCAGCAGCTCCAGGCGTTCGCGCGTTTCACCCGCCGCGTCTATAGGCCCCGTGGTGCGGGGATTGGGAAATTCGAGCACCACCTGCCTCACCGTGTCGTGCCGCGTGCGGCATTGCCATTCCACGGTGTCCCAGAAGCCCTCCGTGCGCATCTTGGCATTGATTTCCAGGTTCAGGCCGTATTCCGAGAGCTCGCGGTGGAAAAGCTCCCAGAGCAGCGTGCGCGGCTTGCCGGGGTCGCCGTCGAACGACGCGGAATGCTCTATGGCTATCTGCGCCACGCCGGGGCGGTTGTCTATCACGATGATACACCATGGGTTCGACACCTCCTTTATTTGCTTGTAGTCCTTGTAGTAAGTGAAGTCCTTCACGTTGCACACCCGCATCACGGTCACGCCCTCGCGGGCGCACACGATGTCGTTGGGGTACGTTACCACCGTGCCGTCACGCTCCGTGCGGTACAGGTTGAGCTTCTTGCCGCCGAGCAAGCCGCCGAAAATATCCTGGGGGCTCAACGGACCGTCTTTCCGGAACAGCTCCTTCTCTTCGGACTCGATGAGCACATACTTGTAAATTGCAAAATTTAGCATTAGATTTTCTTTTATATGTTTGTCATTATTTTGTAGAGACATGCCACGCCACTCTCCACGGCTGGGCCTCTCCACGGCACCCCGCGTCTCTCTGTGGCGTACCCGTTACTCAGTGGTGTGGCGGCAAAAAAACGTTAACAAGGGAAATCCAGCCCTGCCATTCCTTTCCATCGCAAACACAAGGCTACACGCCCCGCCACTACCTGCCTGAAACGATGTGCAAAAATAATAAAATATATTTATTTTCGCAACCTTTGGGGCAAGATAATATTTATTTTTTTTGATGACGTCATCACGCCCTCTCTCTGTGTAGAGATGCGGCGCACCATGCTCTACGGCGTAAACATGGCAACTAATAAGGCTCAGCCGCAAAAGAATCATCTAATTCTTCTTCGATTTGAGGATAAGGTATCGTTCTATCCATAAGAAAAATATGATTTAAAGTAAATAATAACGATTTCAACGTCTTATCACGAATCTCAGATTTTAGTTCACACTCCCAAATAACAATAACATGCCAACCTAATTGTGCCAGTCTTTGTTGCTCATCAATGTCTCGTTCTTTATTCCTATTGATTTTATTCATCCAATAATCAATATTTGATTTTGGCGCTCTAAATTCCCGACAATTATGTCCATGCCAAAAACAACCATTCACAAAGATACATGTTCTATATTTGCGAAGGACAATATCAGGATGGCCTGGAAGTCTATTTAAATTCAATCTGTATCTGAATCCATGTCTCCAAAGATATTGGCGCACTATCATTTCTGGTCTCGTATTCTTTGAATGAATAGAAGCCATAATCTTTCTTCTCTTATCTTTTGATATCGTTGTCATAATCTTTTGATGCTACAAAAATACGTTTTTCTTTTTAATTTTGCAGTATTTTAATAAAAATAGCGTATATTCGCGATAATATTTTTAATTATGGCATCAAAAAAAGAAGAAAGAAAATCTATTATAGATGTAGATTTTATATCGGATGTAGTTGCTACATCACAAATTCCTTTAATATTTAAAGTTGAGGAGAAAAAGGATAATATACATACCGTATTATCCCTATTTTCTGGATGTGGTGGTATGGATCTGGGGTTTGAAGGTCATTTCATAGCAAATGCGAAATCCTTTCCAAAAGATAGTGATTTTATAGAGCGTAGCATCAATAAAAATTGGGTACTGCTAAAGAAGACGGATTTTAAAACTATTTTTGCTAATGACATTTTACCTGAAGCAGATGTGGCTTGGACAACATATATGAGCCGTTTTGGTTACGATAGTGAAGTATATCATTGCCAAAGTATAGTAGAACTTGTTAAAATGCAAAAAAAGGGCGCCGATATATTTCCTACAAATGTTGATGTGGTTACAGGCGGTTTCCCTTGTCAAGATTTTAGTGTTGCAGGAAAGAGGATGGGGTTTGAATCTCAAAAAGACGATTATGGTCAAAAACGGACAAATGACAAGCCATCGGAGGAAAGTAGAGGAAAACTATATTATTGGATGAAACAAGTAATTGACCTTGTTCATCCTAAGATGTTTATTGCCGAGAACGTAAAAGGACTTGTGAATTTAGGTAACGCTAAAGATACAATACAAAAAGATTTTGCAAGTGCGGATGGGGATGGATATATAGTGCTTCCTCCGCAAGTTTTGCATGCTGGGAATTACGGCGTTCCTGAATCACGTGAACGTGTGATTTTTATTGGTATACGTAGAGACGCTTTGCGCCCTGAAGCCCTTGAAGCCCTTGAAGCTGATACCATCCCTGATGATTATAATCCATATCCGAAGCCAACACACGCATGTACTATAAAAGACGACTCCTTATTAAAAATAGTCACTACGCATGATGTACTGAAGGATCTGAAAGAACCTAATGAGTCAATGGATGAAGCTCAAAAAATCTTTTCCAAGGCTAAATTCTTAAATCATGGTCAAGGGCAAACTGAAATTAAAACAGATGGCATAGGCCCAACCATTCGTTCTGAGCATCATGGAAATATCGAGTTTAGAAGATTATCCTCAGAACATGGAGGCAAGCATATTAAAGAACTGAATGCAGGATTACAAGAAAGAAGACTAACCCCAAGGGAATGTGCTATGATACAAACTTTTCCACCAGATTATCGCTTTGTTATCAAAAAAAATTTTGATAGGGGGTATCTTGTTAGCTCGTCAGGCGCATACAAAATCATAGGTAATGCTGTTCCTCCGGTGTTAGCATATAATATAGCGGTACGAATACAAAAATTGTGGAATAAGTATTTTTTCTAAAACTTTTAATTATGGAAACGAATCTCAATATTATAGCAATCCGGCAAAAAGATCTTCATTCTGCCGATTTAGCTTTTGCTAATTTTATGTCGCTAACAGAGAAATGTCTGAATGATAAGACAGCCCGAGATCCTCAGTTGTACAAAAAATGCAACGGAGCTGAATTGGAGAAAGTGGCCGTAGATGTACTGAAAGAGGTTGCGCCAAGCACTCCTTTCAAGCCAGAGAATATTGAATTGGTTTCCGGAGCACGCTTTCCAGATATCGTTGCGGAACGTTATTATGGTGTTGAAGTGAAATCAACCAAAGATGACAACTGGAAATCGACAGGTAGTAGTATTGTAGAATCAACTAGAATTGAGGATGTCTCTCTTATCTATATGCTCTTTGGAAAACTGGGTGGCAATCCAGCCCAGTTTAAATGCAAGCCATACGAAGATTGCCTCTACAACATAGCGGTAACCCATTCCCCACGCTATCTCATAGATATGGAATTAGATGAACACAAAGAACCTAATATTTTTGATAAAATCAACATACCATACGATAAATTCAGATTATATGATGAAAACGCCAAAATATCAGAAGTTCGACAATATTACAAGCAAAAAGCAAGAGAGGAAGGCAGACATGAAATGCCATGGTGGATGGGTGAGGAAGGCACGTCCGTAACCCTTTCTTTTTACAATGATTTGGATGATTTTAGAAAAAAGGAATTATATGCCAGAATGTTTATTTTGTTTCCGTGTATATTCAATAGTGATTTCAAGCCTGCGGCTTTATGGCTTTGCAACAGATATGCGTTATTGTGTCCAAATATGCGAGATGTATTTACCGCTGGTGGTAAAATAGAAACATTAGGGAAAAAGAAGTTACCTCGTCCTATACCACAAGTAATTAATCGCCTTTATAATATGAGAAATGAAATAATCGCATTACTGAAAAATCCAGATGACACCTTAAGACAAGATATAAAAGACAATTGGCCAGTAGATTGCTCTCAAAAGAATATCTATACACAATGGCTAAGACTTGTAGATGACACTTTCATACGTAATAAGAAATTGGCTGATTTAAAAATTGAAGCCATTCTCAATTCTTAAATTTCATATATATGTAGACGTATTTCATAGATAAATGGAATTACACGACAAGCAAATATAATGAGTAAAGCTGATGATTCGTACATAGACTCGAAAAATATTGAGGGGAAAGCTATACGTTGTTTTGAAGACTATTTAGAGGATAGCACTATCATTTCGCCTTATCTAGCAAGTGACGAAAAAGAACCTTGTTGGGACGGCCATCTCTATCTTTATTCTGGTAAGACAAAAGATAAAGACCACTTATCTGGTAGAATACCAGTACAAGTAAAGGGAAAGGTGGTGAACGAGTTTAAACTCAATAAATATAAATTTCAAATAGACACAAATGACCTACAGGCATATTTGTATGAGCCTACGGTGTACGTTGTTTGCCAAGAAAAAAAAAGTAGCAAAGAAAAAAAACTATTATATAGGTGTTTATTGCCTGAGACAATTAAAAATATACTAAGGGGGAAAGATAAGCAAAAAAGCATTAGCGTCTTAATGCATCAAATTCCTAAACAACTTGATGATTTTGCAAATAAAATGATGGTTTTTCTTGGCGATAGTAGAAAACAGTTATCATTTGCGGACAACAAATCCTTCACTATGAGGGACGTAGAAAAAAGAGAGATTAAAGAATTCTCTTTTTTAGCACCGGCAAAAAAGATGAATGAAATAGAATTGATGAAATATCTATCGTTGTCACCGACTTATTTGTACGCAAAAGTTGATAAAGAATTAAATATTGAAATACCGATTTCAGATGGGCCAATGATTATTGCATTTAAGCAAAATGTTAAAAAGGAAATTTCAATAGGAGAAACTATATTTTTTAATAATTACGAGAATGAAATAAAAGATGGCAAAATGTATATATCTATCAGCAATATACTTACAATAATTGTTCCGATAAATAATGATAGTGATGATAAGCCGGAAATAAAAATAGACACTCAATTTTTACTATTGAAAGATTCTATTATTAAGGCTGAGTTTCTTATTGCATCCTATGATGCAAGGGAAATAAAGATAGGAGACTTTGTATTGAAATTAGAAATAAAGGGGAAAAAATTTATTGATAATCTTCGCTTTAACATTATTAAATGGAAAGCTTTTCAAGACGTTTTAGTCAAGCTTCATGTAACAAAGGACATAGAAATTAATGGTATTACCAAGGAACAAGAAGTTTCCGTCAATGTATTATTGAAAACTATAGGTGAGGGAAATAGTATTAAACTTGATAATAGGGAAATCGCTTTGAATATTATCGAAATAAGTAATATAAGACTACTTTTATGGCTGGTGGGTGATAAGGGTGGAAATTTCATGTTTTTAGATTTCTTTAATCAAAGCATAAAAATTATTTATCAAGTAAATAAAGACGAAAGAGTAGAAACATGCCTATATTCATATTTGAGTAAGAATAATTTATGGGATAAAATAGATAATATTCCATTTGATAAAATGATTTCTTTTTACATTGATGTATCTGGTAAAAACAAATATGTATATAATATGGCTACATTGGATTTGCTATCAATACTACATACATTTGATAAAATCAAAGAAAAAGACAAAAATAAATCAGTGCAGCTTATAAAATCCGCAAAAGAATTAAATGATTGGTTAATAGAAAAAGATCCATTAGAAACAAATAAAATTACACATACAATCAATCATTATCAAATTATTAAGCGTCAACGAGATTTCTCGAATAAAGAAAGATCTAAACTCTCTATATATTTGAATGATGATAGTATATCTCCCCGTAATAAAGTAGCCCTATGCCTATTATTAGATAAAAAAGAAGACTTAAAAGATTGGTTAAGAAAATGTACAAGAAAAGAAATAAAGGAAATTAAAAGTTATCCCATATGGAATTTTAGGTGACTATAATCTATTCTCCCAATTTGTGACCACACGTTTTATGCCATAAAACTTTATGATGAAATCTTGCCTATATTTACATTTTCATAAATCATAAAAGTGTGTGTCTTCCTTCATTACTCTCGATTGGTGGCGCATACAACATGTGCATGTAAGAACTTCGCATGCGAGGGGATTTTTGACAAGCCTGATTTTCGATTTTCATTAACTGTCATCTGTCAGGTGTAAGAAAAAACGATGTGTAATTCGATTTTTTCTTCCCTCATCCCTCATCCGTTTAATTCGGAAATCAGTAAGTAGGAAATGCTAAAAAGAAGTTTTTTTGACAAGCCTGATTTTTCGATTTTTCACTTACAGATGACAGATGACAGTTAATGAAAATCGATTTTT
>OBMA010002068.1_pt1 | contig 11870 bp, 17 predicted proteins | sample 1539141 | NCBI WGS metagenome assembly OBMA01 (sample SAMEA3991484, study PRJEB22521) | metagenome | biome: anthropogenic terrestrial biome; feature: sewage plant; material: raw primary sludge | place: Sweden | collected 2012-09-26 | reverse complement strand
TTCTATTTTAATATTATGTCTTTGTTCAATATCTTTCATTTGAGAAAGAATTCTTTCTCTTCTTTCATCTGGATATAAAATAACTCCATTTTTATCAAGTTTACAGAAATAATCACCTGCAAAAGAGTAAGAAAATGGCTCATAAGAAACCATTCTATGAGCAAATGAAAAGTTAGATGATTTAACTCCAAAAAGTTCAGCATCAACAATTTCTTCACCTAAAATAATAGATAAACTTCTAATTGGTCTAATAAAACTATCCGTTCTACTTCCCCATCTCATAGATTTTCCAAAATTTAATGAATGAACAAATTCATTTACCATTTCATTTAATAGAGTTTTAGAAACGCTACCCTTTACTTCTTGTTTGAAATAAAGAACTTCACCTTTTCCTAAATCTATTTTTGCAAGTTCACTTACATCAACTCCACATTTGCTAGCAAAACTAATAGCAGCTCCTGTTGGAACTCCGTCTTTATAAGCTATTTTTACAGGTGCTCCAAATTGTTCAACTATTGAATCTTCTTGTTTTATTTGGAATTCTCTATGCCATAATACTAATCTTCTTGGTGTATAAAAGAAATCAAAATCACATAAAAGTCTATTTTTTTCTAAAATATCACTCCATTTTTTTTCAATATTTGGTAATTCATTTAAAAATGGAATCGCTGGTAATTCTTCTACACCAATCTCAATTAATAATGGTTTATTCATCTATCTTATCCTTGTTAGAGTTCTTTTTTTCATTTTCTTCAATTTTGTCTGTATGTTTTTTTATTTGTTGTCTATTAAAGTTGATTATAAATAATGCAACCATGATAATAAACATAATAAGTATCACTGTATCTAATATATCTTTCACATTTATCCTAAGTTTTATCTAATAAAAGGCGTTTATTCTAGCTAAAAATCACTTATTCTTAAGTAAATTCATTAATGTTGAATTATTATTTATAGCTGGATAATTAAATAAATCTTCTTTATTTATATGACACTCTTTACATGAAGCTAAATTTTGATGCTCAATTCTATTTGATTCTATAAGTTTATTTTGAGAATGACAAGCAAAACAATCTCCACCACATTCAACCATAGTTGTTGGTGTTTTTGTATGGCATGCTACACAACTAACTAAAACTTGATGATGTCTTTCTTTTATTGATTCTTTTAAAACCGGATGACAAGCCATACAATCACCACTACATGAATATGAGTAAAGAGATAAAAAAAGGAGTATTAAAAGCTTTTTTATCATATTTCTACTTAATCAAATCTCTATAAATTACACCATCTATCTCATCTTTTGCGATATGATCAAACTCTTCATTTGAATTGATTATTACTAAATTTTTTGAATCATACATATAATTATCTGCAATTTTTTGTATTTGAATAGCTAAATGTTTATCTGAAATAATATATTTTGCATTTAAACTATTACAATAAATAGCTTCCGTTATTGATGTTACAATAACAGCTGATGATAAATCATTTTCATAAGAATACTTCAATAATTCTGCATCATAAAAAAAGATTAAAGTTGAATTTGCTTTTGTATTTTTTATATCATCGATTGATGATATGAAAGAGATATTTTCGAAAGGTACAAAGTTATCACCTATTATAATCATAAAAAATCCTTATTTATTTTCTAAACACTCTTTTGAACAGTAAAATTTACCATTGCTCAAAAGTGCTTCTTTTTGTGAAACATAAGTCTTACAAGTAGGACATTCCATCATTTCATCTGTAATTTTTTCATTTTTTTTAGCAAAAAGTTCTTTTTCTCTATTTTTTTTAAAAAAAAGAATATATACTAAAAAAGCCATTACTACAACTGCTAAAATTTTTAAAATCATTATTCACCTTTTATATAAAGATAATTTCTATCTTTTCTATTTACAATTTTATAACTATTTAATTTTGCAACTTCTATTTCATCTTCAAGCATAGAACCTTTATAAAAAAGATATGAACTATTCTCTTTTTTAATATTTTTTGTAATATCCAATAGAAGAGATGTATTTGTAACAGCCCTTGAAGTTATTAAATCAACTTGTAAATCTTTAACCTGTTCTACTCTACTACAAATAACTGTTAAATTATCTAATTTTAAAGTTGCTTTTACAAAATTAAGAAATGAAACTCTCTTGATTCTAGGCTCTATTAGATATGATTTAACATCTCGTAAAGCCATTGCAAGAATAAGACCCGGATAACCAGCTCCAGTTCCAATATCTGCAAAACTTGTATATTTGTTAACAAATATTAAAGGATATACAGAATCAAGGATATTCTCTTCAATATCACTTCTTGTTAGTCTTCCACTAAGATTGTGAACCATTCCCCATTGTTGAAGTAGTTTTATAAAAACGTCACAATCTTCATAGAATTTGTCATCAAAATGAAGATTATTCTCTTCTAATAATTGTTTTAAAATCATTAAAGGATATGTCCCATTTGTTCTTTTTTTGTTAATAAATAACCCTCATTATATTTATTTGATTTTGTAATTGCAGGAATTCTTTCCACAATTTGTATTCCTAAAGATTCAACATATTTAATTTTTTTAGGATTATTAGTTATTAGTTTTAACTTCTTTACTCCTAAATCATTAAAAATATGTCCAACTATTGAGTAATCCCTATCATCTTCACCAAAACCCAATTCTAAATTTGCTTGAATTGTATTTCTTCCTTGGTCTTGAAGTGCATAAGCATTTACTTTATTTACTAAACCGATATTTCTACCTTCTTGTCTATGGTAAATTACTAAACCACCCTCTTGAGCAATAAATTTCAATGATAAATCTAATTGATTTTGACAATCACACTTTAAACTTCCAAGTGTATCGCCTGTTAAGCACTCTGAGTGAATTCTTACAAAGGGAGCATCAATGTTTTCAAAATCTTGACTCATAATTGCTAAATGTTCTTGATTTCCATCTTTGTAAGCTTTTATTTTAAATTTTCCGTATTTTGTAGGTAAGTTTGCTATATTTGATTGAATTATATTCATTTGTATTTAAACCTTAAACTGTTAAAATCCAAGGATTATAACCAAAAGAGGTAAATAGAATGTTTAAACGATTTAGAAGACTAAGATTAAATGAAACTTTACGAAATTTAGTTCAAGAAACTACATTAACAGCTGATGATTTCATATATCCATTATTTGTAAGAGAAGGAAGTGGTATAAAAACTGAAGTTTCTTCAATGCCAGGTGTATTTCAAATGAGTATTGATGAAATATTAAAAGAGTGTGAATATTTAGTAAGTATCAATTTAAAATCAATTATCTTATTTGCCATTCCAGATTTAAAAGACTCAGTTGGAAGTGAGTGTTTATGTGGTGAAAGTATAATTGCAAGAACAATTAAAGCTATCAAAGCAAAATTTCCAACAATGTTTATCGTAACTGATTTATGTTTTTGTGAATATACAGACCATGGACATTGTGGAATACTTGACCCAAAAACTGGAAGTGTTGATAATGATAAAACATTAGAAATATCAGCTCAACAAGCATTAGTTCATGCACGAGCTGGTGCTGATATGATTGCACCATCAGGAATGATGGATGGAATTATTACAACACTTAGAAATGCTTTAGATGAAAATGGATTTAAAAATCTGCCAATTATGGCTTATTCAACAAAATTTGCAAGTGGATATTATGGACCATTTAGAGATGTGGCTGAATCAACTCCATCTTTTGGAGATAGAAGAACTTATCAAATGAATCCTGCAAATAGACTTGAAGCAATATCTGAATCACTAGAAGATGAAAAAGAAGGTGCTGATATTTTAATGGTAAAACCAGCCCTTGCATTTTTAGATATAGTAAGAGACATAAGAAATGAAACAAATCTTCCTTTGTGTGTATATAATGTAAGTGGAGAATATGCAATGCTAAAACACGCTGGACTTGCTGGATTGATTGATTATGAAAGAGTTATGATGGAAACAATGATTGCTTTTAAAAGAGCAGGAGCAAATATTATTATTTCTTACCATGCAAAAGAGGTTTGTGAAATATTGAGAAACAAATAAAAATTACAAATTAGATACTATTTTAACAACAAATTTTAGAGTTTTTAAGAAACTCTAAAGTTAAATTAAATAGAATGTTTGCTTTTATTAATTACAGAGGAAATAAAATGAGACACTTCTTAACATTAGCCGATTATTCAAAAGATGAAATCTTAGAAATACTAACTTTAGCTAAACAAATCAAAGATGAAACCAAAAGAAGAGAATTTAAAGATTACATGCCTAAAAAGACGTTAGGAATGATTTTTGAAAAAAGTTCAACAAGAACTAGAGTTTCTTTTGAAACTGGTATTTATCAGTTAGGTGGTATTGGTTTATTTCTTTCATCAAATGACATTCAACTAGGTCGAGGTGAGCCAATGAGCGACACTTCAAGAGTAATCTCAAGAATGGTTGATATGGTGATGATTAGAACTTTTGAACAAAGTAAAATTGAAGAGTTTGCAAAATACTCAAAAGTTCCTGTAATAAATGGTTTAACAAATGAATATCATCCTGTACAACTTATGGCTGATTATATGACTATTCAAGAAGCAGGTCTTGAAAAAGACTTAGTTGTTGCGTATGTTGGAGATGGTAATAATATGGCTCATTCATGGCTTAATATGGCTGCTAAATTAGGTTTTGAACTTAGAATTGCAACTCCAAAAGGTTATGAAGTTGATGCTTCTATTTTAGCAAAATCTTTAGAAATGGCAAAAGCAAGTGGTGCAAAAATCATCATCACAAATGACCCACAAGAAGCTATTAAAGGTGCAACTGTTGTTACAACTGATACTTGGGTTTCTATGGGACAAGAAGCTGAAAAAGAGAAAAGAGTAAAAGATTTTGCTGGATATATGGTTGATTCTGCAATGATGAAATTAGCACAAGATAAAGCAATATTCCTACACTGTTTACCAGCTTATAGAGGTTATGAAGTAAGTGATGAAGTAATAGAAGGTTCACAAAGCTTAATTTTTGAAGAAGCAGAAAATAGACTTCATGCTCAAAAAGGTGTTATGGTTTGGCTTGATAGAAAAAGAGATGAAGCATAAATGATAGATTTTAAAAAATTCGAGAAGTATTCAAGACCAGGTCCTAGATATACTTCTTATCCAACTGCTCCTGAATTTAGTGAAACATTTACTCAAGAAGATTTAAAACAATATTATAAAAACCAAAGTGATGATAGAGCATTATCTCTTTATATACACATGCCATTTTGTAGAAGTGCTTGTTATTTTTGTGGTTGTAATACAATTTTTACTTCAAAAGAAGATAAAAAAACTAGATATATTGAGTATTTAAAAAAAGAGTTAAATATTTTAAAAAATCATTTGAATACTTCAAGAATTGTAACTCAAATGCATTTTGGTGGAGGAACTCCAACATATTTTTCTCCAGAACAATTAGAAGAAGTAATTATTGCTGTAAAAGAGATTTTCCCAAATTTTGCATCTGATGCAGAAGTTTCGTGTGAAGTAGATCCAAGATATTTTACGGTTGAACACATGAATGTTTTAAAAGCTGGTGGTTGTAATCGTCTTAGTTTTGGAGTTCAAGATTTAGATGAAGAGGTTCAAAAAACAATTCATAGAATCCAACCATTCGAATTAACACAAAATGTAATAAATATAGCAAGAGATGCTGGAATTCACTCTGTAAATACAGATTTAATTTATGGACTTCCTCATCAAACAAGAGAGAGTTTCAAAAAAACTTTAGAAAAAATGCTTACATTAAATACTGATAGATTTGCAGTATTTAATTATGCCCATGTTCCTTGGCTTATGAAAACTATGAGAAAGTTCGATGAATCAACTTTTCCAGCTCCTCAAGAGAAACTTGAAATGTTAAAAGATACTATTGATTTTTTCACATCAAATGGTTATAAAATGGTTGGAATGGATCACTTTGCAAAACCTGAAGATGAATTGTTTAAAGCTATTGAAAAAGGTGAATTACATAGAAATTTCCAAGGCTATACAACAAAAGGTGGAGCTGATTTAATAGGAATTGGTTTAACATCTATTGGAAATGGTGTTGATTATTATGCACAAAATTTTAAAGAGTTAGAACCTTGGGAAAATGCTTTAGATAATGGAGATTTACCAGTATTTAAAGGTTATAGATTAAGTGATGATGACCAATTAAGACAGTTTGTAATTATGGAATTAATGAGTAACTTTTCTTTAAATATTACAAGAGTAGAAAATGAATTCAAAATAAACTTTAAAGATTACTTTGCAGATGCCTTAGAAGCTCTTAAAGAGTTCGAAGATGCAGAACTAATAGAAGTAAATGATGAAAAAATAAAAGTCTCACAAACGGGAACTATGCTAATTAGAAATATTTGTATGCCATTTGATGCATACTTAAATAAAATCCCTGAAGATAAAAGAAGATTTTCTAAAACTATCTAACAACAAATAGTCAAAATGACTATTTGTTAAAACCACTTATGTATTCATCCATCAAAGAAAAATCCACATTTTCAGAAATCTCAATCTCTAAATCCATCAGATAAAGATTTTTTATATTAAACTCTTTTAATTTTACGAAATCTTTTCCCGTTGTAACAAATGAAAAATCTTTGTATTCTTCTTGGATTTTTGTAATATCTTCTTTTGTAAAAGTGTAATGATCAGGAAAAGAAATCATTTTTATATCTTTTGGTAAATATTCTAGTAATCTTTTTGGTTTTGAAATAGCTGTTAAAAGTAAAGTTGTAGCTGGAAGTTCACAAACTTGTCCATCTTTTTTTATATTAATAACCCTTTTAAAATCATTTCCTTCTACTAACTCTATATCAGCTTGGGCATAAAATCCTTTTGGTTCCCTATATCCACCACTTGGTAAACAAAAAATATTTGTAGGTTCATCTTTTGGACGAAGTAAAATATTAAATTTTGATATTTGATATTTTGAAAAACCATCATCTAAAAATATAATTTTGCAACCTAACTCTTTTGCCTTTAAAATACCTTTTATTCTATCTTCACAGACAATAATCGTAGCATTTGGCAAAGAGTTAGCCAAAAGCATCGCTTCATCACCAGAAGTGTTTACATCTACTTGGATTTTTCCGTTTAAAGAAACAACATATAAACCTTTTGAGGTTCTTCCATAACCTCTTAAAATTACACAAGTATTTTCATATTTTGATGCTAATTTAATTGTAACTGGAGTTTTCCCACTTCCCCCAACAATTATATTTCCAACTGAAATTACAGGTATTCCAAACTCTATTGATTTTGCCATTGCTCTTTTTGTAAGGATTATTAACATATAAATAAAAGTTAAGGGAAGAAGTAAAAATGAGATTATTTTTTGGAAATTATTTGGAAAGAAGAGATAATCTTCAATCCATAAATGTAGTTTTTGTTTCAAATTATTTTATATCCACTCAGATGCAACACTGATTACTTGGTCACAAACATAATTTACCTCTTCATCTGTAAGACCTGCGTACATTGGAAGTGAAAGTATTTGTTGGTAATTATTTAAAGCATTTGAAAATGCAGTAATTTTTATAGAATATTTTGTTTTATAATAAGATAAAAGGTGTAAAGGAATATAGTTAAGTCCAGTTGAAACTCCTCTTTCTTTTAAAGCTCTTGCAAAAGCATCCCTATTTCTTGAAACTTTTATGATAAATTGCGTAAAAATGTGTTCATCTTTATGTGCTAAAACAGTTATATGTTTTACATTTGATAATCTACTTTCATAAAGTTTTGCTATCTCTTTTCTTCTTTTTATAAACTTTTCTGTTTTATTTAGTTGTGCTAGTGCATAAGCAGCATCGAGTTCTGATAAATCATATTTATGCCCAATATCAACAACATCATAAACATAATCTAAGTTTCCATAACTATCATAAGTTGTTGTAAGTGCGTGAGTTCTTAGTAGTTTTGCACGTGCTGCTATGTCTTCATTGTTTGTTACAATTACACCTGAACGGCTAATTGCATATTTAGAATTTGATGGATTTGTAGAAAAAATTGTCATATCAGCTCTTAAATTTCCAACTTTTTTACCATTATATGTAGCTCCCAAAGAAGAACGACAATCTTCGATTAAAATAATTCCATATTTCTGAGAGATGTCATAAATTCTATCTAAATCAGGAGTTTGCCCACCAACAAAAGTGATAATGGCACCTCTTAATTTTTTTGAGTCATTTTCAGCTAAAGCTTCTTCAAATTTATTAACATCAATATTCATATCTTCCATATTTATATCAATAAAAATAGGTTCAGCATCAAAATGTCTTACAACTTCAGGTAAATTAACAAAAGAATTAACCGACATAAGAATTTTATCACCTCTTTTAAGTTTAATTGCACTTAAAGCTAAGTGAATAGCAGCAGTTGAAGTAGCAGTTGCAATAGCATATTTTGCACCTATGAATTTTTTCATACTATCTTCAAACTCTATTACTTTTGATAAATCATTTTTTGATTCTAAAACAGACCTAATTTGATTTAATTCTTCATTATCTGTTGTTGCTTTGTATATTGCAATATTTTTACTTGCCATAAATTTAATTCCACCTTATTTTTGCGATTGTTGGTAATTTACCTTTAAAAGCGTTTGCTTTTATTCGATATTCTATTTTATTTATAAACTCTTCTTCAAAACCAAGTTTTAATAACTCAATTTTTGATTTATTTTCATCAACCATAATTTTTAATAAATCATCCATTTCCTTATATGTATGTCCAAGTTCTTCTTCATCACTTTGACCTTCCCATAAATCAGCACTTGGGGCTTTATTTAAAATGGTATTTGTTACACCTAAAATTCTTGCAAATTCAAACTCATCACTTTTATAAATCTCACCTATTGGATTAATAGCACATGCTGTATCTCCAAAAATAGTTCCATATCCTAAAAGGATTTCACTTCTATTAGAAGTACCTACAACAAGAGATTTTTCCCTTGATGATACATCGTATAAAACAGACATTCTCATTCTTGCAGAAAAATTCCCAATTCTTAGTTTATCTTCATTCATATTTTTTATAAAACCACTAACCATTGGTTCTATTGAGATGATTTCATATTTAATATCAAATTTTTCACATAATTCAATAGCGTCGTCTATAGAGCTTTTTGAAGAAAATTGTGAAGGCATTAAAATGCAATTCAAATTCTCACCAAAAGCCTCTTTACATAAAATTGCAACAACCGCTGAATCTAAGCCACCTGAAAGTCCAACTGTAACTTTTTTTAATCCAGCTTTTTCAACTTCAGTTTTTAAAAATAAAATTAAATCTTGCTTAATTTTTTTCCAATCTTTCACTCTTAATCCTTTGTTAAGTAATTATATCTCATCTTTTTTTGTTTTTTGATAAATCTCATCTAAATAATTATTTGTTATTTTAGAAATATTCTCTTTTTTAAATTCTAATTGTTTTTGAATATCTAAAAGTTCTTCCTCATCAAAATACTCTAAATAATTTGGATTTATCTCTATTGTGTCATTTGGGTTTATTTTTATAAGCTCTTTTATGTTTTGAATTATTTGTTCTTTCATGAATACTCTTTTTAATTATTTATTAAATTTATTTAAAATCTCTTCTAGGTATAACTCCATCTTTTCTGCACCTATATCGCTCTGTTTATTTTTGCAAGATTTACAACAAGTTCCAGCATCTGTTAAATTTCCTAAATCTTCAAGTGTTTTTGCGCCTTTTTCTTTTATAGCATAAATTATTTCACCTAAAGTTACATGTTTACAAGTACAAACCTCAAAAGAGTGTGGGAAATTTCTAGCCATTTTCTAATCCTTTTTTAATTTCATAAAAAACATCACTACAATAAATCTTTTTTTTTATTTTTCCATTATCAGCTTCAGGAAAAACACAATGCATACAATGGGTTCCTGCTGTTGTTAAGTCCTGAATATCCCTAAGAGTTAAAGCATTTTGATTTATTATTGCATTTTCTATTTGTTCTATTGTAACTTTTTTACAATTACATACTTCATAAGATTTATCGAACCCTAACAAATTATATACCTTTATCTTTTTTTATTAACTCATAAGCTTCATTTATTTCTTGAAGTTTTTTTGTTGCTTCATCAATAATACTTTGTGCAGCACCCTGCCCTGAGATAATATCTGGATGGTGTTTTTTAACTAAACTTCTATAATTTTTCTTTAAAGTTGCAGCATCATCAGCAGGATTTGATTCTAAAATCTCATAAGCTTTTTCTAAACTTATAGCTTTATTTGAAGCTTGTTGTGCATAAAAAGCTTCAAAAGTATTGATTAGATTATTAAAATCTTCTATTTTAATTTTTAAAGCATTTGAAATATCTTCTGTTATCATTTTTTCAGTATTAGATAACTCTTTATCTATGAAGGCTAAATTTAATAGATATTCCATAATTTTAACACGTTTATGATACTCATGTTTAGTTAAATTGTATAATTTATTACAAATATCAATTAAATTATCAAAACTATGTTTTTCATTATCGTATAATTTTTTTAATTTTTCTCTTATCTCTTCGCTATTTTCAAAATGACTTGAAATATCCGTAAATGTATGTTTTAAAACTTCAGCTTCTAATTCACAAACTTTTCCATCAGCTTTTGAAACTTTTGCCATAAGTGCCACTAAAAGACCTGCTTCATGGTGTAATAAATCACCATCAAATCTATCTTTTCTCTTTAAATTTATATTTTTAAACTCTTCTGTCTTATAGTTTTTTCCTATAAAAAATAAAATTGCTATTACAACTAATAAAACAACTATCTCCATATCTACCCTTTATTATGTATATTTTTTAATTTGGGTGGATTTTATCAAATTTTTAGTTAATATTCCGAAAAATTAGGGCTTTGATTAGTGGATGTCAATTTTATGTTTTATCAAAAACTATTTAAAAAGTAATTTTATTCCATAAATCACTAAAATCTTTTTTTTCTAAAAATCTTGTGACACAATAATATAATCCTGCATATTTTAAATAAGGTAGAAAACACTCATAAGTAGTATCTGTTTGGTAACTTTCTAGTAAATATATAATCTCTTCCTTTGTATTACACCAAGAAAGAGCAATAACAGCTAAATCAAATAAAAAATCCCCATTACAACTTTGAATAAAATCAAATACACAAGAGAGCTTTTTATCAAAAAAAGTAGCATTATCAGGAAATAAATCTCCATGAATAATTCCATCATTTTTAAGTTCTATATTTAATTTAGAAAATTGTTCAAAAAATGGTTTATGATTTGTTTTTTCTATTAGTTTATATAATTCATCTTTTAGAAAAAGTTGAGAGTTTGTGCTTGTTTTATCTTTTGTTATTTTATGGAACTCTTTTAAAAAAATTCCAATTTCAAAAATATCATTTTTTGATACTTTTTTGATGCTTTCGCCTTTGGCTTTTTCATATATCAAAGCATATTTATCTTGAATTGTAAATATTTTGCCAATAACTTTTGGTACTTTTAAATCTTTACAAGACAGAATGAGCTTTAGCTCATTCTGTATTTCTTGTTTTGAGGCTGTTTCAAAAATTTTTAATATATATTTATCATCAAGTATAAAAACACTATCTGAAATACCATTTATAGTGGGAGTAATCTTTTGAACATCTATATAAGGTTTCAAATCATCTAAGGTTATTGTTCTTTTTACCCCCATTTTACAACTTTATTATTCATCATCTTCTTTTAATTCACCTGTTAAATCATATTTATTTAGATAACCTCTTGGAGTTAAAACTTTATTGTTTTTAGTTAATTTTGTTGAAGAATTTCCTACAATAATAATCGTATTCATTCCAATACTTTCATGCTCAATATCTTGTTTTATTAAAT
>OBMA010002067.1_pt1 | contig 11877 bp, 12 predicted proteins | sample 1539141 | NCBI WGS metagenome assembly OBMA01 (sample SAMEA3991484, study PRJEB22521) | metagenome | biome: anthropogenic terrestrial biome; feature: sewage plant; material: raw primary sludge | place: Sweden | collected 2012-09-26 | reverse complement strand
TAGGTATTTGCCAAGCTTTTTTAATACCCCAAAATAAAAGAGCTTTCATTATTATTGAAAGCTCTTTTTTCTTACTTATATACTTTTCTGTATAATGCAACCAATGGATTCCATACACTTGAATTAGTTGGAGAATATGGGAAATCTATATTAAATAGTTCATCAATAGGAATTTTATGAGTAATAGCTATTGAAAAAGAATCAATAAATTGCGCAACGGCTTCTTTTCCAGTAGCAAAAGCCCCAAGAATAATTTTTTTATCATCATCATAAATAACATCAATTTTCACACCTTTTTCTCCAAAACCAGAAATTCTAGGCATTGCACGTAAGTTAGTAGTTTTAATATTTGAATAAAGTTCTTTAGCTTCTTCAAGATTAAGTCCAGTTCCAGCAATCTTTAAATCAAAAATTGATGTAGCAAAACTTCCACTAACTCCTTTCCATTTTAAGGACTTATCTCCATTTAAAACTTTGGATAATACAATAGCTTGTTTATCAGCAACATCACCATAAGGAGCATATACCATAGCATTTGTTAATTTATGCTTATTGAAAATCAGATCACCAAGGGCATATACGTTCGGAATGTATGTTTCCAAATATTCATTAACATAAACTCTATTATTAGCTTCAAATTCAAAATTACTTTCTGATAAAAGAGAAATATTTGGTTTTATTCCAATGGATAACAATAATAAATCAGTTTCAATTATTTCTCCGTCAGATAAACGGATAGATTTAATTTTTTTATCTTCAGAAATAATTTCTACTAACTCACTATTTAGTTTAACTTTTATAGTTTTTTCTTGTAATCTATTTAATATTTCTTGACTAATATCCTCTGGTAATTTAGGCATAAGTCTATTTTGTAATTCAATAAGTTCAACGTCAATATTATTTTCATAAAAAGCTTCTGCCATCTCAATACCAATAAATCCTCCTCCAATGACTATTGCTTTTTTTGGAGACTTTTCTTCAATATATTCTTTTATTGTTTTAGCATCAGTTGCATGGCTCAGTCTAAATAAACCTTCAATATCTGGAGAATATCCAGTAAAATTGGGAATGATCGGGGTTCCTCCTATACTTAATATAAGCTCATCATAAGGAATAGTATCCTCAATTTTATCTCCTAATACTTCAATAGTTTTTTCCTTAAAATTAATTTTATGAACTAAGTGGTTCTCATAAATTTCAATACCTTTTTCTCTAAAAAAATCAGGTGAGAAGTGTACTACGCTTTTGAAAGAAAGTTGACCAGCAATATAATAAGGTGTTGGACATCCAGCCCAAGAGACATATGGTCCTTTATCAAATAACATTATTCTATTTTGTGGCATAGTTTTTATAAGTTGAGCTGCTAAAGTCATACCACCAGCTCCACCACCGATTATAATTATATTTTTTTTCATAGAAAACTCCTTTCAGAATACATACATTAATTGTTCTATTTAAATTTTACTACTTGAACAATACATTGTCAACTTTATATGCAGATGTTATAATAGTAAAATTAAGAAGGAGGTTTTTATGAAATATATCAAACAATTTGCAATTATACTTTTTATTTACTATTTAGGGATAATACTAAATAAGTTATTAATACCAGTTATTCCTTCAACTGTATTAGGTATGTTGATACTGTTTATTTTATTAAATTTTAAATTAATTAAAATTAGCAGTATAAAAGAATTTTCAGAATTTTTGTTAATGAATTTAGCATTTTTCTTTATTCCACCAGGAATTACTTTAATAAAATCTTGGGATATACTAAGTGAAAATTTATGGAAAATTATATTTATAGTAATAGTAACTACATTTATAACTATGGTAGTTACAGGAAAAACAGTAGATTACTTGATTAAAAGAGGTGATAAAAATGGAAAAATTGCTAAATAATGAAGTTTTTGGATTGCTACTTACAATTTTTGTATATCTTTTTTTTGTAAAAGTATGTAATAAATTTAAAAATCCATTGCTAAATCCATTGTTATTAACTACGATAGGAATAATAGGAATATTAGTAGTTTTTAAAATTCCTATAGAATATTATGAATTTGGAGGGAATTATATAAAGTTTTTTCTAGGACCTGCAACAATTGTCCTTGCTTTACCTTTGTATAGGCAATTACATCTGTTAAAAAAACATTTAATACCAATATTAGTTGGAGTTTTTGTAGGGTCACTAACTTCTTTGATTTCAGTATATTTTTTATCAAAAATTTTAAATTTAGATTTAGAAATATTAATATCACTTTTGCCAAAATCAATAACAACTCCCATAGGCATGTCAATTACTGAGACTTATGGAGGAATAGTGTCTTTAACAATTACAGCTATAGTAATTACAGGAATAACAGGCTCAATGACAGCGCCTTGGATAATAAAAATCGCAAATATTAAAAGTGATGTAGCTAAGGGGATAGCAATAGGGACAGCTAGTCACGCTGTAGGCACATCTAAAGCTATTGAAATGGGTGAAACTATCGGTGCAATGAGTGGACTTGCAATAGCTTTGGCAGGAACAATTACAGCATTGTTAATGCCTCTTTTTAGTAAGATATTTTTGTAAAAAAAAAGAGCAAAAGCTCATTTTTAGATATCTTTTAGTGTTTCTTTTAATTGTTTTATGCAAGAATGGCATAGTATTTTTGATTTTTTATTTATAACTCCACCATTTTCAAAGCCCATATCAAGCTTATATAGATTGGAGTTTTGCGCAGTAGTAAAACAGATTTCACATAAGGATGTAGAATTATACTCTCTTTTTATTTCAATTATTTTTTTTATCATTGTTCCTCCTATATAGCTACATATATTATAGTAGTTTAATTCGGTATAGTCAATAAAATATAGCTGTGAGAAGAAATTTCTTGTCAATATGCAAAAGATATAAGGCTATATAGATATGAAGATTTTAAAACGTATGATATAATATTTGTAACTAAACTGGAGGTACAAAATGAAAAAAAGTTATTATATGTATTCATCGTGGTATTTTTTAATGTATTTTGCTTTAGGTGGGTTTTTTCCATTATTTTCTCAATTACTAACTTCATTTAAGCTAGAAGGAAGTATTTTAGGGATAATATTTAGCGTAGGATCCTTTGCTACAATTATTTCTCAACCTTTTTGGGGATTTGTTAATGATAAGCTTAAAAAGCCAAAACAAGTTGTGAGTTTTTTGTTAATTAGCTCATCAATAATGATATTCTGTTTTTTCTTTACTAGGGGAGCATCTGTAGTTGGATTAGTTTATTTAATTTTTATGTTCTTTAATTCAGGAATAAGCTCAGTTACAGATTCAGCGGTTTTAGCGAGTGGAATTCCTTTTGGAAAAATAAGGTTATGGGGTTCAATTGGATATGCTGTAGGAGTTCAAATTTCGGGATTAATATCTCAAAGACTAGGAATAAATAGTATTTTGGGAGTCTATATAATTTTTATGATATTTGCTATGTTAATTATGGAAAAAATTAGATTTAAAGAGACTGATACACATAAAATTAGAGTACAGGATTTTAAAGATTTATTTAGTAATAAAAAATATATATTACTTTCTTTAGGGTGCTTTCTCGTTGGAGGTTCAATAATTGGAAACAATAATTATTTTGGACTTTTATATACAAAACTAGGGGGCTCAATAGCAGGAATAGGATTAGCATTTTTATTATTTGCAGGAAGTGAAGCACCATTTATGGATATATATCAAAAAATATCTGGAAGAATCAATTTGATTTACGGCTTAATAATTGTTAGTGTTTTTTCTGCATTAAGATGGTTTATTTATAGCCTTCATGTTAGTCCTAAGATATTATTGTTGACATTTGTCTTGCAAGGGATTTCTGTTGGAGGATATTTAGTGTTAACGACTCTTTATGTAGCGAAAATAACTGATGAAAAAGTCAGAACTACTGCATTATCTTTATTTGGAGCACTTTCTATGGGATTAGGTGGAATGGTTCTACAATTTGTAGCAGGAAAAATAATGTCTATTTTTGGAATTTCTCATGTTTATACTTTTTTCTTCGGAATGAATATACTTGCAATTTATATTTTTACTAGATTATTAAATAAGGATTAAAATTAAATTAGTAGAATAGGGGATTATAAGAAGATAAAGTTGAAAAATACATCAAAATAGGTTATAATTTAAATGTAGATTTTTAAAAGGAGGTTATATATGAAAAAAATTATGAGTTTACTTCTACTGGCTATGGTACTTTTTACAGCATGTAAAAGTGTAGATCCATACACAGGTGAATCAAAAGTCAACAATAAAACTAAAGGTGCTGCAACAGGAGCAGTAGTTGGAGGAATTATTGGAGGAATAGCTAATGGGAAAAATGGTGCTTTAACAGGAGCAGCAGTAGGTGGATTAGCTGGTTTAGGATATGGAGCTTACTTAGACAAACAAGAAACTGAATTAAGAAATGAATTAGAAGGAACTGGGGTAAAAGTAGTAAGAAGTGGAGATAATCTACAATTAGTTTTACCAGGAAATGTTACTTTTGCTACAAGTAGTGCAAGTGTAAAAGATGACTTTAAAAAAGTTTTAGATTCAATAGTTAAAGTTACTACAAAATACAAAAAAACTAAATTATCAGTAATAGGTTATACAGATAGTACTGGAAAATTAGATATGAATATGCAACTATCTAGAGATAGAGCAAATTCTGTAAGAGATTACCTAGTATTAAAAGGAATAGCTACAAGTAGAATATTTACTGAAGGAAAAGGTCCTGAAAATCCTGTAGCATCAAATGCAACAGTTGAAGGAAGAGAGCAAAACAGAAGAGTAGAAATATCATTCTTAGAAGTAGCTGGAGAAACATATTAGTAAAATTTAAATGCGCCTAAAGGCGCATTTTTTTTTGAGTTATATTTTATTTTGTTAATTTTGCATATTCAATAGCAATTTTAGCGCCAAGTTTTGCATTATTAAATACTAACTGAATATTAGAATTTAAAGAATCCCCACCAGTAAGCTCTTTTACTTTACCAAGAAGGAAAGGAGTACTTTCCTTACCTTTGATTCCCTTTTCATCTAATTCTTTTAGAGCACTATTAATAGCATTAGTAATAGCTTCATAGTCCATTTGGTATTCTTCAGGGATAGGATTAGCAATAACAACTCCACCTTTAAGATTTAAATCCCATTTAGCGTTCAAAGATTCTGCAATTTCTAACGGCGTATCAATTTTATAATCTACACTAAATCCACTTTTTCTAGTATAGAAGGCAGGAAGTTCTGAAGTTTGGTACCCTACAACAGGAACACCTTTTGTTTCAAGATATTCTAGTGTAAGTCCAATATCAAGGATACTTTTTGCTCCTGCACATACTACAGCAACATTAGTTTGTCCTAATTCCTCAAGGTCAGCAGAAATATCCATTGTAGTTTCAGCACCTCTATGAACACCCCCAATTCCACCAGTAGCAAAGACTTTTATACCAGCCATAGCAGCAATAATCATTGTAGAGGCCACTGTAGTTGCTCCGTCAAGGCCTTTTGCGATAATAAAAGGTAAATCTCTTCTACTTGTTTTTATACAATCTTGTCCTTTACTACCAAGGTAATCTATTTCTTCTTCTGTCAGTCCAACTTTCAATTTTCCTTTAAGAATTGCAATAGTAGCAGGAATAGCTCCAGAATCTCTAATAATTTTTTCTACTTGTAATGCAGTTTCTACATTTTGAGGATAAGGCATTCCATGAGAGATGATAGTAGATTCAAGGGCAACAACAGCCTCTCCGTTTTTAAGAGCATTTTTAACTTCTTGAGAAATTTCTAAATATTTTTCCATTTTTACACTCCTTCTATTTTAATAATATTTTCTAATGACATATTTGGATTAATTGTATTTTCGTGCATTAGTGTTAAAATACTTGCATTTTGAGCAAAAATAGCAGTATCTTTTATTGACATTTCTTGTAAGTGACAATAAACAAGGGCAGCCACAAAGGCATCTCCAGCACCAGTAGTATTAATAGCTTTAATTTTTTTGCCAGAAAGTGTTCCTTTAAATTTTCCATCATTATAATAAACACCTTCAGAACCAAGAGTAATAAATACATTTTTTACACCTTTTTTGAAAAAGTATTCAGCTACATCATGAAGGTCTTTATCACTTTTAATTTTTATTCCAGAAAGTTTTTCTGCTTCTATTTTATTTGGCTTAATTGTATGGAAATATCCAAGTAAATCTTTAATTTTAAGTGATTTTGCAGTAGAAACAGTATCTAGAAAGAAGATAGTATTTTTATAAGTTTTTACTATAAATTCAATAACTGATTCAGGAATATTAGTATCGATAATAACAATTCGACTATTTTGAATTATTTTTTCTTTTTTCTTGATAAAAGTATCTGTTAATGAATCATAAATATCCATAGAAGCTATTGCAATTTCTAAATCACCATCTTTATTAAGCACAGAAAAATAAGTAGAACTATTTGTCTTATCTAAAAAAAGAGAATCTTCAATTTCTAGTCCAATAGATTTAGCTTCATCAATAATAGCGTTAGCATAAAGGTCATCACCTAAAACAGTAATTAGTTTAGTACGAATTCCGAGCCTAATCATGTTTTCTGCAATATTTCTACCTACTCCACCAGAACTTAATTTCATATTACCAGGATTAGAATCATGATAAACTAAATCTAACTTTGGAAAACATTGAATATCCATGTTAGCTCCGCCTATAACACAGCAATAAGGTTGCTCATCTAAAATATAGCCTTTTCCCTTAATATAACCTTTTCTAATAAGATTACTTATATGAACGCCTATAGAAGAACGAGTAATATTAAGCATATCAGCTAAATCGTTTTGACTAATCATAGGATTTTCTTTGAGTATTTGTAATAATTCCTTTTCTCTATTTGTCATTTCACCCTCCTTATAAACATTAGCTTATAAAATAAACTTTTAATTACAATAAAGTATACATCTTTTTTTATTAAAAATCAATTTTTTTGATTAATTTATTAAAATTTAAAAAAGATTTAGTAGAAATTCTTATCAGTTAAATTTTAAATATGAGAATATTTTACAAATAAAAAAACTGAAGATATTATATTTATCTTCAGTTTTAAATTTTTTTTTAATCTACAAAAGGAGTTAGATTATTGTAGTTCATGTAGGAGTAGTGAGATGGCTACGAATCCAGTTCAGAAATTTCTAAATAAATAAGTTTGAGAATGAATCTTCAGCATCACCTAGGTAATTAGCAACTCCAGCATACTCTACACCGTCAATCAGCTCTTCTTTAGTTATACCCATTACATCCATAGACATTGTACAAGCTGTAATTTTTCCACCACTTTTCAAGAACATACTCATAAGTTCTTCCAAAGAGTTTACATTTTTATTTTTCATAACATATTTCATCATGGCAGTTCCCATACCACCCATATGCATTTGAGATAATTTAAGTTTGTTAACTCCCTTTGGCATCATCATGCCAAACATTTTATCTAAAAATCCTTTATTGTGATTTGTATAATTTTCTTTTCTCAAGGCATTAAGCCCCCAGAAAGTAAAGAACATATTTACTTTTTTACCCATAGCAAGGGCTCCGTTGGCAATAATAAAACTTGCTAATATTTTATCCAAATCCCCTGAAAAAACCACCATAGTCTGTGCATTTTTTACCTTTGATTCTGCAGATACAAATGGTTCACCTTTTTCAATTTCAGCAAATACTTCACCTTTTTCAGCCTTTACAGAAATAATCTTATTCCCTGTTTTTTCTGCCCAAGTAACTACATCTTTTTTGAACCCTGGGTCAGAGGCCTTTACAAAAAGTCTATCTCCAACATTCATTTTATCTATATTTTCTTTTGTTTTGATAATTGGACCAGGACATTGAAGCCCACATGCGTTAACTTCTACCATTTTCACTTCTTTTTTTACTTCTCTTTCTTCATCTATTAATTCTTGAACATTTTCACAACATTTAGTATCTTTGTGCTTAAAATTTTCTTCATCAAATATATCTTTATTATCTTGTTTTAATTGAGTGTAATACCAAAGTTTGTATCCACCGTCAAGATTTTTAGCTTTGAATCCATTTTGAACAAGAATTCTATATGCCAAATATCCTCTTAATCCAACTTGACAGAAAACAAGATAAGTTTTATTTTTATCTAATTTATCAAGATTATCTCTCAAAGTATCTAAGTCAATATGAAGAGAATCTTTTATTGTTCCCAAATTAAATTCGGAATTTGTTCTAATATCAAGTAATTGATAATTTGAATCTTTTAAAAGTTCTTCTATCTCAAAGTATCTAAATGACTCGTGTTCACCATTTATCATATTTTCAGCAGCATATCCTGCAATATTAACTGGGTCTTTAGCAGAGTTGTATGGAGGGGCATAAGCCACTTCTACCTCTTGCAAATCCCACACTTTTAGATTTCCTTTAATAGCTGTCGATATAATATCTATTCTCTTATCTACACCTTTATAACCAATAGCTTGAGCTCCAAGAATATCTCCTTCTTTATTAAAAATTAATTTTAGAGTAAGAGGGGTAGCTCCTGGATAATAACTTGCATGGCTATTTCTATTAACAGTTGTAACCATGTAAGGAATATTATTTCTTTTTAATGTTTTTTCATTAAGTCCTGTAGCAGAAACAGTCAAATCAAAAGCCTTTAGAATTGATGTTCCAAGAGAACCTTTATAAGCTTTTTTTCTGATTCCAAGGATAGTATCTGCAACTATTCTACCTTGTCTATTTGCAGGCCATGCAAGAGGGATTAGTGATTCTGCATTACTAATATAATGTTTTACTTCAATAGCATCTCCTACTGCATAAATATCTTTATCAGAAGTTTGCAAATATTCGTCTACCTTTATTCCACCAGTTTTCCCTATCTCAAGGCCAGCTTCCATAGCTAGTTTATTTTCAGGTTTTACTCCAATTGCCATTATTATTAAATCTGCAATGATTTCTTTTCCAGATTCAAGTATAACTTTAGTTTTGTCGCCTATATCGATGAACTCTTTTGCTCCATCTTCCAAATAAAGTTCAGTATCAAACTCTTTTATATGGTCATGAACTTGACTTGCAATTTCAAAATCTACTGGGGCTAAAACTTGATTTGATTTTTCTACAATAGTTACTTTAACATCTCTTTCCACAAGGTTTTCAGCAATTTCCAAACCAATAAATCCCGCTCCAATAACAACGGCTCTTTTTATTCCACTATCTACTTTACCTTTGATTTTATCCATATCAGACATATTTCTTAACGAAAATATGTTTTTTGAATTAACTCCGGGAATAGGAGGAATAAAAGCTTCAGCTCCTGGTGAAAGTAAAAGTTTGTCATAAGATTCCTCATATGTTTCACCTGTTACGAGATTCTTTGCCAAAACAGTTTTTAAACTAGGATTAATTTTCACAATTTCAGTTTTAACTCTAACATCTATTCCAAATCTATCATTCATTCCCTTAACAGTTTGTACTAACAAATTATTTCTATCTTTAATAGTTTCTCCAATATGATAAGGTAATCCACAGTTGGCAAAACTAATATAATCACTTCTTTCAAACATTATAATTTCATTATCTTCATTCATTCTTCTAAGTCTAGTTGCAGCACTTGCGCCACCAGCAACTCCACCAATGATTACTATTTTCATAAAATCACTCCTCAAATTTCAAATTCTATTTATATGCTAATTCTATACTAAAGTGAAAAATGTGTCAATATGTTTTTTACAAACTTGTCATATTTTTCATACTTTGCTTGTTGAGTAATATTGGAATTGATTTAATCTCATTATTTTCCACATAAAACTTTATATAACCATATATATTTTCGTTGCTAATAGAAATATCCTTGTTTTCAACTTGAAAATATAAATTATCTGTATGAATACTCAAATAAATTTGTTTCGATGAATTTGAGCTTATTATGAACTCATTTTGGCTATAATTAAAATATTCTTTATCATTTTCAATAATGATACCTAGAGAATTACTGAAATCAGAACCTTTGGAACCAGTAGAAAAACTAAAACTTATATTAGGTTTAATAGAAAATTTATTTTTCTTTTGAACAATGTATTCTTTGTCGTTATATCTTGTAAAAAGAGAAATGTCAGGGGTAAGATAAATAGTATGTTTTGAATTATTTGTTACTTGAAAATAGATGAGTTCTCCAGAATAATTTGATAATTCTATATTATCTGGGCTAATAAAAATGGAATTAGAAGTATTTAATTTTACTTCATTATTAGAACAAGCTAATAAAAAGATTAGTGAAAAAGATATTAGCAGGTATTTCATAATAATCACCTCAAATTTATTATATGAGCTAAATTAATGAAAAAGAATAGAAGGTCTAAACCAAAAGATTTTATATAAAAACTGTAAAAAAAAAGAAAATTCAGAAATTAAAATTCCAAATTTTCTAGACTTTGTTTCAGACTATTTATACTACTAGAATGAGCTTTTATTAATTTTATACCCTTTTTTTTGCAAATTTTACAACTTTCAATAGATAGCTTGTGACTTACAGTATCTGTAAAAAGTATACAACAATCAACATTTTGTATCTTTTTATCAAATTGTGGACATTTAATGTTAAATAGTTTGCATTTACAATTAAATTCTTTAGCTACCTCTAAATATTCTCGTTCAATTCCTTTGACTCCACCAATAATTGCTAATGAATACATAAAATCCCCTCCTTTTAAAAATATAACACACAATAAAATATAAGTCAAACAATTATTTTGAGAATCAAAACAATTTGATAAAAAAATTAGAAGTTTTATCTTCTAATTTTGTGAACAGTATTAAATTCATTATAAGTATCTTTAATTTTTTGAACTTGCTCAGAAGAAAACTTACTCTCATCTAAGGAATCAAAGTCAAAATTATCTAATTCAATAAGATATGTTAAATCATTTTCTTTACAATAATTGACAAAAGACCTAAATCTAAAGAAGTATTCGGAAATAAGAGCTCCCTTTAATAAGTAAGCAATTATCTTAGAGTCAAATTTCTTATTTATATAGTCTTCATAATGAGCTTTTGCATTTTTAATTTTAGTTTTTGTAAGTGAAATATTATCAAAATCAAAAGAATGTAAATCATCTACATAAAATAAGTCTCTATCTTGACATATTTTTTTGAATTCTTCAAACTTTCTTGCTTCATAATAATCTCTGATAAGTATTTTGTAATTAATCAAATCAGGATTTAAGATTTCTTCTAAAGGAGTTTCTTTAAAATCCATTACTAGTGACTTTCTCAAATTTTCATTTTCAAGTTTAAGCGAATCAATAGTCAAATCTCTATCTTTAATCGTCTGAAATAATTTCTCTGTAACATTACTTGGTTTGTCTAATCTTTCGTTTAAGTTCTCAACCTTTTCAAGAAGATTTTTAATTTCCTCATCTTTGTCTCTTAATGTAGCACTAAGGACTGTAAGTTTAAAGCTTAACTCCTTCAAATCCTTTTCTTTTTTCTCTTTAACATCTAATAGACTTTCAATCTCTTCCTTTAATACATCGATTTCACCGTAAAGATCATCAACATTAACATTATTACTATTTTCTTTTTCAGTATTAATTCCAAATATTTTCTTGAACAATTTGTACACCTCACATAGATATAGTTAATATTTGAACAAATTTTAGAAATTTATAATTTCACACACAGTGTATTGAGTTAGTTCAAAAGTATATATTCAATTATAGCTTATTTTAAATCTTTTTTAAATAGAAAATATTTTTTTTTACAAATCTTTATTTTCTATATTTTTATGAGTCACAATATGAAATTTTATGCTTAGTAAAATCAATGCTTTAAAATTCAATTTTAAAAAATATAAAATAAATTAAAAAAA
>OBMA010002065.1_pt1 | contig 11885 bp, 6 predicted proteins | sample 1539141 | NCBI WGS metagenome assembly OBMA01 (sample SAMEA3991484, study PRJEB22521) | metagenome | biome: anthropogenic terrestrial biome; feature: sewage plant; material: raw primary sludge | place: Sweden | collected 2012-09-26 | reverse complement strand
CTACACGACGCTCTTCCGATCTAAAATAACAGAAATGCAACTAAATCATATGAAAACTATGTTGGACAACATTGAGAGGGACGCAAATGATCTATCTTAATAGCATTTTATATATTCTGTTTGTATTATTTAGTAATTGTATCTAGTACATATCCTGTAGCGGTTGACCTGATTCCTTTTAAGTTAGATGACAGGCACACTTTGCATTATCACATCAGACGGAATTGTTCTGCCTAATGGCGGCTATTCTATTCCTGCTTCATAAATGCAAAGACACAGTATAAGAATAACTTTAAATTAAAAGCAATGGTCTTATCCTTGCCATAAACAGAAGACAACTTGCAAGTATGAACTATTTGGAAACACAGTTAAATAAAAAGCAAAAACAGATACAGGAATACGAAAGTATGAATGGCAACCTGATAAAGATATTTGAGCAATTGTCTAAAGAAAAGAAAAAGTATGTAGCTATTTTTTCCAGTCAGCAAAAATCGGTATAACAAACAAAAAATATTTAGTTTCTGTTATTAACAGAACTTGTCAAAGTGATGAGACACCAAAAAAAATTTCCTCGACGTACATTAAAGAGTTAAAGGAGTACAACGAATTGAGAGATGCCGGTTTAAGGTTGGCCCAAATAATTGCTGATGAAAAGCAATGCAAAATTAAGGATGTTTTTGAAGAGATCGGTTATTCAATGAAGGACTAATGGGCTTTTAGGGACAGTTCTATTCTTCCAACGTGCGAAGCGTTCCAATGAAACTCTGCTGCGCGCTGAAAACTATATAAAAAAAAAAGAAAAAATTACAAAGAAGTAATGAACTCAAATGCTATCATACAGTTACTAATTAAGCTGCGTAGTGTGAAATATATTGATAGTTGTAGTTTTGAGGTTTTATTACCCTCTGTTATATAATAGGTTTTCGCTATTTTATTGCCGAAAATCAAGACGGAGCGTAAGCCTCTTCGGGCAATACCTTCGACTATTCCAACAATAAAATTTAAAAAAAGAGATTAATCACATAGTAACAAGAAATAAACGAAAAACATATCATAGGAGATCAATGAGCCAACTTCACATAAACTAACAGTGAAAAGTCTATAACAATATTAATTTTACACAATTAAATCTACACTATAACTGGCACTGTTAATAATCGGTAATCTGCTAAGAAACTTTTTTTTCTCATTCACAAAGCATCGTTTTCCTCTTCCCCACGTCCATTATCACTTTTCTCCATATCACCCTTCATACACATCAAAAAACCAGTATATCTGAGGAATTAATATTTTAGCACTTTGAAAAATGCGTCTACTTCGAAGAAACATGTTAGTATTGACACTGCTCGTTTGTGTGTTTTCATCCATCATTTCATGCTCAATCCCATTGTCGTCTCGCACCTCAAGGCGGCAGATAGTGGAAGATGAAGTTTCCTCCACTAAAAAGCTCAATTTCAACTATGGTGTGGATAAAAATATAAACTCGCCCATTCCTGCTCCAAGAACCACTGAAGGTTTACCAAATATGAAACTCAGCTCATATCCAACTCCTAACTTATTGAATACTGCTGATAATCGACGTGCTAACAAAAAAGGACGTAGGGCTGCCAATTCTATAAGTGTACCCTATTTGGAGAATCGTTCCTTGAACGAACTGAGTTTATCAGATATACTAATCGCAGCCGACGTTGAGGGTGGACTTCATGCTGTAGATAGAAGAAATGGTCATATCATATGGTCAATCGAACCAGAAAATTTTCAACCTCTGATAGAAATACAAGAACCTTCGAGGTTAGAAACATATGAAACGTTGATTATAGAACCTTTCGGTGATGGGAACATTTACTACTTTAATGCCCATCAAGGGTTACAAAAACTGCCTTTATCCATACGACAACTTGTATCAACTTCCCCGCTGCACTTGAAAACAAATATTGTGGTTAATGACTCTGGAAAAATTGTTGAAGATGAAAAGGTCTACACTGGATCGATGAGAACTATAATGTATACTATAAACATGTTGAATGGTGAAATTATATCAGCGTTCGGACCTGGTTCAAAAAACGGGTATTTCGGGAGCCAGAGTGTGGATTGCTCACCTGAGGAGAAGATAAAACTTCAGGAATGTGAAAATATGATTGTAATAGGCAAAACTATTTTTGAGCTGGGAATTCACTCTTATGATGGAGCAAGCTACAATGTCACTTACTCTACATGGCAGCAAAATGTTTTAGATGTTCCCCTAGCGCTTCAGAATACATTTTCAAAGGACGGCATGTGCATAGCGCCTTTCCGTGATAAATCATTGCTAGCAAGCGATTTAGATTTTAGAATTGCTAGATGGGTTTCTCCGACATTCCCCGGAATTATTGTTGGGCTTTTCGATGTGTTTAATGATCTCCGCACCAATGAAAATATACTGGTACCGCATCCCTTTAATCCTGGTGATCATGAAAGTATATCGAGTAACAAAGTTTACTTGGATCAGACTTCGAACCTCTCCTGGTTTGCATTATCTAGTCAGAATTTTCCATCTTTAGTCGAATCAGCTCCCGTATCAAGATACGCTTCCAGTGACCGTTGGAGGGTGTCTTCAATTTTTGAAGATGAGACTTTATTCAAGAACGCAATCATGGGTGTTCATCAGATATATAATAATGAATATGATCACCTTTATGAAAACTATGAAAAAACGAATAGTTTGGACACTACGCACAAATATCCACCTCTGATGATTGATTCGTCCGTTGATACAACCGATTTACATCAGAATAACGAGATGAATTCACTAAAGGAATACATGTCACCAGAAGACCTTGAGGCATATAGAAAAAAGATACACGAGCAAATATCGAGAGAATTAGATGAAAAGAACCAAAATTCTTTGCTACTGAAGTTTGGAAGTCTAGTATATCGAATTATAGAGACTGGAGTATTCCTGTTGTTATTTCTCATTTTTTGTGCAATACTACAAAGATTCAAAATTTTGCCGCCACTATATATATTATTATCCAAAATTGGATTTATGCCTGAAAAGGAAATCCCCATAGTTGAGTCGAAATCGCTAAATTGTCCCTCTTCATCGGAAAATGTAACCAAGCCATTCGATATGAAATCAGGGAAGCAAGTTGTTTTTGAAGGTGCTGTGAACGATGGAAGTCTAAAATCTGAAAAAGATAACGATGATGCTGATGAAGATGATGAAAAATCACTAGATTTAACCACAGAAAAGAAGAAGAGGAAAAGAGGTTCGAGAGGAGGCAAAAAGGGCCGAAAATCACGCATTGCAAATATACCAAACTTTGAGCAGTCTTTAAAAAATTTGGTGGTATCCGAAAAAATTTTAGGTTACGGTTCATCAGGAACAGTAGTTTTTCAGGGAAGTTTTCAAGGAAGACCTGTTGCGGTAAAGAGAATGTTAATTGATTTTTGTGACATAGCTTTAATGGAAATAAAACTTTTGACTGAAAGCGATGATCACCCTAACGTCATACGATACTACTGTTCAGAAACAACAGACAGATTTTTGTATATTGCTTTAGAGCTCTGCAATTTGAACCTTCAAGATTTGGTGGAGTCTAAGAATGTATCAGATGAAAACCTGAAATTACAGAAAGAGTATAATCCAATTTCGTTATTGAGACAAATAGCGTCCGGGGTAGCACATTTACATTCTTTAAAGATTATCCATCGAGATTTAAAGCCTCAAAATATTCTCGTTTCTACTTCGAGTAGGTTTACTGCCGATCAGCAAACAGGAGCAGAAAATCTTCGAATTTTGATATCAGACTTTGGTCTTTGCAAAAAACTAGACTCTGGTCAGTCTTCATTTAGAACAAATTTGAATAACCCCTCTGGCACAAGTGGTTGGAGGGCCCCAGAGCTACTTGAAGAATCAAACAATTTGCAGTGCCAAGTCGAAACGGAACACTCTTCTAGTAGGCATACAGTAGTTTCATCTGATTCTTTTTATGATCCGTTCACCAAGAGGAGGCTAACAAGATCTATTGATATTTTTTCTATGGGATGTGTATTCTATTATATCCTATCCAAAGGGAAGCATCCATTTGGAGATAAATATTCACGTGAAAGCAATATCATAAGAGGAATATTCAGTCTTGATGAAATGAAATGTCTACATGACAGATCCTTAATTGCAGAAGCTACAGATCTAATCTCCCAAATGATTGATCACGATCCGTTAAAAAGACCTACTGCTATGAAAGTTCTAAGGCATCCGTTGTTTTGGCCAAAGTCGAAAAAATTGGAGTTCCTTTTAAAAGTTAGTGATAGGCTTGAAATTGAAAACAAAGACCCTCCAAGTGCCCTGTTAATGAAATTTGACGCCGGTTCTGACTTTGTAATACCCAGTGGAGATTGGACTGTCAAGTTTGATAAAACATTCATGGACAACCTTGAAAGGTATAGGAAATACCATTCATCAAAGTTAATGGATCTATTAAGAGCACTTAGGAATAAATATCACCATTTTATGGATTTACCTGAAGATATAGCAGAACTAATGGGGCCGGTACCCGATGGATTTTACGATTACTTCACCAAGCGTTTTCCAAACCTATTAATAGGTGTTTATATGATTGTCAAGGAAAATTTAAGTGACGATCAAATTTTACGTGAATTTTTGTATTCATAACATGTTCATGCCCCTCTGCTTCTTCTTGGTTGATTATTGCCTTAATGTTACTTTGATCATTAGTAGTAACCATCCATAATTTTTACGCCCTTGCATAAATGAAAAAAAGTTGTACTTCTTCATGAACCTATACTACTTTTCTCATCCCTACATAAACTACCCGACAGACATTTAATTTTATAAATACATATCTCATAAACATCGAACATCGACATACTACTCCAATTATTCAACACTGACTTTTTTGGTGGAAAGCTTTCGTTCTGCAATTCTTATGCAAATAAAGGTAAACACACATGCAAAAGCGTAGACTTCATCAAACCAAGAATCTATGACAATGTTTGGGACGGTAAACTTTCCACCCAATAGCTCCTTTAATCTTTGTGATACTTCAAAAGGGAGATGGGACCTAACCATTAGTGTTGTAGCCAAAACGTAGACGCCAGTCAACTCTGACACCACCAGATTTTTTATCAAAGATATTCCTTTTTGTTCCTGAGAATAGTTTCTCTTTTTTCCCTTATAGGAAGAGTTATTGGTGTACTCTGGAAGTACATTAGCAGTGTCATCATTTTGCATGGCGAAAAGTGCAAGAATCTGGAACTTTATGGGCAAAAGGGTCACAACGTAGGAGATGGTGGTATTGACAGCAGAAAGACAGCAAAGAAAGAGAGAAATTGACAAAAATAACGATATCTGTTTTGTTAACGAATCGAGATCGTGCTGGTAATTGAACCTGAAAAACGAAAAATCCAAAATATTTGCTATCGTAATGGCTAAAGGATCGGATGCTGCATTTTCACTAAAATTTTCATAATCGTAGTCATCTGGATATTTGAGCGAGTGGTATATGATATAGGGGATTCTTTTCAGGAAAGTTATTATTAGTTTATGAAGACAGTATATGATAAACCCGACTTCAAAAGCTTTCTTAAAAGTGCGTACCTGAGGGGACTGTTGTAATAATGCTTCCAATTTCCCAAGCTCCAGTTGATACCAGGCGATTTTTTCCATCAACTCTGCTTTAAAAGTTGAGTTTTCTCCAACCTCTTCTTCTAAACTTCTTAATATTTGTACATTATGTTCAATGTTGTGTTCATAATCTTGGATTTTTTCCTCTATATAGGCGTCTGTTGTCCATAAGAGAGATTTACTGTTATTGTTGCTGTTGTTGATGTTTCTAAAACTGGGGTCTGACATTGGTGTATTACGAAACTTGTGCCAGATGACTAAAAAGTTGTAGTATAAACTAGAAACAGTGGCTAACCCAGATAAGGAAGCCATGACTGTGACGCCTCCGATGGACAATCTAGTTAGAATATTTTTTGTGTACTGGAATGGTCCAATATTTATGTAACTTAACAGCGCAATAAGTGTGGACAAGATTATGCATGTCACTATTATCAACCTATCGATATCGAACTTGTCATTGTAGAATTTATTCAGTAACGATATTATAATGAAAAAGGGCTGAAATAAAATTAGTATGAAGGATAGCATGATTGCAGTCAGAGGCCACACCCAAGTCGTTATGAAAGTAACTTCCTTGTCCATTCCAGCAACCTTAATCTGCCATAGAATAATCTCTATGGTTACTGTATACGTCATCATTGCTAATGAAAAAAGGACTCGCAGTGATTGCAGTACCTTATGTGAGGGTAAAGAATACTCTGTGTAGAATTTATTTATGAAATTACCCATACTAGACACATCCTCATTCGAGCCAACTTCCATTTTGCTTGCCAACGGAATGACATTTTTCTTCGAGGAAGTTGATATAATGTCAAACAAAGACCCTACTTTAAACCAGAGCCTTTCATAGGAGCATTTGTAAGCAAATGCTCCGGATACGGAAAGCACTATAAATACGATAAGTGCCTCCATCCCGTCCACCACTTAGTCTACACTCAATAGTCCTTTCTAGTGCAGGTCCTGGAGGCAACCGCCAGAGTTGAGATCTTTTCCTTTTCTTTCCCTGCTGGTCAATTTTTATTGTTCAGGACTCGGTCATCGCAGATATCGCAATTTTTCACTCGTTTGAGTCTAGACTGTAAAATAAAACCGAATGGTTAAGCTAAAATAGACTCTGTATGACTAAGTCGTTCACTAAAGTTCATTATTTCATGCCTGAATGACCTTTATCTTAATTATGCACCATCATATAGCGTTTCTATGATCACTACGGGATATTATGATATTGTTAGGGGGTTATATTGAATATTTCCTAGGGCATGAGGATGATATTAGGGTTATTAATAGGTTTACAATTATATAATTTATGTGATAATTATCACTTGATACGAATTGATGGAGCCTGCTTCTTTTTTTTTTTCACTTTCTTGGCAGTCACTGAAAAACTGCATTCGAATACAGGTTTGAGAAACTAATGAGGCCCATATTACTTTACAATGAACAGTAACAATCAACTTAAATGCTTAAATAATCTAATATTGTATCTGCATTGATAATACATTGGACAGAAATTATGGACGTATGTTTGATTTATCTTACTGTGGCCAGATCGGCCTTTCAGTACTTCTAAGGTTTTATACTAACTTCTTTTATTGATCGTTGTAAACTACGGTAACAATTACGTATCAACAGGATGGACGGAAAAAAGAATTGCATGATTTGAACACCCGAGCTTGGAATGGCGAAGAAGTCTTTCCCCTGAAAAGTAAAAAACTGGATTCCAGTATAAAGAGAAACACTGGCTTTATAAAAAAACTAAAGAAGGGTTTTGTGAAAGGTTCAGAATCTTCATTATTGAAAGATTTAAGTGAGGCGTCCTTGGAAAAGTACCTATCAGAGATAATAGTGACGGTAACAGAATGTCTGCTAAATGTTTTGAATAAAAATGATGACGTAATTGCCGCTGTTGAGATCATAAGTGGACTTCATCAAAGGTTCAATGGCCGATTTACTAGTCCGCTTTTAGGAGCTTTTTTACAAGCTTTTGAGAACCCCTCTGTTGACATTGAATCCGAAAGAGATGAGCTTCAAAGGATAACCAGAGTTAAAGGTAATCTTCGGGTATTTACCGAGCTTTATTTAGTTGGAGTTTTTAGAACATTGGATGATATTGAGTCGAAAGATGCTATTCCAAACTTCCTACAGAAGAAAACTGGGCGAAAGGATCCGTTGTTATTCAGTATTCTCAGAGAGATTCTTAATTATAAGTTCAAATTGGGCTTTACTACCACTATTGCGACCGCATTTATTAAGAAATTCGCACCTTTGTTTCGCGACGATGATAATTCTTGGGATGATTTAATATATGACTCGAAGTTAAAAGGTGCGTTACAGTCTCTGTTTAAGAATTTTATAGACGCCACTTTTGCGAGGGCCACAGAACTGCATAAGAAGGTCAATAAACTGCAAAAAGAACATCAGAAATGCCAAATAAGAACGGGAAAATTGAGAGACGAGTACGTAGAGGAGTACGACAAGTTACTTCCAATATTCATTAGGTTCAAGACATCTGCAATTACTTTGGGAGAATTTTTTAAGTTAGAAATTCCGGAGCTTGAAGGTGCCTCTAATGATGATCTGAAAGAAACAGCTTCTCCAATGATCACGAATCAGATATTGCCACCCAACCAACGATTATGGGAAAATGAAGATACAAGGAAATTTTATGAAATCTTACCAGATATCTCAAAAACAGTAGAAGAATCACAATCTTCTATAACAGAAAAAGATTCAAACGTTAACTCAAAAAATATCAATCTATTCTTTACGGATTTGGAAATGGCAGATTGTAAAGATATAATCGATGACCTTTCAAATAGATATTGGTCATCATATTTGGACAACAAAGCCACAAGAAATCGAATATTGAAATTTTTCATGGAAACACAAGATTGGAGCAAACTGCCAGTGTATTCCAGATTTATTGCAACAAATAGCAAGTATATGCCGGAAATTGTTTCTGAGTTTATTAACTACCTAGACAATGGCTTCAGGAGTCAATTACATTCTAATAAGATTAACGTGAAAAACATCATCTTCTTCAGTGAAATGATTAAATTTCAATTAATACCATCATTTATGATTTTTCATAAGATTAGAACATTAATCATGAATATGCAAGTTCCAAATAACGTAGAAATTTTGACGGTTTTGTTGGAGCACTCAGGGAAATTTCTGCTAAATAAGCCAGAATATAAGGAATTAATGGAAAAAATGGTCCAACTAATCAAGGATAAAAAAAATGATAGGCAATTGAACATGAACATGAAAGGCGCCTTAGAAAACATAATTACTTTACTTTATCCCCCTTCTGTAAAATCATTAAATGTTACGGTAAAAACAATAACGCCTGAACAACAGTTTTATCGCATGTTAATTAGAAGTGAACTAAGTAGCCTAGACTTCAAACACGTTGTCAAGTTGGTTCGGAAAGCTCACTGGGACGATGTAGCTATTCAGAAAGTGCTGTTTTCTCTGTTTTCAAAACCACATAAGATTAGCTATCAAAATATTCCCTTATTAACTAAAGTTCTAGGCGGTCTATACAGTTACCGCCGCGATTTCGTCATCAGATGTATAGACCAAGTACTGGAAAACATTGAGCGAGGCTTAGAAATTAACGATTATGGACAAAACATGCATAGAATATCAAATGTCAGATACTTAACTGAAATATTCAACTTTGAAATGATAAAATCCGATGTTTTGTTAGATACTATCTACCACATTATTCGGTTTGGTCATATCAACAATCAACCCAATCCATTTTATTTAAACGACTCAGATCCACCGGATAATTATTTCAGGATTCAACTAGTCACTACAATTCTGTTAAATATCAACAGGACCCCTGCAGCTTTTACTAAGAAATGCAAACTTTTGCTGAGGTTTTTCGAGTATTATACTTTTATTAAAGAACAACCTTTACCCAAGGAAACAGAATTCAGAGTTTCAAGCACATTTAAAAAATATGAGAATATTTTCGGAAACACTAAATTTGAAAGGTCAGAAAATTTGGTAGAAAGTGCCTCAAGGTTGGAAAGTTTACTGAAATCATTAAACGCAATAAAAAGTAAAGACGACAGAGTGAAGGGATCTTCTGCAAGCATTCACAACGGTAAGGAGAGTGCTGTTCCTATCGAGTCAATCACCGAAGATGATGAGGATGAAGATGATGAAAACGACGATGGTGTCGATTTACTAGGAGAAGATGAAGACGCGGAGATAAGTACACCGAACACAGAGTCAGCACCAGGAAAACATCAGGCAAAGCAAGACGAAAGTGAAGATGAAGACGATGACGACGATGACGACGATGATGACGATGACGATGATGATGATGATGGAGAAGAAGGCGATGAGGATGATGATGAAGATGATGATGATGAGGATGATGATGATGAAGAAGAAGAAGACAGCGACTCTGATTTGGAGTATGGTGGTGATCTTGACGCAGACAGAGATATTGAAATGAAACGAATGTATGAAGAGTACGAGAGAAAACTAAAGGATGAGGAAGAAAGGAAAGCGGAAGAAGAATTGGAAAGGCAATTTCAGAAAATGATGCAAGAATCCATAGACGCAAGGAAAAGCGAAAAGGTTGTTGCCAGTAAAATTCCAGTAATTTCGAAGCCAGTCAGCGTTCAAAAACCTTTATTATTAAAAAAGAGTGAAGAACCTTCTTCAAGCAAGGAGACCTACGAAGAGTTATCCAAGCCAAAGAAGATTGCATTTACGTTCTTGACTAAAAGCGGTAAGAAGACACAATCAAGAATTTTACAATTACCAACGGATGTAAAATTTGTCTCTGATGTCCTTGAAGAAGAAGAGAAACTAAAAACCGAGCGAAACAAGATTAAAAAGATTGTTTTAAAACGTTCTTTCGACTGAGATTCTTTTGTGAATATAGTTCTTTAAATTTTTACTATATATGCCCACTTATATTTGGCTCTATTAAATGGCTACGTGTTTATATAGTACCGTTTATGACGCTGTATTTTTATTTACACTGCTTTCCAGGAGATTGAAGAGCGGAGTGTTAGTCAACTCTCACGACAACAACAGTTATATCGTCTTCTTTACCACCGCTGTAGTTTTTGCCAGTTAGCTTAGAAATCTCTTGCGCAAAAACACTGGGGTAATTGGGGTCCTTGCTTAAACTGACAACATTGTCCACAAACTTCTGGGATAATAGCTGTAACTCATCGTTTGTTCTCGCAGCGTTATCCTTCAGAAAAAGCTCAATATCATCTGTGGCAATATTATCGGTTACACCATCGGTAGCCAATATAATAATATCCTTTTTTTTCAATTGGAAGCTATATTCATCAGCGTCTCTGGGGGTGTTTAAAATATACTTGCTACCCCTTCTTTCGGCCTCTTTCAACATTTCTTCTGGAATGATTGACAATTGGTAAGGAGCATTAAATCCAACAGTTTGAAACTTTGTCTGGAATACAAGTTTAGAATCTCTGAAGACTCCACACCAAGAATCACCCAAGTTGGCAACTTCCAATTTTCCATTAGATGGGAAGTGAGCCACAATGGCTGTTGTCCCACCAACCTTCACCACTTTCTCATCCCTAATTTTTGCGTATGCAGCACCAATAATTTTCTTTGGCGTTAAAAGCGTTTCTTTGGATGAATTTTCTGCTAAAGCAGTGCTTATTTCGTCCATTTTTTTACACAATTCTCTTGAGATGGCGCTGGAGTCATACCCATGCTCAGCCCATCCTCCAACACCGTCTGCGACACCGGCAAAAATATCGTGAACGTTGTTTGATGTAACAAAATAGTTGTCTTCTCCTGTAGGTGATCTAATAGAATCCTTTAGTTTTTGGTATATCAGATCGTCTCTGTCTTTTGGTTGGAAAGCTACCGCGGTTTTATAGGTGAACGGGCCTGATTGGCTACCTGAACTATACGCATCACCATGACTGTTGTTCGATTGATACCCACTCTTGGCACTTGAGTAAAAAGTCCTCTTGGAAAAGCTGATGATTTGACTGCAGGATCCTATGATATGAGAAAAGTTAGTCTCTGAGTCGATTAGCATTTGTCCCGCAAATTTAGCAATTAGCACACCAATGAATAAAACAATAAACATACCATAAAGGGGACCTCTCGAGACCCTCAAAGTTCTAAATCCAACGTTTGCAAACATTTTTGGTGGCTTTGTCGTTTGTTTTCTGGACCGCTTTTATTGCATGTGTCTTTTACATTTGTTTACTGTCAAAATGAAGCTCGCGTGTAAATTCGT
>OBMA010002063.1_pt1 | contig 11886 bp, 12 predicted proteins | sample 1539141 | NCBI WGS metagenome assembly OBMA01 (sample SAMEA3991484, study PRJEB22521) | metagenome | biome: anthropogenic terrestrial biome; feature: sewage plant; material: raw primary sludge | place: Sweden | collected 2012-09-26 | reverse complement strand
AAGGAACTTAATAATGGTGGATTTGATATTGGTGTAAGTAATCAGAAATTAAATGATATTGCAAATAGGGGAATTATAGTAGATTGTCTTAATGAAACAGCTGCATTTGCTTTGGATTCAATAAATCTAGGATATGGTGAAAACATAATAGTAATTGCAACAAAGGTATATTGCACTGTAAATAAGATAACAAGAGATGGTGGATTTAAATCTGGAGATGTTGTTGAAGTTGTAAGTTCATTAGGTGTTGGACAAAAAAACACATCTGGAACACCACTTAATATATTTAACGCTGGTGGTTCTGAGTATTATTTTAGATTTGTTGTTAAGAGTGATTGTGATTCAATAACATCATATGATAACTTGTTTATTATAGATCTTCGTGGAACCTAATAATTTATTAATATTCAATATATGAAACTAAAATTAAAAAGAACATTCTTCGCTGATAAATACACAATAGGTAAACTTTATATTGATGATGTTTATTTTTGTGACACACTCGAAGATACGAATAGAGATTTAAATAAGAATGGAAAGTTCGATGGTAATGAAACTAAAGTGTATGGTAGCACTTGCATTCCTTTTGGTGTGTATACTGTGTTACTTACGCTATCTGCTAAATTCAAAAGAGAGCTTCCACTTTTGGTTGGAGTTCCTAATTTTGATGGTGTTAGAATTCATCGTGGTAATGTGCCTGCTGATACCTTGGGGTGTATTCTAGTAGGTGAAAATAAAGTTAAAGGTCAAGTAATAAACTCTGCAACTAAAGAGATTAGACTTGTATCAATAATGAGAGAAGCTGTTAGTAGAAAAGAGCCAATTACAATAGAAATAGTATAATTTATATACTTTGTTAAAATGGGAGTAGTATTCATTATTACTCCCATTTTTATTTGTATATAATTATTTGATTTGTTTGTTTTTTTAAATAGAAATAAATCAAACAAAACTCAACTTAATATTTATTAATACTTTTGTGGTGTTTAAAAATTAAATATATACAATAATGGATTTTAACATAATGAGCGCAGATGAGGTGAACAATCTATTTAAAGATGTTCCTGATGAATCTACTGATGGAAATGTTGATCAGACTAAAGATGATTCAACAGTTGAAGTAAAAGCAGATAACTTATTTGATAATAATGAAGACAATGATGATGATGAGCCTGAAGAAACTGATGATAATACTAATGATGACAATAATAATCAGGATGACAGTGATGATGAAGATGAAACAAGTTTAAACAGTGTACTTGATAAACTTGGTAAGATTGATCATGCAAAGAAAGAATCAAAGTCTAAGAAAGACAATGATAATGACGATGATACTGATGACACTGATGATTCAGATGATGATGATACCGATGCATCAGATAAATCAAAGTTCTACAAATCAATAGCAAAAGCACTGAAAGATGATGGTGTTGTTGATGTAGATGATGAGACACTTGATAATATAAAGGACTCAAATGACTTTGTAAACAATATCATCAATAAGAAGATTAATGATGGTATTGATGATGTAACAAAAAGAGTTTATGATGCTTTGACAGCTGGAGTTCAAGCTCCAGTTATAAAGCAATATGAAAATACAATCAACATTCTTAAAACTATTGAGAATGCTGATATTGAAGATGAAGGTGAAGATGGTGAGAATGTAAGAAAGAAACTTATATTTCAGCAATATATAAATAGAGGTTTCAATGATGAGAAAGCTAAGAAAGAGGTTGAAAAAGCATTTAATGCTGGCACTGATATTGATGATGCAAAAGATGCATTGAGTGATAACCTTGAGTTCTTTCAGAATCAATACAATGATCTTATTGAGCAGAGTAGAAAAGATAATGAAAATAGAATGGCTCAAAAGAGACAAGAACTTGATACACTTAAAAAGAGTGTTATGAGTGATTCTGATGAATGGAAAGACTTTAATGTTAATGACACACTGAAACAGAAAATCTATGATAATATAACCAGACCAGCTTATAAAGGTCAGAATGGTGAAACATATACTGAAATACAAAAGTATGAAAGAGAAAATAGGATTGGCTTTCTTAAAAACGTATCTATGTGCTATACTCTTACTAATGGTTTTACAGACTTTAGTGGTTTGTCTAAAGCCAAAGTTAGGAAGGAAGTAAGCAAAGGTATGAGAGAATTGGAGAGTGCACTTAATAGCACATCAAGAACATCTAGTGGTGCGCTTAAATTTATTACCAACACAAATGATGATCCAGAGTCATCATCTAAAGGTTGGGATATAGATGTATAATAATGAATGTTTTTAAACAATATAAGATAATTTTAAATTAAAAGAATATGGCAGGAAGTCTTGGTAAATTCCAGATGGTTGGATTTAACTATTGGGGTCCAGGTGTAACACAGAAGAACCACCTTGGTTCAATATTTCAATTGAAACCACAGAAAGCAACTAACCTTATGGTTAATTTGCTTGCATTTTATAGAGGTAAAACTCTTGATACATTTTTAAATCAGTTCCCAGTTAAGCAGTTTGATGATGATTCAGATTTCTATTGGGATGTTATAGGTTCAAACAGACGTAATATATCTTTGCTTGAAGCAAGAGATGAGGATGGTACTGTAGTTGATTCTACTAGAACTACTAATGTTGGTGCTGGTACAGCTCCATTTTGGCTGGTATTCCCAGAGAAATGGTTTGCATTTGGTGAGACAATAGTAGGTAATCTGAATGAGCAGTATCAGTTCAGAATACTTGAGGAACCAAAGATGGAGGGAACTAACGCTGTATATAAGGTAGAGCTTGCAGGTGGTAACCTTGATGGTGTACCAGCAGAAAGACTGCTTATGGGTGAGAAGTTCAGTATTGAAGCTGCATTTGTAGAGTCTGAGTTGTCAAGAAAAGTTGGTGATGTTAGATTCTCTTCTCCAGTTTCAATGAGAAATGAATGGTCTACTATAAGAATACAGCATAAGGTTTCAGGTTCTATGTTGAATCAGAAACTTGCAGTTGGTATTCCATTGGTAAAGGAGACTGGAAGTGGATATACTCATACCACTGAGACAATGTGGATGCATGTTGTTGATTGGGAAGTTGAGCAGCAGTTCTCTGAATATAAGAACAACGCTATGATGTTTGGTAGATCTAACCGTAATAAGAATGGTGAGTATACCAATATTGGTGTTTCTGGTAACCCAATTAAAACTGGTGCTGGTCTTTTGGAGCAGATGGAAGTAGCTAATACTACATACTACAATAACTTCTCATTGAAGATGTTGGAAGATGCATTGTATCAGCTGTCAGCATCAAAACTTGATTTTGGTGATCGTTTGTTTGTAATTAAGACTGGTGAGTATGGTGCAATTCAGTTCCATAAGGCAGTTCTTAATGTAGTATCTGGATGGACTCAGTTTATGTTGGATAACAACTCTACTCATGTAATTGAGAAAACTCAGTCAAATCTTCATTCTACTGCATTGAGTGCTGGTTTCCAGTTTACTGAATTTAAGGCACCAAATGGTGTTAGAGTTAAGATTGATGTAGATCCATACTATGATGATCCAGTTAGAAATAAGATTATGCATCCAGATGGTGGTGTAGCATATTCAAGAAGATATGATATACTTTACATTGGTACAATGGATCAGCCTAATATATTCAAGTGTGCTATTAAAGGACAGCCAGAGTATAGAGGTTATCAGTGGGGTCTTAGAAATCCATTCACTGGACAGATTGGTAATCCTAATATGTCATTTGATGAGGATTCTGCAGTAATCCATAGAATGTCTCAGTTTGGTGTATGTGTATTGGATCCAACTAGAACACTTAGCTTGATACCATCAATACTTCAAGGATAATAATTGATAGTATTATTATAATAAAAAAAGGGAGATTAACTTCTTCCTTTTTTTTTAATCATATTTGAAGTAATTTTGGAAAATAAATAAATGTTTAAATTATTATTAGTATGGTAAAGAAGATAAGTAAAGATGAAGATATTGATATTGATGACAATGATATCAATGTGGATCTTGTTAAAGTAGAGAATAACACACCTGAAACCCCAAAACCAAGTGGAGTAGAAAGGCAGAACTCTTCAATTAAAATCAAATCAACAACTCCTATTACAAGTTGTCTTAGAAATGAAAGAGTTATTGTAAGACATATACCAAAGATGAGTGGTATGGTTACAAATCCAAATCATATATTGTATGGTGGTATGGCAGAAAATGCAACTAAAACTCTTACAGTTCCAAGATATTCTAGTGGAATGTATTATAAAGTTCTTGATGATAATGAGAAAGCATATCTTGAAGATGTAATGGGACTTGAATATAATGCACTATCAATTTATAAAAAGGAGAATAACTTTTGGGATGATGCAAATGAATCTGGCATTTCAACAGTAAGACTTACTAAACAAGATAATGTATTTAATCTTTCAGATCCATCAGACTATATAAGATATAAGATACTTCTTGCTAATAAAGATATTATTGCTCCATCTATTCAGGATGTCCAAGATAGACCAAAAGCAACATATCAATTCTATATTCTTAGAGAGAATGATGAAGAGAAAGTAGCTACAGAAAATATGTCAATACTGATGCAGTGCTATAAGGAGTTTGGTAAGATTGATGACAATGTTGATGCAATGAGAACTGTAATTGAAATTATGGAGAACAAGCCTATTGCACCTAAAACAAAAGTTGAGTGGCTTAGAACTGAAACAAATAGCTTGATTCAATCAAAGAGCAAAATGTTCCTTGAGACAGTCAAAGATCCACTTCTTGAAACAAAGATACTTATTAAGAATGCAATTGCATCAAGTATAATCAGTAACAGAGGTAACTTCATGTATCTTAGAAAAGATAATTCACCACTATGTGAAGCTGGAGAAGATCCTACATTAACTTGTGCAGCTAAGTTCCTTAATAATCCAATACATCAAGAAATCAAATTCTTTATTGAAGCACAATTGAAGGAAGCAAATAAAAAGAAAAATGAGTAATTATGAATGTAAATGAGTTTTCATTACAATTTGATGTTCTCTACAATAACATAATGGATAATGATGCACCTGGACTTGATGAATATGAAAAGTCAGTATTATTAACCAAGGCACAGAATGAAATTGTAAAGAACTATTATAACCCACCTGGCAATAAATATAAGCAAGGAATTGGCAGTACACCTAAGAGAGAAATAGATTTTAGTAATTTAACTAAATCTGTAGTGTTACATCAACTTACAGAAGATGAAATTACTGATAAATATGCAGATTTTAAAAGAACTGATGATAGGTCGTTGCTTTTTAAATTGCCAACAGATATTTTTGTGGCGTTAAATGAGACTATGACAATTACAGAGTCTGATGATACAAAAAGAAAAATTGCGTTGATACCAATCAATTTTGCTGATTATATCAGAATAATGTCAAAGCCTTATAAATATCCTGCAAAAGGTCAAGGATGGAGACTTATTTTTATTGGTTCTGATGAACAGACCAATTTATCATCTCCACTTGGTTTATTATCTGAAGTTATACTAAGGAATAACACAAAGCCAGTTGATAACTCATATATGTTCAGGTATATAAGATTTCCTAGACCAATAATACTTACTGATTTAGATGGTGATCTTTCAATACAAGGACAAACTAAAGCACAAACATCTGAGCTTAATGCAGAGATACATGATGAGATACTTCAAAGAGCTGTTGAATTAGCAAAAGCTGGTTATCCAGATAATGCTACAACAGCACTTCAATTTGGACAAAGAAGTGAATAAACTATATAATTATGACATCAGAAGAATTTTCAAATGAATTTGACATACTACTTAACACTTATGCAGCAGATGGTGTAATAACTGTTGATGAGTATGATAAATCTGTGTTTCTAACAAAAGCACAAGAAAGTCTTGTCATAGATTTATATACTGGAAGACTTCAGCAGATTGGTGGATTTGAACTTACAGAAGAAGTAAAGAGATACTTAAATGAACTGGTTAAAACATATGTAACATCTGATAAGGTTGATTACAATACAAAGGTTGATAGCAGATCAATATTCTTCAAATTACCATCAGACTTATGGTTTATAACATATGAATCTGCAACCATTAAATCAGATGATTGTTTTAATGGTAAGGAGATAAATATAAAACCATGTAATCAAGATGATTATAGTAAGTCAAAAGATAATCCATTCAGAGGTCCAACAAAGAGATATGCTTTAAGACTTGATGTAGAAGGATCTATTGTTGAATTGATAAGTGTATTTGATTTAAGTAGATACTTGGTTAGATATTTATCAAAGCCACAACCAATAATCACTGTGGATCTACCACAAGATGGTAATGGTTATGATCTTTCAATTAATGGAGTAACAAAGAAAACAGAGTGTAGTTTAAATCCTGCACTACATAGAACTATATTAGAAAAAGCTGTTCAAATGGCACTTGTTAGTAAATCAATGAATCAAAGACAACAACAGCCACAACAACAGCAGCAGGAACAATAAGTTTAATTTAATTTTTAAAAAAGATGGCAACATTTTCAGAAAATCAAGTAACCCAGTGTTACGTTGTAAATTCAGTAGTAGACGCAGCAAATCTAGTAAAAACTGACACTAAGATAGGTGCAGCTACTGTAAAAGGTATAAAAAATGATCCAGGCATTTATGTAAATTTCAAGAATGCTTTGGGTGATGTAAACAGAACTGATATAGTAGATGTTAGAAACATTTTGTGGACTAAGGCATCTTCTGCAAAGAAATTGCGCAGACCACTGAAAGCAGTTCAAATAGTAATTAACACAGATGTATGGCCTGATGCAACAGCAGCTCTTACTGCTGACAATGTTTTGGTTGGTCAAGATTTCTTGATGAGAGTTACAATAGACAACTATATTGGTATGTCTGATGAGGACAAATACTTTAAATATGGTGTAGTTCATGCATCTCTTGGAATGACCAAAGCAAAGTTCTATGCTACATTGGCATTGTCATTTGCTAAAAACATGGCTAGAGAAGCTGGTAAACTGTTCACTGTTTATCTTGCAAAGACTGCAGGTACTTTGACTGGTGCTACAGTTGTTACTGCAAAGGATAAACTTGATGACCTTGTTGCAGCTGCTGGTGTAGCTGTAATAATTGAGGAAGTTCAGCAAGATTGGGTTCTTGGTGTTTATAGAGAAGCTAATGTTAGATACTCAGTAGCATCTGACATAGTAAAGATAAGTGAAACCAATGAGTCTAATTGGGGTACAGTTAAAGATTTGACTCCAGCAAACTTTGTTGATGATGGTCATCAGATGGCTGATTGGGAGTATTTCTTCCATGGCTCTAGAGGTGATCAGTATAGAAATGTTGGATGGCCTTATGTAATAAATACTAAGTATATGGTTGATCCAGATGGTGTTTATGATGTAATAGATATTCACTACTTCTATGCAGAAGGTGGTGAAGGTCCTCAGAAATCTGAAAAGGATCTCAATATCCTTTGTCCAGCAACTAAATCTATTGATGGTACTTCTGGTGCTGTAACATATACACACACTGTTGCAAATGCTGTTATTGGTGCACTCAATGCGGTTATTAAGACAGCTGGAAGTACAGTAGTTATTGATACCATAGCAGACTAACTTCATTATCTTCTATATATTTTAACGATTTTAAACAGGTCAAAGGGGACTCAAAAGGTTCCCTTTGATTGTATAAACCAACCAGATAAATTAATATAATATGTCAAAACAAATAATATTTATTGATTCAAGCATACATAAAGATGCTTCAAATACAGAAATACTTGATTTGAGTTTCTCATATACTCAATTTGCTTACAATGGTGTTACATATGATAAGTGGGGAATTTCAGAGATTAAAATATGGAATGATGAGAAGTATATAAACTCTGAAACAATACCAGTTAATCCAAACTACTCATTCTCAAATACAACTGGGGAAATAATAACATCAAAAGCATTACAGCTTACTAAAACTGATTTAGGAATGCTGAGTGGTAATATACATGATCATATATGGTATATATATGTGAAGATTGAGTTTTATGGTGATTCAACATCAAAAGACCAATCACAATTGCCATGTGGAATAAAGCAGTATATAACAGTACCAACATGCAATCTAAATGAGTTCTATAATACAATACTATATTTCATAAGACAGATAAATGATAAATGCTGTGATATACCAATGGACTTTATAAACTATCTTCTTAGATATAAAGCATTGAAATTTGCAATAGCAGCTGGTAATTATGATTTTGTAAACGAGTTGTGGTTAAAGTATTTCTCAAAGAAAGATGTAGATTTGCTTATTAAAAAATGTGGATGCAATCATGGATAACGAAGACTATCATACGTTTGAATCTTCTTTAAGTAAAGAAGGTTTGATATATATGGATGTTGCAGCTAGTGGAGTAAAAAGATACATCAATATACTTCAGAAGAAAGGATATAAAGACTATAAGGATGTATACAAACTATTACTATTCATCAATCTTTATGAGATATTCTATGAACCATTTGTAAATGGAACACCAGGCTCACCAAAAGAAGCTGAATTACATTTTGGTAATATGTTCTATAAAGGACAACAGAATGATATTACATATGTAAACAGAGTAAAAGGTTATGGTTTTAATGATAAAAATGGTACTGAATTATATAGTTATCTTAATGATGATGATATAATAGCAATAGGTAAAATGATGTCATGCTTAATGGGATCAACTTGTTTACTTCCATTACCAATAACATATATGAATAATGGAGAACTGGCAATAGACAATCAGCTTAATACAGAGGATATATATCCATCTCTTTGGTGATAAACTGATTCACAATTAAAATGCTCTTGTAATGGTGTCATTAAATTGATACTTTTGCAAGAGCATTATTTATTAAATAACACATATGAATACATATAAAGAAATAGTATATATGGTTCTTGATGAGCTAAAGATACTTAGTGATGATTCTACATTCAATGAGAATCACATTATATTCTTAGCTTCAAAATATAGATCATTACTACTTAAACAAAAATATAGCAATATAAAGGTAGAGATACCACTATCAAACTATCAGGAATTATGTATTGGTCTTGAGAAGGTTGATGCAATAGATGGTTTGCCATGTGAAGGTGGTTATTATCTTAGAAGCACAAAACCCATTCCTGCATTAATGACAATAGGTAATCCAAAGGTTTATCCAGTAGATTATTATCAAGGTGATATGCTTACCTATGTATCAAAGGAAAGGATGATGTTTACTGGATTTAACAAGTATCTAAAGAACATCATATATTGCTCAATAGCACCAAATGAATATTTGTATCTTAAATCTCAGAATCCTCAATTCTTATATCTTGAGAAAGTAAGAATATATGCAATATTTGAAGATCCTGAGAAAGCTGAAGAATTATCATGTGATGCAACATGTGATATAATGGATAGTGTATTTCCATGTGAAGATGATATGATACCAATGGTTGTTCAATCATGTGTAAAGGAATTATCTGGATCTGTTTATAGACCAAAAGATAATTCAAATGATGGTAGAGACACATTACCTCAAGATGCACAAGCATCTCAGCAAGCTACACAGCAGAATGATCAATCTCAACAGCAACAACAGCAGAGACAATGATAGTAGATCTTCATAAACATAGAGAACATAAAAACAATTGTGGCAACACAATGCTTGATGCATATAATCATTATAAGGCAAATGGAGGAGAAATATCTATACAACAATATAGACTTATTGTATCTTCTGTTAATGATGAGGTAAGAAATAATATATCTCTTGGAGAAACATTTGATCTTCCATTTGCTTTAGGAACAATATCTTTAAGAAAGAAGCCTAAAAGATTCTATAATAAGAATGGCAAACTAAAGATAAATATGCCAATAGATTGGCATAGTACAATTAAACTATGGGAACTTAGTGAAGAAGCTAGAAACAATAAACAGATTGTTAGGTTTGATTGTGATTATGTGTATAAACTATGTTACAATGTAGATCATGCTATATGTAAAAACAAGAGATACTATAAGTTTTTACCCAATAGAAAGCTAAAACAAATGCTTAAAGACAATATAGATAATGGTAAAACAGATGCATATCTGTTCTATAATAACGAATAAATAATATAATATATGGCACAACAATATACAAATATAAGAATTGTACTTGATAGAGTCATGAGACATCCATTACTAAGAGATATGACTCTTGAAACAGCAGTAGATTACTGTGTTGATTTTATTAGAGAAATGGGTGTACCAGACATTTACTTTGACAAAACAGAAGAAATAGATTTTGAAGATCACAGAGCACCATTGCCATGTGATTTTATTGATGTTATACAAGTTAGAAATATAGACCATAATAACCCAGTAAACAATGTGTGTTATAGAGCTGCTACAGATACATTTCATGTATCAAGAAACAGGACAGACTTTGATGATTTGACATACAAAATACAAGGTGGTTATATAATAACATCAAAAGAGAAAGGAACACTTGAAATATCATATAGAGCAATACTTACTGATAGAGATGGTTTTCCATTGATACCAGATAATCCAGACTTTCTAAGAGCATTGGAGCTTTATATAAAGAAACAATGGTTTACAATACTATTTGATTTGAATAGAATATCAAGCAATGTTCTTCAAAATGCACAACAAGATTATGCATGGGCTGCTGGATGCTGTGAGAGTGAGTTTAGAAGATTATCAATAGATCAAGCTGAAGCATTCTTTAATTCATTCAGAACTCTTGTAATGAGAGAATATGAGCATAGAAATGGATTTGTTGATAATGGTACAAAAGAAAGATTAAAGATTAATTAATTATGCAGAGACAACAGAATTTCATACAAATAAAAGGTATGCAAAGAGACTTTGGTGAACATTTGGCACCAGGGACATTTGCATATGAAAATGAGAACATAAGATTTACTCCATCAAAAGAGAACACATTACTCACCATGTGTAATGAAAGAGGTCCACTGCTTAAATCAATTACATGGGATAAAGAGTTTTATTCAGATGTAGAAGAATCATATGGTATTGACTATATAAATGGTATTCCAATAGGACAATCAGTATTGAATGATAATCTTGTATTATTTACTACATCAGACTTTGATGATGTCACTGATATAAATCCAGATGATCTTGGTAACAAGGATTTAAATCCAGATGGAGATAGTAGTGATTTTGATGTAGATAAAGAAAGTGACGATAGAATATACAAGTTTTGGTTCAATGTTGATGAAAACAAGAACTATGAACTTAATGGTAAGCTGATATATAAAGGTGATTTAAGTTTCAATCCACGTTATCCAATTGAAACACTATCTTATTATGAGAATGAGAGTGTAAAAAAGGTATATTGGACTGATGGTTTAAATCAAGGTAGACTTATAAATATAGAAGCAGATAAGCAGACATTCAATAAATGGAGATATGATTCATTTGACTTTGTTAGAAACCTACAATTCAAAGAGAATGTAACTATAAATAAGGTTTATGGTAAAGGTAGTTTTGCTCCATGTGTAATTCAATATGCTTGCACATATGTATCAAAGTATGCACAAGAGTCAAATATCTTCTATACATCACCAATGTTCTATACATCAACAATGGATAGCACATATGAAAGAGGTGGTAATCCAGATGGAGATAATATGTCATGTGCATTTGATATAACTATAAATAACGTAGATCATAGATTTGATTATGTAAGACTTTATTGTGTTTATAGAACATCATTAGAAGGCACTCCACAAGTAAAGTATATAACAGACTTGAATATAAATGATTCATCAGAAACTGTTACATATACAGATCTTGGTACTACTGGT
>OBMA010002062.1_pt1 | contig 11887 bp, 9 predicted proteins | sample 1539141 | NCBI WGS metagenome assembly OBMA01 (sample SAMEA3991484, study PRJEB22521) | metagenome | biome: anthropogenic terrestrial biome; feature: sewage plant; material: raw primary sludge | place: Sweden | collected 2012-09-26 | reverse complement strand
GCCCGTGGATGTGCCTGATCATACACTTTCGCCAATTGCTCAAAATCGACATGGGTATAAATTTGCGTGGTGGTTAAATTGCTATGCCCTAACATTTCCTGCACCGCGCGTAAATCGCCACTATTCGACAACATATGACTGGCAAAACAGTGCCGTAATAAATGTGGATGTAAATCGATATTTACCCCTGCACGTTGTGCCTGAAATTTCACCCGATTTTCAATTTGTCGCGCACCGAGCGGATTACCTTTTTGAGTAATAAATACATTAGCCTCAGGAACAAAATCACCATTCCAAAGAGGATAAACTTGTAACCATTGCATGACTGCATCTTTGGCTTTTGAACCAAAAGGTACAATCCGTGTTTTATTGCCTTTACCGATAATACGTAAAAGAAGTCGATTAAAATCAATATCTTTAATACGTAAACCTTGTACTTCTGCCAAACGTAAACCACTGGAATACAACAATTCTAAAATCGCTTTATCACGCAGCCACATTTGTTGCTGTGCTTCATTTTCAGGTTTAGGCTGATCTAAAATTTGGTTAATCGTTTCAATATCCACCATACCCGGCAAAGGTCTGGGCTGGCGTTTTAACTGAAAATCATCGGCTGGATTAAAAGCCAAATATTGCCCCTGCTCTGCCCATTTCATAAACTGCCGAATTGAAGATAATAAGCGTTGTAAACTACTCGAGCTGAGTTGTTGCTGTTCTACTTTTTGAGCTAAAAATTCACGTAAATCTGTAGATTCCACATTCATTAAACTAAGCTTTTTAACGGCACAAAAATTTAAAAAATCGGAAACATCACGCTCGTACGCTTGTAATGTGTGTTTAGATTGATTTTGAATTTCTCTTTCTTTGAGCCACATCACCAGCAAGGTTGCAGAGTCAGTTTCAAATGACATTTAACTCTTCCAAACTTCTCGCTGCAAGGTGCTTTAAATATTCACAAACCAACTGAGCTGTTTCCGATACATACTGTTCAGCAAAAAGATGATCTCCACCATGAATAATATGCAGCGATGCATTTTTGAATTGCTGCTTGAGATATTGCCCCACCTCGACAGGACTAATTGGATCACTATCCCCCCAAAGTAGCAAAACTGGCGCTTGTATTTCTGAAAGCTGCACCAAATAATCGGCTTGCGCAGTAACAAACCAATTGGGATGATTCAAAAAAGAGGCTTGATAAGCACTACGCCAGTCCTGAACATTAAAAGAGCTTAAATCAATACCGCCCGAAGTTGCAATGAGCACCAAGCCTTGAACTAATTTAGATTTTTTCAATGCCGCTTGCACGGCAAAAATCCCGCCCATAGACTGAGCAATAATAATACATTCTTGCTGAATCTGTGCTAATACATAATTGCCGAGGCTTGCAAAATCGTACACATCAGGATGCGCAGGTGCATGATCAAATTCAGGATAAGCAATCACTTGCTTGGTATATTCTGCAGGTAACTGAGCAATTAACGGATCCCAAAATGCAGTATTTCCAGAAGCGCCAGATAAAAAAACAAGATGTTTCATTCAGCCTCAGTCTGTGAAAAAAATGAGCGTGGAGCTACAGCATAGTCTATTTATAATAAAAAGCACCATCATGATGACAGTGCTTTTTAATCAAACCATGCATTTTTATGCTTGGTAATAACTCAAATCGATACGACCTTCATAGACATTTGCGGTTGGACCCGTCATCCAAACCACATCGCCTTCACGCCATTCAATTTGTAGCTTGCCACCAGCCAATTCAATTTCCACAGCATTGGCAAGTAAACCACGGCGCATCCCAGAAATTGCAGCGGCGCAAGCACCTGTACCACAGGCTAAAGTTTCACCCACACCACGTTCAAATACACGTAAGCGTGCATGTGTTTCATCCATAATTTGCATAAAGCCCGCATTGACACGTTGCGGAAAGCGTTCATGTGATTCCACTTGTGGTCCCATGCCTGCAACATCAGCAGTCAACACATCAGGAACGATGGTCACGGCATGCGGATTACCCATGTTTACCACATCAATGATAATACTTTCATCATTGGCTAAAGCTAAGCTATATAGGTTTTCAGGCTCATCCGCAAGGAATGGAATTTGGTTCGGCAAGAATTTTGGATAGCCCATATTGACGCGAACCCAGCCATTTTGACCCAGTTCAGGTTCAACAATACCCGCTTTGGTTTGTACTTTAATTTTGGTTTTGGTGGTCAATTTGCGCTCATGCACAAAGCGTGTAAAACAGCGAACGCCATTACCGCACTGTTCAACTTCAGAACCATCTGCATTAAAAATACGATATTTAAAATCGACATTAGGTAAATCGGGTGGTTCAACAATCAGCAGTTGGTCAAAACCGATGCCGAAATGACGGTCGGCTAAACGCTGAATGGTCATGGTATCTAGGTAAGCACGCTGGCTGATCAGATCAACCACCATAAAGTCATTGCCTAGGCCATGCATTTTAGTAAATTCTAAAAACATCTTGAATGACTCCTTAAGGCAATAAGCGTTCTTTATCCCATAATGATTCTATGGTTTCACGTTCACGAATTAAATGTGCTTGATTACCATCGACCATCACTTCAGCCGCACGACCACGGCTATTGTAATTTGAACTCATTACAAAACCGTATGCCCCTGCACCCAAGACTGCAAGAACATCATTTTCTTGAATTGCTAACTGACGTTCTTTACCTAGAAAATCGCCCGTTTCACAAATCGCGCCCACCACATCCCATTCTTTTGCTTCAACATCAGTACGTGGTGTCACTTCTTGAATATCCATCCATGCTTCATATAACGCTGGACGAATCAAGTCATTCATGGCCGCATCAATAATGGCAAAATTACGATGATTGGTCGGTTTAAGTAAATCGACTTTAGTCAGCAATACACCTGCATTGGCAGAAATACTGCGCCCCGGTTCCATATACACTTTTAAGCCCAATTTTTCTAAAGCAGGTTTCAGTGCATTGGCATATTCAGTAACAGTTGGCGGTACTTCATCTTTATAGGTCACGCCTAAACCACCACCAATGTCGATGTGTTTAAGATTGATCCCAAGTTCTTTCAATTTCTCAATCATCATGATCACACGATCAAGTGCATCAACAAAAGGCTGAGTTTCAGTGAGTTGCGAACCAATATGACAGTCAATACCAATCACATCTAAATTCGATAATGAAGCTGCATATTGATAGGTTTCAAATACGCTGTCCGATGGAATACCAAATTTATTTTCTTTTAGGCCTGTCGAAATGTATGGATGTGTTTTCGCATCGACATCTGGGTTGACACGTAAAGAAACAGGTGCCTTTTGCCCCAGTTCAGCCGCAACTTTTTGAATGCGATCCAGCTCTGCATAGGATTCAACATTGAAGCAAGCAATACCCACTTCTAAAGCTTTTTTAATGTCTGCTTCTGATTTACCTAAACCAGAGAATACAATTTTAGAGGCTTCACCGCCTGCTTTGAGCACACGAGCAAGCTCACCACCAGTCACAATATCAAAACCTGCACCCAGCTTCGCCAGTACATTCAATACCGCAATATTAGAGTTCGACTTGACCGCAAAACAAATTTGATGATCGATAAAGCTAAATGCACGATCCATATCGAGATAATGCTTTTCAAAAGTGGCTTTTGAATAAACATAAAGTGGCGTGCCAAATTGCTGTGCAAGTTGTTGCAACGAACATTGCTCTGCGTGCAGAACCCCATGAATGCGGGTAAAACTCATGAATGTATCCTTTCTATGAAAGCGTTAAGGTGTAGCAGGTTGATTAGACTCAGTATTCGGTGTTGCAAGCTGTTTCTGTTCCGACTGCTTTTTGGAATCGACATTCGGATATAACAAATACTTGGAACGCTTGTCGTAATTCTGATCATTGGGTAACTGTAAAGCTCCAGATTGACCACAACCGACTAAGGCAAAACCTGTCGCCAATAAACTGATGTAGCAAATGACAAGACGCATCTGACCACCTATCCTATGTTTTCAAAGAAGTATAACTCGATCACAGCCGTGACCAAAGTGCTAAACGCTAGAGATTATCGTGTGTTAAAAAAAAACGCCAGTTTCAAACTGGCGTTTTTCACAAACAAAGGGCTTATTTATGTTTCGGTTTATAGAAACCAAAGTAACCCACAATCAAGATAATGAACCAAATTGGACTCACCATCAGGGCTTTCATGGTATCAGCTTCTAATGACAAAACGTAAATCATGCCAATAAAGAAGACAATGACCACCCAACAGGTAAACAATCCACCCGGTAATTTAAAGGTTGATTTCGCATGAAGTTCTGGACGCGTTTTATAGTAAATAATATAACTCCAGATAATCATCAACCATACACAAATGAACAAGATAGTTGAAAGCGTGGTTGCCAAAGTAAAGGCTTCAACGGTATTGGGTACAAAGTACTGAAGTGCAGCACCTAACAACAAACATACTGCAGAGAAGTACAAAGCATTGGCTGGAACAGCACGTTTATTTAAATGTCCAAATGCTTTAGGCCCTTGTTCTTCACGAGACAAACCAAACAACATACGACTGGTTGAAAATACACCACTGTTCATGGATGACATGACTGACGATAACACCACCAAATTCATAATGATGGCTGCCGCTGCAATACCCGCTTGACTGAACAAGTTTACAAAAGGACTAACCGTTGGATCAATTTTATTCCACGGCGTCACGGACATGACAATCACCAATGCCAACACATAGAAAATAATGATACGAATAGGAATAGAATTGACCGCTTTTGGCAAATTACGTTCAGGATCTTTGGTTTCAGCTGCTGTTGTACCTATCAGCTCTACACCCACAAAAGCAAAAATTGCAATTTGGAAGCCCGCAAGGAAGCCTGTTACGCCTGTTGGGAAGATACCGCCATGCGACCATAAATGCGTAAACGAGGCAACCTCACCTGCTGTTGAGGTAAAACCCGTGAAGATCATCCATAAACCAACACCAATCAGAACCACAATGGCAATAATCTTGATTAAAGCAAACCAGAACTCAAGTTCACCGAACAGTTTTACAGTCACGAGGTTTAAACCCATGATGAAAACAATCGCGGCAACACTGATCATGACCCCTTCTGATGGGCTAAAGGGCATTCCATTATTAAAAAATTGTAAGTAATAAATAATCGCAGAAAGATCCGCAATACCGATCGTGATCCAACACAACCAATAGGTCCAGCCGACAAAATAGCCTGCCCACGGTCCAATTAAATCGGCACTGGAATCAATAAAGGATTTGTATTTCAAGTTAGATAGCAATAATTCGCCAAGCGCACGCATGACAAAAAACACCATAAAACCAATAATCATATAAATAATTAAAATTGAAGGACCCGCTAGGCTGATGGTTTTACCCGAGCCCATGAATAATCCCGTACCAATTGCCCCACCTATTGCAATCAATTGCAAATGTCGATTAGACAAACTCCGTTGCAGTTCAGCCTTTTCAGCGGTCGAACTTGTATTTTGATGTGACATTATTTCATTCATCTTCGATGTCTATCGCAACAAATTAACGTAAAAAATACAGAAAACAATAAAAAACTGTGAACTATCTATATTTTCTAATTAAGTAACAAAGTTAATTTATTTTTCTTATATAGAAAAATGATGAAAAATTGATTTAAAAATAAACATAAATAATTCATTTTAAACGCTTGTAAAAGTGCTGAACTTTAGCTAAAAAATAACTAACAATAAAACAAAATGCTTTCATAACAAATCCAGCACCGAGTAACAAAAATTAAAACCTTTTCAACCCTAAGGAATAAATGTCTTAGTCGCGTTATAACAAATGATCAGGAAGGTCACAAATATGGCATACCACTTGCTTAAGCATTGATAAATCTAAATAAGCCATTCACGAAACTCTAGACGATAAGAAGAAGCTATGATGCAAAACTTACAATCGATAATGGAAACACTCAGCGGATGGGTCTGGGGTCCGTACATGTTGGTACTGATTGTCGGTACTGGTGTATTTCTCACATTCCGTCTCATGTTCTGGCAATTTCGTATGCTGCCACTGGCCTTTAAACAGGTTTTTGGTAAGCACCCTCAAGCTCAATCACATGCAGGAGATATTTCACATTTTGCCTCGCTCATGACCGCACTCTCCGCCACTATTGGTACAGGTAACATTGCAGGTGTGGCAACAGCGTGCGTTCTAGGGGGTCCCGGTGCCGTCTTTTGGATGTGGATGACCGCTTTATTTGGTATGGCAACCAAATATGGTGAAGGCGTACTGGCCGTCAAGTATCGCGTTAAAAATGAAAATGGGCTGATGTCCGGTGGCCCAATGTATTACATCGAACATGGCTTAAAATGGAAATGGCTGGCGCTGATTTTTGCATTCTTTGGCACCGTGGCTTCTTTTGGTATTGGCAGTTCAGTACAGTCCAATACTGTTGCGCTTGCCGTACACAACAGCATGGGTATTGAAACGTGGATCACAGGCATCGTCATTACCGTTTTCTCTGCCTTGGTGATTTTAGGCGGAATCAAATCGATTGCCAAAGCAGCTACCGTGATTGTCCCTGTGATGGCTGTGGGCTATGTTGCAGGCGGTTTGATCATTATTCTCAACAACCTTAATCTGGTGATACCTGCACTGGAACTGATCTTTAAAGATGCATTTACGGGTGAAGCGGTTGCAGGTGGTGCAATTGGTGCTGTGATTCGTTACGGGGTCGCACGTGGTGTCTTCTCTAACGAAGCAGGTATGGGTTCTGCACCTATTGCTGCTGCTGCGGCAAAAACAGATCATCCCGCACGTCAGGGTTTGGTTTCAATGACAGGAACTTTTATTGACACCATCATTGTTTGTAGCATTACCGGTATTGTCTTGGTGATGGGTTTCATCATGGCAGGCAATACCTTCGGAACTGAAACAGGTGCTGTACTCACGACGCATGTCTTTGATCGATTATTGCCCGGTGTCGGCGGTTGGGTGGTAACGCTCGGTATTATTTTCTTTGCCTATTCCACTATTTTAGGTTGGTGTTATTACGGTGAAAAATGTTGTACTTATATTTTCGGAGAAAAGTACGTACTCATCTATCGTCTTATTTATATTGCGACAGTATTTATTGGCACCGTCGCTACGCTCGACTTGGTTTGGCTCTTTGCCGATACATTCAATGGCTTAATGGCTGTTCCAAACTTAATTGCACTGTTATTGCTCTCTACAGTGATTGCCAAAGAGTCCAAGGATTTCATTGCAAAACGTAAGTCAGGCGAATTGTATTAATTTTAAAAGTTCAGCAAGCCACCTGCAAGGTGGCTTTTTTATGGACTCAAATTCTAGCAAGCATTCAATTCAGTAAAATTCATCTGTATGCTGTCATTAGATTATTTATTTTCAGCATTTAAAAAACAAAATATGGCTAAAGCAAAAAGTGTTTACCGTTGTGAGCAATGCGGTGCTGATCATCCCAAATGGTCAGGTCAATGTTCGGAATGTGGCGAATGGAATAGCTTAACGGAAGTCCGTGTAGAACCTGCCGTCACTCATCGTGCCCAACCGAAAATGGGCGGTGGTTATGCAGGGCAAGTCGCCAACATTACCACCTTAAATAAAATTTCCGTTTCACATGAAACCCGCTTAGCGACAGGAATTGCTGAATTTGACCGTGTTTTAGGTGGTGGTTTGGTGACGGGTTCCGTTGTGCTGATTGGTGGTGATCCCGGCATTGGTAAATCAACCATTTTGTTACAAACTGCCACACACATGGCATCGGCACAAAGTTCAGCGCTTTATGTCACCGGTGAGGAATCACTTTCACAAGTGGCATTACGTGCACATCGTTTAGAGTTACCGACAGACCATCTTCAAGTCATGGCGGAAACCTGTGTGGAACGAATTTGTGAAGTTTTAGCGCAAGTCCGCCCTGCGGTGGCCATTCTTGATTCGATTCAAACGCTATATACCGAGACACTGCAATCTGCGCCCGGTGGCGTTTCACAAATTCGTGAATCTGCCGCACTGTTGACCCGTTTTGCCAAAAATAGTGGCACTTCACTGTTTTTAGTGGGGCATGTGACCAAAGAAGGTGCATTGGCTGGGCCACGTGTTCTAGAACATATGGTCGATTGTGTGCTTTATTTTGAAGGTCAATCTGACTCACGTTATCGAATGATTCGTGCAGTCAAAAACCGTTTTGGTGCGGTCAATGAGTTAGGCGTATTTGGCATGACCGATAAAGGCTTAAGAGAAGTTGCCAATCCATCTGCCATTTTCTTAAGTCGTTATGATGAAGCCATTCCCGGTTCGATTGTCATGATTAGCCGTGAAGGCACACGTCCACTGTTGGTAGAAGTGCAAGCTTTGGTCGATGATGCACATGGACAACCGCGCCGTGTGGCTTTAGGTTTAGAACAAAACCGACTCAATATGCTGCTTGCAGTCATGCACCGTCACGGTGGCGTACAGACGTCAGGCCAAGATGTTTATGTCAATGTCGTCGGTGGTTTAAAAATTACCGAGACCGGTTCTGACCTTGCGGTGTTACTGGCCTGTGCTTCAAGCTTACGCGGTAAAGCCTTACCGCAACAATTGGCTGTCTTTGGTGAAGTGGGACTCTCTGGTGAAATTCGTCCGGTGCCGAATGGTCAAGAACGCTTAAAAGAAGCCATCAAACATGGTTTCAAATATATTATTTTACCCAGAGGCAATGCTCCTCAAAAACCCATTCCAAACGTACAAATCATTTCAGTGGCACGTTTACATGAAGCATTAACCGAAGCCATGAACTTGACCGAAGAATTGGCTTAAGCTTAAACATTTGAAAGATTATGTTAAAAAAAACACCGATTTAATATTGAAATCTGGTGTAAATGACTGCATAACTGTGTAGCTATAATTTATTTTTATTTAGGAAAAAATGATGGAAGTTCGACAGCGTAGTTTGATGGCAGGTATTTTAATGGCCGCTTTGGTGGTTGCACCAATGGCTGAAGCGAAACGTGCAGGTGGCGGTAAAAGCCATGGCATGAGTCGTTCTGCTGCTCCAAGCCAATCTTACCAACAACCCCGTCAAGCTACTCCTGCCCCACAACCAACAACAGCACCTACTCAACAAAAATCGGGTTCTGGCGTAGGTAAAATGGTTGCTGCTGGTGTTGCTGGTGCTGCAATTGGTGCAGTTGCAGCCAATGCAATGGCCGATGATAAACCTGCTGCAAGCAGTGCTGATGCGACTGCACAGCAAGAGGAAGAAAAAGGTGGTATTCCGGGTTGGATCTGGATGCTTCTAGCTGCAGCAGGCGCATTCTTCTTGTTCCGTAAATTCGGAGCAAAAAAAAAACTAGCTACTAATAACCCATACGCACCAAACAATGCTGGCAATACAGCACAGTTTGGTCAACAAGCAGCACCACGTACTTCAAATGACAATAGCAATATTTTTGGTCAATCTGTAGGTGGTTCTGCGGGTGCAGCGACGCAAGCGCCTTTTGGTAGTGCTTCGACCAGCAATGGCAATCAATTACCAGATGGCACTGAACCTGCTGCATTCTTGCGTGTTGCTCGTCAGCGTTTTAACCATATTCAGTCGATGAATACAGCAAGCAATATTGCTGAAATTCAACGTTATTTAACACCTGATCTGTATCAGTCTATGTATAACGACATTATGGCAAACCAAGACCAAGACGTGGCTGAATTTTCGAACCTCAATGCAATGGTGACAGATTCTGCAAATGAAAATGGTCAATATGTAGTGAGTGTACGTTTCACGGGTACTGTAAGCGAAGACTTAAACAGCTTACCGCAATCTTTTGCAGAAATTTGGCATTTCACCAAACCTGCAGGTTCTAACCAAGATTGGTTGGTTGCAGGTATTCAACAAGAAGCTTAAGCTCTATTGAACTAAAAACAGCGACTTCGGTCGCTTTTTTTGTTTAACAACTGCAAAAATTAATCAGCCATCCAGTTTGCCATTTCTTGCCACATCCTCACCCTCTAAAATAAACACCCCTAAAAGGGATGTCATTTAATCTGCATTTTTTTAAATCAATCATTTTAAACATTAATAATAATTGTTATCATTTTCATTATAAATAATCACACTTAGTCACAATTGAATTTAAAATGATGAATAGTTCACAACTGGATGCTTTGGCAACAAATCACCTCGCCACTTCAGCAGCTAAAAAAACGCAGCAAAAATCGTTATTACTCGCTTACCGCTTTATGATTTTCTATCGTTTTATCCTAGCGCTGTTAGGCGGTTATGTTCTGGCAAGTTTAAGTGCTGTGGTTATTGCACAATCTTTTGCAGAATCTCGTGGTAGTGCTGCAATGAGTGCGACTCTCGTTGCTTTTACACTTTGGGCATGTGCATTTATCTGGGTTTTTATCGTCAATAAAACACTAAAGGCCAGTTTAGGTATTATTCTTCCAAGTATCTTCTTATTTGTTATTTATAAGTTTTTAGGAAACTAATATGCGTATAGATGCAAAACAGGAAGGCCCACGCCAGTCCATGTCATGGTTACATACTTGGGCAAGTTTAATTCTTGGCTGGTTATTGTATGCAATATTTTTGACTGGCACTTTAAGCTTTTTCCAAAATGAAATTACTGTTTGGATGAAACCTGAATTACACCAATCCGTGCCTCAAAACAGTCAAATTCAACAAACGCAAGTGGCACTCAATTATCTTCAAAAAAACCATCCGAATGCTGGAAGTTGGAATATTCAACTTCCGAATGCAAGGCAAAATACAACGATCCTTACTGTTCGTAAAATTGGGGAAGATCCTCGTGCACGGCGTGGCGGTGAACGAATCACCTTAGATAGTGCAACAGGTGAAGTGCTTGAAGCACGAGACACCCGTGGTGGTAGTTTCCTTTATCGTTTCCATTTTGAATTGTATGGCTTACCGCGATTATGGACACGTTGGCTGGTTGGAATTGCAACCCTACTCATGCTGGTTGCCATTATTAGCGGTGTGATTACCCATAAAAAAATCTTTAAAGACTTCTTTACTTTCCGTGCAGGCAAAGGACAACGCTCTTGGTTAGATGCACACAATGCCACTGCTGTACTTGCCCTACCCTTTCATATCATGATTACTTTTAGTGGCTTATTACTGCTGCTGTTTACACTCATGCCTTGGGGAATTAACCAAATTTATGAAAACCGAGGACAATTCTTACAAGAGCAAAGTCGTGCACTGGTCGAAAATAAAGAAAATAGAACCGAACGCGCAGAGGGGCGTAATACTGAACGTCAAAATAATTCACAAGCTCTTGGTGAAAATACCGAACAAGGTGATGAAAAACGTCAACAGCGTCAAAAACTTGAAGCTCAACCAGCACCTTTAACAGACATAGCACCTATTTTGGCGACTGCACAACAAAAGTGGAAAGACAATCCTGTAGGTTCAATCAGCATTATTGCGCCAAATACCAATCAAGCCACAATTGAATTACGTGCCTTATTGGGGGAAAGTGTTGCCCATCGCAATGTTTATGACAGCTTAGAATTTAATGCGGTGACAGGTCAAAACATCACAGATGACAGTTCACGTCTAAAAAATCCATCTGTACCGATGGCTATTTATAATGTCGTGACTGTACTCCATGAAGCCCGTGGTGTCGATTTAGCCTTACGCTGGTTATTGTTCTGTTCAGGTATCGTTGGTACATTGATGGTGGCAACAGGTCTAATATTATGGTGTGTCAAACGTGCGCCGCAGCAACAAAAACAAGGCTATAAATCCTTTGGTTATCGTGTCATCGAAGTCACCAATATTGCAGCGATTATTGGTTTACCTCTTGCCTGTGCTGCATATTTTTATGCTAACCGTTTTATTCCTGCAGAAATGGACCTGCGTTCAGAC
>OBMA010002059.1_pt1 | contig 11890 bp, 9 predicted proteins | sample 1539141 | NCBI WGS metagenome assembly OBMA01 (sample SAMEA3991484, study PRJEB22521) | metagenome | biome: anthropogenic terrestrial biome; feature: sewage plant; material: raw primary sludge | place: Sweden | collected 2012-09-26 | reverse complement strand
GTTTATGCTTGGTCTGAATAAAACCGGTGAAGGTGTATGGAATTTCTTTCAAAGCTCTGTGCTTTGCTGGTACTTATTTGATGAATTGAGACCATTTCTGGCAAAACAGTACATTATTCCTAACGGAAATGAAACACAACGTTTGACATATGATGAGTTCTTTGCTCAAAAACTTTTCTACAGTTATTTGTTAGGCGATGGTAATATGCTCGATAAAATGTTGCTACAAACATACAACGATCCTGAAAGCATCAGAAGAGAACAAAAACGTATTGAAACCGAATTACTGAATGTAGAGCAGGATCTTTGGGAGTACTAATCATATTTCAAATAATATACTATGGACAGGCTTAAATCAATACTCGTATATCTGATTTTTTCCTGTCCATTTGTTTTGATAAATGCTACCGGGGATGTGTACAAACAATACGATTACCAAAATTACCGTAAGTGTGCTGATTTACAAAACGTAATTGATTTTGGGAGCATTAATTATGATTTACTGAATGCAGCTGTTTTCTTTCGTACCAATGAAATCAGAGTGAGTCATGGGAAAACAGCGCTTGATTTTCATCCCGCACTCGAGGCAGCTGCGCAAATGCATGCAGATGATATGATAAACGGGAATTTTTTTGCACACGAAAATCCACGAAGAAAAGACAGAAAAGAACCTGCCGACAGGTTTCGTTTGAGGGGTATTGAAAATCCGATGCCAGCCGAGAACATAGCAAACTCATTTGCCATAAAATACAAAGCCAATACGGCGGTGTACGTCATTGATCAGAAGGAAGCTTTATATACTTACGAGCTCAATGGAAAAGCGATAGATCGGCATACTTATCTGAGTTTTGCTGAAAGTGTTGTAGAGCAATGGATGAATTCGGCCGGACATCGTGCCAATATTCTGCGTGATACTGCTAAAGAGTTGGGGTGCGCCTGCGTTTTTTATCGTGATAAAGTGGCGGAGATGCCAAAATTTATGTGTGTGCAGAACTTTCAACTTTACGAGCCTGTTGTTTTAAGAAAATAGTGAAATGAGAAACTTTATATTGTGCGATAATCAGGATATTACGCGTTTTGGATTCGAACAACTTGTGAGGAGTCTAGGATTGTCGGGTGAATTTTATTCTTCAGCAACAAAGGCTGATTTGATGAATCAGCTAATGCGTAACTCCGAATCGGTAGTTTTGTTTGATTATACGCGTTTCGATTTTGTAAGTGTCGACGAGCTGACTATCCTGCAGCTTCGTTTTCCGAAAGTCGATTGGATTGTGTTTTCAGACGAATTAAGCAATGATTTTGTACGTTCGCTTGTGTTTAATACACAGAATTTTAGTGTTTTGCTGAAAGATAGTTCGTTGGATGAAATTAAGAGTTGTATTCGTGAAGTGCTGAGAGCTAATCGGTTTATTTGTAATCGTATAGGAAATATGTTGCTCGATAATCCGAAGTCGATGGATAAATTGCCGCTTCAGGATGTACTGACAGCTACCGAAAAGGAGATACTTAAAGAAATTGCTATGGGTAAAACCACGCGGGAAATAGCCACGCTACGTTTTGTAAGCGTGCATACCATTATGACGCACCGGAAAAATATATTCCGGAAACTTGAAGTCAATAATGTGCACGAGGCCACAAAATTTGCAATGCGTTCGGGTTTTGGTGGATATGGCAGAATATTATATTTAGTGGATAATTGACAGTTGAGTATTGACAGTTGATAATCTGATTTTTTTACAATATATTTAAATGGAAATAGCGTCGTTGTTGTCGGGTGGAGTGGATAGCTCAGTGGTTGTACATATGCTGAAAGAAGCAGGGTACAACCCAACCTTGTTTTATATCAAAATAGGAATGGATGATGATGAGCTTTTGCATTGTACTTCGGAGGAAGATATTGAGATGGCTTCGCTCATTGCTCACAGGTATGGTTGCAAACTCGAAGTTATTGATTTACATAAAGATTATTGGGATAATGTGGTGGATTATACCATTCGAAAAGTTAAGCTTGGTTTGACGCCAAACCCGGACGTGATGTGTAATAAACTTATTAAATTTGGGGTTTTTGAGCAACGTGTAGGTCATTTGTTTGATAAAACGGCTACGGGGCATTACGCTACTACCACCGAAGTAAACGGAAAAACCTACTTGTCGACAGCCAAAGATCCGGTGAAAGATCAAACCGATTTTCTGGCTCAGATTGACCATTTACAGGTGTCGAAACTGATGTTTCCCATTGGTCATTTGATGAAAAATGAGGTGCGCGATATTGCGCGTGAGGCTAATTTGCCAAGTGCCAAGCGTCAGGATAGTCAGGGTATTTGTTTTTTGGGCAAGGTGAATTACAATGATTTTATTCGCCGATATCTGGGCGAAAAACAAGGACCGATTGTGGAACTCGAAACCGGAAAGATTCTGGGACGACACAATGGTTATTGGTTTCATACTGTGGGTCAACGAAAGGGTCTTGGTTTGTCGGGAGGGCCGTGGTACGTAATTCGTAAGGATGTGGACGCGAATATCGTATGGGCTTCGAAAGGTTTCGATGCTGATGCGCAATACGGAAATGAGTTCGATATGCAGCAATTTCATTTTATTACCGATAATCCATGGAATGACAGCGCCAATGGTGTGGATATTACTTTTAAAATACGCCATACACCTGAGTTTACCAAAGGCAAAATTATCAAAACAAACGATGGTTACAGAGTAATTTCCGACGAGAAACTTCAGGGTATTGCACCCGGTCAGTTTGGCGTGATTTACGATGCCGACCGCCATATTTGTATTGGTAGTGGCGAAATAAAGCGCTCAGGATTTTAAATGCCGGATTTTTATACACAAAAAAGGTTGCAATCTCAATGAGAATTGCAACCTTTTTTTGTGAGGAGGTTTTGGAATTAAATTCCTTTTTCGCTGAGATAACGTTCGGCTTCGATAGCAGCCTGACAACCGCTTCCTGCAGCAGTAATTGCCTGACGATAATGTGGGTCGGCTACGTCACCGGCAGCAAATACGCCTTCTACACGTGTGCGTGGAGTCCCTGGGACAGTTTTGATATAACCTACTTCGTCAGTTTCAACCCATGGTTTGAAAATATCAGAATTGGGTTTGTGACCAATGGCAAGGAAAAATCCATCAATCTCAATATGTACCTGCTCTTCGTCGGCCTGACCACGGCGTTTTACAAGATTTGCTCCCTGAACCACACGGTCGCCGGTAAGTCCTAAAGTTTCATGTTCGAAAAGTACAGTGATTTTTGAGTTGGCTAACACTCTTTCCTGCATAATTTTCGATGCACGTAAAAATGGTTTGCGAACAATGAGGTATACATGATCGGCAAGTCCGGCCAGATAAGTTGCTTCTTCGCAGGCTGTGTCGCCACCACCTACTACGGCTACTTTGCGTTTGCGATAGAAAAATCCGTCGCAGGTAGCACATGCCGAAACGCCCGAACCTGCATATTTGGTTTCGTCGGGTATTCCCAGATATTTAGCTGTGGCACCTGTCGAAATAATGATAGTGTCGGCTTCAATAACTTTTTCGCCATCGATGGTCACTTTGTAAGGAGCAGCCGAAAGATCGGTAGCTGTAGCCATGCCAAAACGAATGTCGGCACCGAAACGCTGAGCCTGTTTTTTCAGATCTTCCATCAATTCCGGTCCGGTAATTCCTTCGGGATATCCGGGGAAATTTTCAACTTCATTGGTTGTGGTAAGCTGTCCGCCGGGTTGCATTCCTTCGTACATTACAGGGTTGAGATTTGCTCTCGAAGCATAAATTGCGGCTGTGTATCCCGCAGGGCCTGAACCAATAATCAGGCAACGTACTTTTTCTGTCATAATGCTATATATTCTTTTTGTTTTTTTATTATCTTAAATCGTTAATTACAACGTTTTTGTATTTGCTTTTATTGAACTGAAAAAAATCATCAGTCACTTTAAAGCCTTTTTGATAGTTGCTGAGACTAAGCATGGTGTTTAAACCGTTTTTGTCAGTTAGCAACACCGAAACAAGTTGCTGATTGCTTTTGTTTATCTGGACTTCAATCAGCGTAAAATCATTGTTTTTTTGTTTAGGTCTCATTTCAATAATATGATTCTGAGCCGACTTTTTTTTGCTGAACCGTACAACCGATTTTGCTTTGTAGCCCGAAAGAATTGCCATTGGGTTTATGGATGCCACTTCCTGTGCAGTTGGTTCGGTAATGGAAACTTCATTGTTTTGAACCATGTATGCCCATTGTGTTTTTCCGTCGAACCACGCTTTGGTTTCGTCCATTTCGAGTACAAACTTATCACCTTTCAGAGTGAATATTCCTGAATTCGACTGCGAATTTAATGCATTTTTTTCGGTAATTTTCAAATTGAAATTGGTCCGAATGGCGCTTGTCTTTACTGAAGTTAAAAGGTTGTTTATAATCTTCTCAGCATCAGTGTTGTTTTGAGCTGAAGCCGAAAATATCGAAATTATTAATACAAGGATAGAATAACTAAATCGTTTCATATCAGGGTAGTTTTAGTGAGTTTCTGACGTTAATACAAATATCGTTCCCGAATCAGAGTTGCTTCAGAATTTGTTCGAGATGATAGTCGTCCATTACTAAAACCTGACGTGCTTTACTGCCTTCGAATGGTCCGATAATACCGGCCACTTCAAGCTGATCGACAATACGTCCGGCACGGTTGTATCCAATAGAAAATTTACGCTGAATGAGCGAAGTTGAACCTTGTTGATTGGCCACGATCAGTCGGGCTGCTTCTTCGAACAGTGCATCGCGTTTGCTCATATCCACAGAACTCATGTCAATGCCTTCGCCTTCGTTGCCTATGTATTCCGGCAAATAGAATGCGGTTGGGTAACTTTGTTGTCCGCTGATATGATGAACCACATTTTCAACCTCAGGAGTGTCCACAAAGGCGCACTGTACACGAACAAGATCGCTTCCCTGAGAGAAGAGCATATCGCCACGACCCACAAGCTGATTGGCTCCGGGCGCATCGAGAATGGTGCGTGAGTCAATCATCGACGACACGCGGAATGCCACGCGTGCAGGGAAGTTTGCTTTAATTACACCGGTAATAATGTTTACCGAAGGACGCTGAGTAGCAATAATCATGTGAATTCCCACTGCGCGTGCAAGCTGAGCAATACGTGCAATAGGCATTTCCACTTCTTTTCCGGCAGTCATTATCAGGTCGCCAAACTCATCCACAATCACCACAATGTAAGGCAGGAAGCGGTGACCTTTCTCAGGATTGAGATTTCGGTTGACGAATTTTTCGTTGTACTCTTTTATGTTGCGGACATGTGCTTTTTTAAGCAAATCGTAGCGGTCGTCCATTTCTTTACAAAGCGAGTTTAATGTTTCCACTACTTTGCTGGTATCGGTGATAATGGCATCTTCACCATCGGGCAATTTGGCCAAGAAATGTTTTTCAATATCGCCGTATATATTAAACTCTACTTTTTTCGGATCGACAAGTACAAGCTTCAGTTGCGAAGGATGTTTTTTGTAAAGCAGCGAAGTAATAATGGCATTTAAACCTACCGATTTTCCCTGACCTGTTGCACCGGCTACAAGTAAGTGCGGCATTTTAGCCAGATCGACCATGAATATTTCATTGGTAATGGTGCGCCCGAAAGCTACAGGAAGTTCAAATTTTGATTCCTGAAATTTTTTAGAAGCAATGACCGAATGCATCGAAACTACCTGTGGGTCGGCATTTGGAACCTCAATACCAATGGTCCCTTTGCCCGGAATTGGCGCAATGATACGAATTCCCGTAGCTGCCAGACTGAGCATGATGTCATACTCCAGATTACGGATTTTTGAAATACGGACACCCGCTTTCGGTACAATTTCGTAAAGTGTAATGGTTGGCCCAACTGTCGCTTTAATGGTGTCAATTTCGATTCCGTAATTTTGCAATGTGGTGATAATGCGGTTTTTATTCGCATTTTGCTCTATCATATCAATTTGCGTATCATTGTCGGTGCCATAAATTTTGAGCAAATCGAGTGTGGGAGGCGCATAATGTGTCAGGTCAAGTGTCGGATCATATTTTCCCAGCTTAGCCACGTTGTAGAACGGGTCGTCGTTTTCTTCACTCTTTGTATCGACAATATCAACGGCTTTATTATCGTCGGTTTCCAACGGCTTTTCAATTTCAAAAGTTACATTTTCATGTTCGTTGGGTAGCACATCTATATCCGTTTCATTGTCGTCGTCCTCTTCTTCGGGCATGTCTTCAGGTTCAATGATGATACTTTCTTCTGCGTCATTGGCTTTTACCACCCAGTCTTCAGGAATAATTTCGGTACCCACGGCTACTGTTGGCTCGCTTTCGTCCTCATTTTCAAAGTCATTTAAAATGCTGTTTGCTTCATTCTTATTTTTCTTTGAGAAAACTCTTTTCAAAAACGGGATGGTCGCTTTTGAACTAATGATGCTGTAAATAAGAAGTACGGCCGAAAGTATCATGATGGTTCCCGGAAAGCCCACATACGACACTATATAGTTGCTTACCATTTCGCCATGGTGGCCGCCCGGTGCAAAGAAAAGATAATCTTTTACATATGGATTCAAGGCAAAACCCAGCGTTACTGATAGCCATATCAGCCAGAAAGAAGCATGGAAAAAACTCTTCCAGAGAGGCGATGTTTTTACTTTCAAAAGTCGGAGGCCGGTCATTATTCCGAAATACAAAATGGCGAACGATGAAACACCAAACCAATGGTGCATAAAGTTTTCAGCAATTACAGCACCTGTAACCGATGTCCAGTTGTGAATTTCGTAACGCATCTGGCGTAGTTCGCTCATGGGTAAGTCGAGCTTGCTTTGGTCGGCTGCTCCTGTGAAGAAGTACGAAATAAATGCCATAGCCACATACAACACGCCAAGAAGCATGAGTATTCCCGCTACAAATCGGGTGCGCTCGTCGAATACAAATTCTTTGATGGCTGCAAAAAAGCCTTTTTCATCGCCGGTGGAGGTGCCTGTGTTCTTTTTAGGCTCCTTTTTAATGTCCTTTTTTACTTCGGCTTTGCTTTCGGTTTTATTTTCGTTTATTCTGTTGGGTTTAACGGGTTTTCGTGGTGCCATGTTGTATATCGAACTGTATATAAGTTGCTTAAATTTTAATTTATTTTCTTTACAAAAGTAACAAAAAAATCGACGGCGAAAATCCGGCTTTTCATCGAAATGATGATTTTTTGCGAATTATCTTCGTCCGTACACTCTTTTTCTTCTGCGATGATAGATAAGTCCCGCAATGAGTACCAGAGCCACAGGTAAAACTACGTTTGTAATTTGCCAGAAAAGAGTTTGCTCATTGATAATATTTTTATTCAGCAGTCTTAGCCGGAGAGTGCGCGAGCGAAGTTCGAGCCAGCCTTCTTCATCGGTAAGATAAAGTACAGCATTTCTGATAAAGTCAGGATTCCCGAATTGGCGGTTCATATAACGGTCGAAGCCGGCCGGAAGTGTAGTGCTGTCGGAGGCAATGCCATTTGTTTCGTTGCGGATAATATCGCCATCGGCCACAAAAATCTGACGGGTAGCCACACTTTTTTGTAATGTGGGTACTGCGTTCTTTAGATTCGGAGGAGTCATTCGGTTGGCAAAGTTCGATTGAAATTCACCTTCCGAAAGCATTGCCACAGGTACATAGGCTGCATTGAAATAATTTTTATCATTCGGGTCGGGCGTTTCGCTCATAACAATGGTTGCCGGTGTGTTTACAACGTGAGTGTTGTCGGAACTTGCCAAAAGCAAGTGATTTTTGATGTTTTCGTTTTCGCCCACAGGTTCGAGCGCCGAGGCAAAAGCTGCTTTCACTTCGGTAATGTTACGTGTAATCGGGTGCTGATACGAAGCCAGTAAAAGTGGCGCATAGTAAAACGGCGCAGGTTCAAACTGAGGTTCGGCGCCCTGTGGAGCAATATTCACCGGAACCTGAACGGACTGAATGTCCTGCAAAAGAACTGGTGCAAGTCGCACTCCGTATTTGAAAAGCTGATCGGACAGGTTCAGATCGAGTTCTATGGCGGGTGAGATACCTGTAGTTGAAAGATTTTCGGCAGCCAGTTTTACGCCGTCGATCAACCAAAGTACACGTCCGCCACGCATAATGTATTGATCGAGAATGTATTTGTCCGACTCGCTGAATGCCTGTGAAGGATGTGCAATAATCACAGCCCTGTAACCGTCGAGCACAGTGGCATCGTCGGCTAGCACGCCTCTGTCGATTTGAAAATAGCGGCTCAGAATTTTGCTGACGCTGTAAGTTTCGGCTTCGTTCAGCTCGCCATGACCTTCGAGAAATGCAATTCGGGTGACTTCGTTGTTTATCACGCGACGTATGCCATCAGTAATTTCAAATTCAAGATTTTCAATTGAAATATTCAGGTTCTCTTCTCCCGAATTTCCTCTGATATTTTTCAGCAGATTTACAAAAACTGTTTTTTCGCCTGAAACAATTTTTATCCAGGGAAACACAATCTTTTGAATGGCTTTACCTTCTTTATCGCGTTCGTAAATAGCTGTGGGAGTCATTCCGAGCGATTCCAGTTCGGCATAGCGTTTCTGGCGTTCGGTTTCATTATCGGCTTTCGACGGATTTTCGAAGCTTACTTCAATGTTTTTATCAGCATATACCGACATTTCTTCGAGCATGTCGCGGGTCGATGTTTTAAGTCGCTGAAAGCCGGGGTTCAAATCTCCATCGAGATAAACAGTAATGCTGATTGTTTTTTCGGCACTTTTCAACAATCTTTTTGTCTGATCGGAAATACTGTAGCGCTTGTCGGAGCTTAAATCGATACGAAATATGGCTGTAAAGCACAAAGTGAACAAAATCGCTGCTATAAGTATCGCAATCAGTTGGTCTGAATATTTTTTTATCATAAATCTAAGAAATATCATTGAAAATAAAACTATGGAATAGAAGCTGCCTTTATTACAAAAAAGTTGTTGCTGTCGTCCAAAAGTCTGTAAAACCCGCAGTTACCCCACGAAGCCGGACGGTCGGCTATTTCCATATCCTCGCCGGTGTCGTTTGCAATGTGATTTCCGATAAGTTGATGCCAGTTCCGGATGCGGGCTTTGCTTTTGTTGACGTAAAACAAATCGTTGTCAGGATGAATCATATTTCTGAGAAATTGCAAATAAAAGTTTTTGTACTTTTCAATAGCCAGAATTTTTCTAACCAAAGGATGCGATTTCGATCCCCAGTTCAGTACATCCTGCCTTCCTGCATCGTTCATTATCAGTGAAGTACCAAGTGTATTGTCGTAATCGTAGGGGATGAAGAAAAATTTGCCTTCGCTGTTGAAGTAGAAATAAAAGTTGTTTTTGTTATTCCAATAGTCGTCCCACATGCCGCAAAGCACATTTACAGCATAGGTTTTCAGAAAAAGTTCCACATCCATTACCGAAACCAACCATTGTTCAAACTCGGTTCCGGTTTTGCTGTTAAATTTCGTGATAAAGTCGGCCAATTGCGTTTTAGCAAGTTGAATATCGGTTTCTCTGGTTTTCAAATCGTACACCGGAGTGTAGGTGTCGGTGAGCGTTACGTTTTCGAGTCCCATTCTGTTTTTGTCGGCCGAAACAAAATCGGCTCCCCAGTTAGCTTTCCACAGAAAACCCTGATCGTCGCCAAACTGCGTTTTTCTGTTTTCCAGATAGTCCTTACTGACGGGTTCAACCATGAGATAAACACCATAATATGCCGACACACTGCCTACTGTGAGATTCAGTTTAGCGTACGAAGCCTGAGGTGCTGTCCACACACCTGCGCGTTCGAAAAGATCGTAGCAGTACATTTCGCGGACATACATTGCATCGTCTTTGTGCCATTTCAGGTTTATTCTTTCCTGTCCGGCAATTTTCCTGCCTTTTACGTATTTATTGAACTTCGCGCTGAAACTTACATGTTTCCAGTCGGGCGCTTCGGGATTGTGGGCTTCGCCTATAACTCCTTCGGGACGGCGGCGGCTTGTGTTTCCGCGGAGTCGCAAGCCTGTGCTGTCGGCTTTGAAGTTGTATTTTCCTTTTTTGAAAGAGAAATCGGTGACAATATATTCTTCATTGTCCTTGTTCATGTCAAACCACGTAAGCAGTTTATTCCATTCTTCGACAGTGGTTTTTATCTGAATTTCAGGAAGTGCTTTGTCGTCGTATACAAAATTCAAACTTGTTTGCAATGCCGCTGAGTCGCTCTTGTCCGGATCAATGTCGATAACGCTTTCAGGATCGCAACTCCATAAAAGGCTTAAACAGAAAGAGATGATCAGTAAACCTGATGTTCTCAGGTTTTTTGCAGTGATTATTTTATTATTGTGTAATAGCATTAAGGGGAATCAGTTTTTTATTTTTGATAAGCAATTAAAAACCGATAATTAACGGCTTTCGTACTTTTTTACTTAGTGCAAAGATAATCAATTTACACAGAAAGGAGTGAGGTGTCGGCTACAATTCGTAACTGAAGATAGCCGGTATTTTTTACGGCTAAAAAAACCTTATTTATGTTTTCAGCTCCCAAAATTGAGTTTAACGGGTGAATTAATTTTCTTATCTTTGCGATTCGGTAAAAATACGGACGTGCTGAAATGTAAGGTTTTTGTTTTTCAGAGTGTTAACTGCTGATTTGTGCAAAACGCCTATCCTGCTGTCTTGTATTATTATTAATTAACCGTAAGGATTATTTTCAATCAAAAGATAAAAAATTATTATTCTCAATATTTTATGGGAAAAATTATTTCACTGGCTAATCAGAAGGGAGGGGTGGGAAAAACCACTACAGCTATTAATCTGGCTGCTTCATTGGCGTCGCTTGGCAAAAAGGTTTTGTTGGTCGATGCCGACCCACAGGCCAATGCATCTTCGGGTCTGGGTATCGATATCCGCACACTCGAATTTACAATTTACGAATGTTTGATTGATGGAGTGCCGCCACGACAGGCTATTCACCCATGCGAAGTGGAAAACCTTTTTGTGTTGCCGTCGCACATCGACCTTGTAGGTGCGGAAATTGAAATGCTGAGCAACGATGAACGCGAACAGGTAATGAAAAAACTGCTTGTTCAGTTGAAGGACGATTACGATTATATTCTGATTGACTGCTCGCCTTCGTTAGGACTAATTACTGTGAATGCGCTTACAGCCTCCGATTCGGTGATTATTCCTGTGCAGTGCGAGTATTTTGCACTCGAAGGAATCAGTAAGTTGCTTAATACCATTAAAATAATAAAAAGTAAGCTGAATCCACGTCTCGAAATTGAAGGTTTCCTGCTGACAATGTTCGACAATCGTCTGCGCCTTGCTAATCAGGTGTATGCCGAAGTGAAAAAACATTTCGCGGGCATGGTTTTCGAATCGGTGATTAACCGTAATGTACGACTCAGCGAAGCTCCGAGTCACGGAAAACCTGTGTTGCTTTACGATCCGGAGTCGAAAGGTTCAGGCAACTACATGGAACTTGCGCAGGAACTTATTGGCAAAGAGACAAAAAACTAATTTTATTGATACTTAAAAATATTCAGATACAATATGGCTAAACAAACCGGATTAGGATTAGGCAGAGGGCTTGGCGCTCTTATTGATACCGAACATATCAGCACAGGAGGTTCTTCGTCGATCAGCGAGGTGGAGCTTACGCTGATAATGCCCAATCCCAATCAGCCACGTACATTTTTCGATGAGGAAGCCCTGGTCGAACTTTCGGCTTCGATTCGCGAGTTGGGAGTGATTTCGCCAATTACACTTCGCAAAAATGAAGATGGTACATATCTGATCATTGCGGGCGAACGCCGTTATCGTGCCTCTAAACTGGCAGGGCTGACTTCGATTCCTGCTTATATAAAAACAGCTGCCGACGAACAGGTG
>OBMA010002057.1_pt1 | contig 11898 bp, 8 predicted proteins | sample 1539141 | NCBI WGS metagenome assembly OBMA01 (sample SAMEA3991484, study PRJEB22521) | metagenome | biome: anthropogenic terrestrial biome; feature: sewage plant; material: raw primary sludge | place: Sweden | collected 2012-09-26 | reverse complement strand
GGAGAGAATCGTATTCTGGCATTCCACGGACTGAAGATGCTTAACCAGAATCCAAGCATAGGACTGAAAGCTATTATAGATATCTGCGGATTAAACAACCGAGAGATATCGATGAGTGATATTGTCTTCAAAATCGGTCCACGCATCAATGCTTCAGGACGTATGCAGAACGGAAAAGAAGCCGTTGACCTGCTTGTGGAGAAGAACTTGGAAGAGGCTCTGAAAGAGGCTAACCACATCAACGAATACAATGAGCAACGTAAAGACATCGACAAACAGATGACTGAAGAGGCTAATCAGATTGTGGAGTTATTGGATAGTCAGGAGCACATGTCATCTATCGTTTTATATGATGCCAACTGGAAAAAAGGTGTTATAGGTATTGTGGCATCACGACTAACCGAGATCTACTTCCGACCCACCATCGTTCTGACTCAGAGCGATAATATAGCTACGGGTTCAGCACGTAGTGTAATCGGTTTTGATATTTACAAAGCTATCGAGAGTTGTAGAGATCTTCTTGAGAATTTCGGCGGTCATACTTATGCGGCAGGTCTCTCGCTGAAGGTGGAAAATATTCCGGAATTCAAAAGCAGATTCCAGAAATTTGTTAATGACCATATACTACCGGAACAGACTGAGGCAACACTTCATATCGATGGACACATTGACTTCAGAGATATCACTCCAAAACTGCGGAGTGAACTAAAACGTTTTGCTCCTTACGGGCCAGAAAATCCCAAACCACTCTTCAGCACATACAATGTGTATGATTATGGTACAAGCAAGGTGGTAGGACGTGAACAGGAGCATATCAAACTGGAACTTGTGGACAGTAAGTCCAGCAATGTGATGAATGGTATTGCCTTCGGACAGAGTGCTGCAGTCAGATTTATCAAGACAAAACGCAGCTTTGATATTATCTACACTATCGAGGAGAACTTATACAAACATGGTGAGACACAACTCCAGATAGAAGATATACGCCCATCAAAAAAGGAATAAGAACAGTAATGGCGTCAACCGTTGACAGATATTCTGAGATACTGAAGGAATATTGGGGTTACACTGATTTCCGTGGTATTCAACGCGACATCATCGAGAGTATCGGTAACGGTCGTGACACATTAGGTCTTATGCCTACAGGAGGCGGAAAATCTATCACGTTTCAGGTGCCGGCATTGGCACAAGAGGGAGTCTGTATCGTTATTACTCCGCTCATCGCCCTGATGAAGGATCAGGTGGCGAATCTTAAGAAACGAGGAATAAAGGCTGCCGCCATCTACTCTGGTCTTACGCGTAATGAGATTATTGTGACACTTGAGAACTGTATCTTTGGAGGTGTGAAACTTCTTTATGTTTCGCCGGAACGACTGTCAACAGAGATCTTTCTTTTAAAACTTCGACATATGAAAGTGAGTTTCATTACTGTAGATGAAGCTCACTGCATCAGTCAGTGGGGATACGACTTTCGACCTTCCTATCTCACCATCACGGATATACGAAAAGTCCTACCTGGGATTCCTGTCCTTGCCCTTACCGCCACAGCCACGCCACAAGTCGTTAAGGATATCCAGGATAAACTTGGTTTTAAGGAGGAGAATGCGTTCAGGATGAGTTTTGAACGTAAGAATCTGGCGTATGTTGTCAGACGGACAGAAGATAAGAACGGTGAACTGACCCACATTCTTAAAAGTGTGAAAGGTAGTGCCATCATCTACACTCGCAGTCGGCGGAAAACAAAAGAGATAGCCGAATATATCAATAACGAAGGTATTAAGGCATTACATTATCATGCAGGCCTGGAAAATGCTGATAAAGATAAGCGTCAGAAGTTATGGAGTGACGACGAGATCCGTGTTATCGTGTCTACAAATGCCTTTGGTATGGGTATTGACAAGCCAGACGTAAGAGTGGTTATCCATGTAGACCTACCCGACTCTCCTGAAGCCTATTTTCAAGAGGCAGGACGTGCCGGTCGTGACGGCCAAAAGGCTTATGCGGTACTTTTATATAACGATCATGATAAACGGAAGTTACTTAAAAGGATTGCAGATACATTCCCTGAGAAAGATTATATCCGAATCGTATATGAGCATCTTGCCTATTATTATCAGATTGCCATGGGCTCTGGTAAAGGATGTACGCATGAATTTAATATCGATGCGTTCTGTCACTCTTATAAGCACTTCCCCATCCAGGTAAACTCTGCCCTGAAAATACTCAGTCGATCAGGATACATCGAATATAACGAAGAGAATGACAACGCTGCGCGTATCATGTTTTTGGTCACCAAAAGTGATCTCTACCGACTGGACGAATTAAGTGAGGCTGAGAATAGAGTTGTGGAAGCCCTACTTAGAGATTACGGTGGCTTATTTGCCGATTATGTATATATAGATGAGAGTCTGATAGGTCTGCAGACCGGATATACGGTACATCAGGTTTATCTGATATTAAAAGGTCTGACCCAACAGCGCATACTCCACTTTATTCCTCGCAGTAAGACCCCGCTTATCACTTACACGCTAAGACGGGAGGATATGAATAACATCATCATACCCAAATCAGTGTATGAAGATCGGAAAACGCAATACGAGAAACGTATCAAATCCATCATCGAATATGCATCAAGTGACACGGTCTGCCGCAGTAGGATGCTCTTAAGATATTTCGGAGAGAAGAACGAACATAACTGCGGTCAGTGTGATGTATGCATCACCGAGAAAAAGAACAAAGAGGAAGAAACGGAAGCCCTAGATGTTAAAGCGGCAATTATGGAAATATTAAATGACGGTCACTGTCATGCCATAACAGAACTGAAATCTATCAACTTTACAGAATCGGTCATTAATTCCGAGATAGAGTATCTTATATCCGAGGAGATCATCATTGTGGAGGATGGATTGCTCAAAATTAAGATTTCAAAATAATACCCTCATCGTCACATATCAAGACTCAAACAACTCAGACTGTTATTTTCTATCAATCTTTTGTTCTGAATTCAAAGTGTTCTGACTACCCCCTCCCAGACTGCGGTAGACGTCAACCATACTGGAAAGCTGTTGCTCTTTAGCCTCCAAAAGTTCCATCTTGGCATCTAAGGCATCACGCTGATCCATCAGGACATCGAGATAAGTACAACGACCATTGAGATACAACAGGCGGGCTATGTTTATAGACTGGTCAAGCTTATTTGATTCTTCTTCCTTGAGCTGGTAATACTGGTCAAGATTCTTTATTTTCGACATCAGAGTACATACTTCCGAGTAGGCAGTAAGTAAGGTCTTATCGTACTCATAGAGCGCCTCTACTTGTTGAGCATCGGCAGTCTGAAAATTAGCTTGGATAGCTTTGCGGTTGATTAACGGTCCAGTAAGACCACCGAGCACACTGTATGCCAATGATTTAGGAAGTTTGGTGAGGTAAGTCGGATTAAAAGCATCCAGTCCGAGTGATGCAGAAATGTTCAGAGAAGGAAGAAATTCCTTTCGTGCAGCATCTACACTCCATTTTGCCGCAGTCAGTTCATGTTCGGCTTGACGGATATCAGGCCTGTTTTTGAGCAATTCTGAAGGAATACCGGTTATGACCTTTTGAAGGTTGGCAGAAAGGAAAGATGATTTATTACGCTCTATAGTTGTAGGATATCTGCCCAACAACAGATTGAGACTATTCTCACTTTCGGTCATCTCCTGTCGCAGGGTATATTCCTCAGAACGAGCCTTTGCTAGTTCTGACTCAAACTTCTCCACAGCCAGCTCTGTATCGGCATCAGCACTTTTCTGAATCTTAGCTATCTCTACAGCTTTCTTCTGTAAGTCGATGTACTGGTGAATCAGCTCCAATTTATTATCGAGTGCGAGTAGATGGTAATAGTTACTTGCTACTTGTGAGATGAGTGAAGACAACACAGCATTACGTCCCTCAATGGTAGCCAGATAGTGTTCCACCGAAGCTCGTTTACTAGAACTCAGTTTGTGCCATAAGTCCACTTCCCAGTCTGCACTGACTCCCAACTGATAGTCCATCAAAGGATCGGGAATACTTTTACCCGGTTCCATCTCCGTGGTGGCATTTCCGGCACCCTCACTCGTGTAACGACCAGCCTTTGAAATGCCCACGCTACCTCCTAAAGAAACCGTTGGCATCAGTTGACCTTGCTGATAAAGGACGCTACTCTTTGCAATGGCAATCTGCTGAAGAGTCATTCGGAGATCCTGATTGTTGGTCAATGCTGTATCAATCAGAGAGACGAGTGTTGAGTCTGTAAAGAACTGCTTCCATGGAATGATCGTGGCATGTTCGTTATCTAAGCTGTCCTGCTGAAAGCGTGACGGCAAATGCATCTTCACAGCGTCATCCATTCTGGTGGCCTGTGGTGTCTTGCAACTCGCCATGATAAGTGCAGACACACCTACTATATACTGAATATATTTAGTTTTCATCTCTTTTATACTTGATATCTTTTTTTTCTGTCAATGGTTTGCCACGTTGATATTTCACCATTTTCACCTTCTCTGCCATCGTTCCGAATATATAGTACAATCCCGGAATAAGAATTAGTCCAAAGAATGTACCCAACAACATACCTCCAACGGCAGCACTACCAATAGTACGATTACCAACAGCACCGGCTCCGCTTGCTACAACTAAAGGAAGGAGGCCGGCAATAAAGGCAAACGATGTCATCAATATAGGACGGAATCGTGCAATGGCACCCTCGATTGCAGCTTGTCGGATACTCATCCCCAGATTCCTGCGTTGTACGGAATATTCGACCATTAAGACGGCATTCTTGCCTAACAGTCCTATCAACATCACCATCGCCACCTGTGCATAGATATTATTCTCCAATCCTAAGAGTTTCAAGAAGATAAATGCTCCGCAGATGCCCGCCGGCAGAGAGGTAAGGATAGGCAACGGGAGGAGAAAATTCTCATATTGAGCAGAGAGGATGAGGTAAACAAATACCAGACAGACTATAAAGATCAGGATAGCCTGGTTTCCCTGGTCTACTTCATCTTTAGAGATACCGGCCCAGTCATAGTCGAATCCATGCGGTAATGTCTTCTCCGCCACCTGTTCGATGGCTTTGATGGCCTGCCCACTACTGTATCCCGGAGCTGGTGAACCCGTCACTTCGGCTGAGTTATAAAGGTTATGACGTGTTATCTCACTCATACCATAAACCTTCTGGAGTTGCATGAAGTCAGCATAAGGAACCATCTCACCATTGTTATTTTTAGTGGTAAGTCCCATCAGATTCTCTGGGAACGCACGATATTGTGGACTTGCCTGTACAATAACCTTATACGGTTTTCCAAAGCGAATGAATCCTGTTTCATAATCGGAACCGATCATAGTCGACAGGTTATCCATGGCCGAGCCAACGGTGACACCCTTTTGTTCGGCAAGGTCGTTGTTCACACGCAACATATATTGTGGATAACTTGCAGAATAGAAAGTAAAAGCAGAGCCCACTTCTGGCCGTTTATTCAGTTCACGAACAAAATCTTTGCTTATCTTCTCCATCTGATGATAGTCATTATTACCGGTTTTGTCAAGCAAGCGGAGTTCGAATCCCGAGGCTGCACCATAACCAGGTATCGAAGGCGGTTGGAAAAATTCGATATCGGCATCGGTTATTTTCTTACACTTCTTTTCCAAATCCTCGATAATCTCCTTAGCAGAATGTTTACGATCGTTCCACGGCTTCAAGTTGATCAGACAGGAACCTGAGTTGGCGCTGGTACCTTCAGATAAAATCTCATAACCGGCAAGAGAAGAAACACTCTCTACCCCATCCTCGCTCTTCGTAATATTGAGCAATTCATGAGCTACTTTATTGGTACGCTCTATCGTTGATCCTGGAGGTGTCTCGATAACGGCATATATCATACCTTGGTCTTCCTCTGGAATAAAACCAGAAGGAAGAGCATTATTGACGAAGAAGGCAATGGCACAGAATCCGAGAAGTAAAGGTAACGTGATAAGCTTGTTGGAAACCGTACGTTCCAATGTCTTATGATAACCACCTATGCTTTTATTGAAACCTGCATTAAACTTATCCAGTATCTTATGAAGCCAAGTTTTTTTGATATTTTTCTCCTGTTCTCTTGTAAGAATCAAGGCACAAAGAGCCGGTGTCAACGTCAGTGCCACGAATCCGGAAAGCACAATACTTGATGCCATTGTAATAGAGAACTGACGATAGAACATTCCCTCTGGTCCACCCATGAAGGCAACCGGGATGAACACTGCCGCCATGACAAGCGTGATAGCAACAATAGCACCGCTTATCTCTTTCATCGCTGACTGTGTAGCCTCCAGAGGAGATAAATGTTCTTCGGATATTTTTACATTCACAGCCTCAATGACCACAATGGCATTATCCACGACAATACCTATTGCCATGACAAGGGCAAAGAGCGATATCATATTGAGTGTGATGCCAAAAGCCAACATCACAGCTAAACTACCGATGAGTGATACCGGAACAGCCAGACAAGGAATGATGGACGAACGCCAATCACCTAAAAAGACGAATACTACTAAAGCTACAAGAAGAAAGGCCTCAATGAGCGTATGAAGAACCTTATCTATAGATGCGTCAAGAAAACGGCTGATATCATAGCTCACTTCATAGTGCATTCCTTTTGGCATATTCTTCTGAAGCCGGTCCATGGTCTTCTTCACATTCTTAATTACATCACTGGCGTTAGAACCGTAAGCTTGTTTTAGAGTGATGGCAGCAGAAGGATGACCATTCAATGTGGAATAGATATCATACATCTCACTACCGAAGTCAATGTCGGCAACATCTTTCAAACGGACATATTGACCATTTGTGTTTGACTTTAGAATGATATTTCCATATTCCTCAGGCGTGGTATAACGACCGGGATACTTTAATACATATTCGAAACTCTCTGGACGTTTACCGGAACTTTCACCCAATTTACCTGGAGAAGTTTCAAAATTTTGATCTTCCAAAGCCTGGTTAACATCATCGGCAGACAGACTATAGGCAGTTAGTTTATCTGGTTTGAGCCAGATACGCATAGCATAGTTACGTGTACCGAGAATATCCAGATCACCTACACCATCAACACGTTGCAACTCGGGCGATATATTGATATCGGCATAGTTAAACAGAAATTTTTGGTCGGCTTTCGGATCATTGCTGTACAGATTGATATACATCAGAATGTTCGGTTCTTCACGTGAAATCTTCACACCCTCACGCACAACAGCAGCCGGCAATTTGTTTGTGGCAGCAGATACTCGGTTCTGTACGTTAATAGCATCCACGTTGGGATCTGTACCCAATTTGAACACGACATTAATCTCACCCTCGCCGTCATTTCCGGCATCCGATTCGATATATTTCATGCCAGGAACTCCATTAAGAACTTGCTCCAACGGAATGACAACCGATTTAATCAACAGTTCATTATTGGCACCCGGATAGTTGGCCACCACATTCACCTTAGGAGGAGAGATGGATGGATACTGAGTGACAGGCAGATTGAAAAGTGATAATATACCAACAAAAACGATAAGAAGAGAAACGACGATTGAAAGAACCGGCCGACGAATAAACATTTTGAACATAATCAGTTGGCTTTAAGTTTTACAGATTGGATAACTGCTGCCGGATTCTTATAATGACAAGAGATACGGTCACCGTCGTTTACTTTGTCTACACCATCTATCAGAAATTTGTCGTTCTGAGACAAACCCTCCGAGATGACAAAAACATCCTGCTTTTCAAAAACGACCTTAATGGGACGAGCATGAACATAACCACGGGTATCAACGACAAAAACATATTTCTGGTCTTGCACCTCATAAGTGGCTTGTTGAGGAATTATCATGGCATTCCTAACTGGAATATTCATTCTCACAGTACCGGTCTCACCGTTACGTAAAAGATGATCTGTATTGAAGAATTTGGCACGGAATGCTATATTTCCTGTACTTTTATCAAACTCCCCTTCTACATTTTGAAAATGTCCCTGAGAAGAGAAATTAGTTCCGTTTGCCAGAATTAGCGTCAGTGGAAGTTTGGTTCGTTCAGAAGCGTGTAACCGGAAATCAAGGTATTCTGGTTCAGAAACATTGAAATAGACGTACACATTACTATTATCAGAAAGAGTGGATAATAAATCACCCTCTTGAATCATACTTCCTTTTTTATTGGGTATTCGGCCGATAATGCCTGAAAAAGGAGCCTTTACAAGGGACAGATGGCTGTGAAGACGAGCAAGGCGATAGTCGGCCATCGCCGCATTCAACTTCGCATTTGCCATCTTTCGCGCATTCTTTGATACAATATTGTTAGAGGCCAATGTAGAAGTATTTTGTAAGTCTATGCTGGCTTGTTCTGTTTCCGCCTTTGACTTTTCCAATTCTTCCTGAGCACCAACTGTAGCAATACGGAACAAGGGTTGCCCGGCATGTACCGTTTGCCCCTCGTCAACATATATATCCTGAAGAACACCACCTTTTTGAGCCCTTATCTCTATATTCTTCTCCGACTGAATATTGGCGACATAGTCCTTTGCTATAAAAGTACTGGTTATTTCTGGACTTGTAACAGTATAAACCGTCGCTATACTTTTCTCTTTTGTCGATTTACAACTCGTTGCCATCAGCATAACACCAACAGCAAACACAAGCATTTGCCTATTCATATTTCCTAAATAAAATTTTCGGGTACAAAAGTACAGTTATTTAGGTGGGGGGAAAAATAGAATCAATTAGAAGACCTTCAGATGAGATTAGAAATTTCTAATAATAATTTTGCTGTTGATAACTACAGAATAAACAACTATTGGCAAGAGAAAGGTATTCGTCTACGATCATGTACGAAAAGGAAAAGGTCATAATAACAATAAGGGGATATGTCTGTTTCGACATATCCCCTGTCCTTATTTCGTACAAGAATATTTATAAGTTTATTGATAATTAATTATTTTCAGGACGCAATTTGCGAACAGTCTGAGCTGTACGCCACATTTCACTTTCGTGAAGAGCTTTCAACTCTTCATTCAGCTTCTCGCGATAGTCTGATTTTGAGTTGCTGTCGATAGAAATCTGAGCCTCATTACCTGTCTTAACACTGTTATAAAGTTTCTCCATAACCGGCTTGATAGCGTCATGGAAAGGACCCATCCAGTCTAATGCACCACGCTGTGCTGTTGTTGAGCAATTTGCATACATCCAGTCCATACCGTTTTTAGCAAACAGAGGCATAAGACTCTGTGTCAACTCCTCAACTGTTTCATTAAATGCCTCAGAAGGTGTGTGACCATTCTCACGCAAAGTCTCATACTGAGCAAGGAGAAGACCCTGAATAGCACCCATCAGTGAACCGCGTTCACCTGTAAGGTCAGAGAATACCTCACGTTTGAAAGTAGTCTCGAACATGTAACCGGCACCAATACCAATACCAAATGCCAAAGTACGATCCATTGCACGACCTGTTGCATCCTGGAATACAGCATAAGAGCAGTTCAGACCACGACCCTCACAGAACATAGTACGGAGAGAAGTACCAGAACCCTTAGGAGCTACCATGATAACGTCTATATCTGATGGCGGAATAACATTGCTACGCTCGCTATATGTGATAGCGAAACCATGTGAGAAATATAGAGCTTTACCAGCTGTCATATACGGTTTGATAATAGGCCAAGCCTGTATCTGTGCTGCATCTGAAAGCAACATACATACAATAGTACCTTTTTGAGCAGCCTCTTCTATTGAGAATAATGTCTCACCTGGTTTCCAACCGTCAGCAACAGCCTTATCATAAGTTTTGCCTTGACGTTGACCCACGATAACGTTGAAACCGTTATCACGCAGGTTGCATGCCTGACCAGGACCCTGTACACCATAACCTAACACTGCGATAGTTTCATTTTTCAGAACCTCACGTGCTTTTTCCAATGGAAATTCTTCGCGGGTCTCTACATTCTCGATAACACCGCCAAAATTCAATTTTGCCATTTTTTAAATCGTTTTGCGCAGTCTCTTGTGACTGCAATTACATATTTTAATTATAAATCTTATCAAATTCGACCGCAAAGGTAGTAAATTAATACGAAAGATGCTATAAAAGTATCAATCATTAACGAACTTTACCTTACTTCTGCAAACCTCTATTTGTTCATCACTTTTGGATTCGCTTTTCTTTATGGCTATGTTAAACTCATTTTCTGCCACTTCTTCACGATAAAACATGAGAGTATCATCATAATGACTTTCTGCCACATAGGCTATTTCGAAACGCTGAATCCTGTTCTTCTGATAAGTATCCTTTGGGAACAAATCGAGTATATGTTCTATATACTTAACACTGTTCACGTGACCATTAAGATCAAGATCACAATACTTAGCCACTACAGATCCTACAATTTCAGTAGCATAGCTCATCTTAACCCGTGATGGTTTATCTATGGGAGCCTGCTTTTCAGGCATCATGTATTCATTTATGGCACCATCTCTAATCGAAAGTAAATCAATCGGTTGACGATTATCCTTGTCAATCATAGCCCAAACGCTTCTGGCATATCCATACACTTTACCGTCAGTACCTTGGATAGCATAGTTACGATTGGTAAAAAAACGATATACATTCTCTATCCAAGTCTCAATAGTAAATTTATCGTATTCACGAGGCATCTCATTCATCTCTATAGCCAAACGTGAAAGCACCCAAGTGGCATTTATCTTATTGAGATATATCACCCCGAAATCATGCTCATCAGAATGAAAATCAGAAGCGTTCAGCAGATGATTACCGAGATAACCTAAAAAGAGATGATGACTGAAATCGCAGTGAAACGGTTCAGCTATAAATTCATATCTGCTTGCGTTACTCTCCATTACCGTTATTCTCCTTTTCGCGCTCTTCAAGGAATGCACTGACATGCTCCTCGTGACTCTTCGTTATAGCTATTCGACCCGAACGTGTGTACTGCAATACACAGTTCAAATCATTCAGTCCATAGTACAAGCTCATAATCTCCTCGGTCATGCCACTCTTGATAACAATACTATATGTGGGATTAACCTCTACTATAGCAGCATTATGCTGACGAATGATCTTTGAAATTTCCGGATTCTCTATCGTTGTCGGTGTTGACAGCTTATAAAGTCCTATCTCCCGAATAAATATCTGATCATCTGTATAATAACTAGCCTTGACTACATCTATTTTACGCTCTATCTGTTCGGTTATTTTTGATATCTGGTCTTCATCACTCCATGCCGTAATGGTGTATTTATGCACACCTTCGATGCTGGAAGCCGATACATTTAAGCTCTCAATATTCACCTGACGACGAGTAAATACAGCAGTAATCTGATTCAGAATACCGGCAATATTTTCTGAGTATACTAATAATGTATATAATTTCTTATCTGTTGTTTCCATTTCCATCATTATTTAATTAAAACTCAAGCAACATCTGATCTACGTCATTTCCGGGAGGAGTCATAGGCATCACATTCTCGTCCTCCTTAATAGCAGCCTCAAGCAGATATGGACCATCTGTTGCAAGCATTCGCTCTATCGCTGCGTGAAGGTCTTTACGGTCAACGACGACCTCTGCAGGAATGCCATAGGCCTTACTTATCGCAAGATAATCAGGGTTCATCATTGGCGTAAACGAGCGTCGGCCATTGAAAAACATATCTTGCCACTGTCTAACATTTCCGAGAAAGTTATTATTTAGCATGATAATCTTTACGGGAGCCTTCTGTTCCATGATGGTACCGAGTTCCTGAATATTCATCTGGAAGCCACCGTCACCAACGAAAAGACATACAGTACGGTCGGGACGTCCGAATGTTGCCCCGATAGCTGCCGGCATTCCAAATCCCATT
>OBMA010002054.1_pt1 | contig 11917 bp, 8 predicted proteins | sample 1539141 | NCBI WGS metagenome assembly OBMA01 (sample SAMEA3991484, study PRJEB22521) | metagenome | biome: anthropogenic terrestrial biome; feature: sewage plant; material: raw primary sludge | place: Sweden | collected 2012-09-26 | reverse complement strand
AACGGATGTCATTCCGATTTTTTTTCCTAATAATCCTGGCATTTCAATTGTTGTTTAAGACCCTTAACCCCAATACGGGGGATCGATCATTGTTTATTATTTTGTTACAAGTTACGAGTCACTGGTTACAAGAACCTAACACGTAATTTATTTTTTTAATCCGCTCGAATCACTAGTAACTAAATACTTGTAACTCGTAACTGACATTATACTTTAATTTCTACTTCTACCCCACTTGGCAACTCTAATTTCATAAGAGCATCAACAGTTTTGCTGGTTGAGCTATAAATGTCAATTAGACGTTTGTAAGAACAAAGTTTAAATTGCTCGCGCGACTTTTTGTTTACGAAAGTTGCACTGTTCACTGTAAAAATACGTGTGTGAGTTGGCAATGGAATTGGTCCGCTTACCACAGCACCTGTAGCTTTCACTGTTTTTACGATTTTCTCAGCTGATTTGTCAACCAAGTTGTGATCGTAAGATTTCAGTTTGATTCTGATTTTTTGACTCATTGTCGTTTTTATATTTATTTGTTTTGATGTATTACCGAATAAGAGTCATTCACTATCCGGCTATTATAAGTCAACAGACAACAGTCGAAAATCGACCGTTATCCGTTGTCAAATATTATAGTAATTCTACTTTACCTTTAGCTTCAGCTACTACTACTTTCGCAATAGAGTTGGTTACTTCAGCATAGTGATCGAATTCCATTGAAGAAGTTGCACGACCAGAAGAGATAGTACGTAAAGCAGTAACATATCCGAATGTTTCAGATAAAGGCACTTTAGCTTTTACAACACGAGCTCCTGAACGGCTTGATTCCATACCTTCTACTTGCCCACGACGTTTGTTTAAGTCACCAATAACATCACCCATGTTTTCTTCCGGTGTTACCACTTCCATTTTCATGATTGGTTCCAAAAGAACAGGTTTAGCTTTGGCACAAGCCGATTTATAAGCAAGAGAAGCACAGATTTCGAATGATAATTGATCCGAGTCAACCGCGTGGAATGAACCATCAATAACAGTTACTTTCAAGTTATCCAATGGAAAACCGGCTAAAACACCATTTTTCATAGCATTTTGGAAACCTTTTTGGATAGAAGGAATAAATTCTTTTGGAATATTACCACCTTTAACCTGATCAACGAATTGTAATGGACCACCTTCGAAGTCTTTATCCATTGGCTCCACTTTTACAATCATGTCCGCAAATTTACCACGACCACCCGATTGTTTTTTATATGTTTCGCGCAATTGAACTGCTTGAGTAATGGCTTCTTTGTAATTTACCTGAGGACGACCTTGATTACATTCAACTTTGAACTCACGTTTCAAACGATCGATAATGATTTCGAGGTGAAGTTCACCCATACCACTAATAATAGTTTGACCTGATTGCTCTTGAGTATGAACTGTAAATGTTGGATCTTCTTCAGCTAATTTAGACAATCCTAAACCTAATTTATCTAAATCCTTTTGAGTTTTAGGCTCAATAGAAATACCGATAACGGGTGCAGGGAAATCCATAGATTCCAAAGTTACCTGATTGTTCTCGTCGCACAAAGTATCACCTGTACGAATATCTTTAAATCCAACTCCGGCACCAATATCACCGGCAGAAATCAATTCTACAGCGTTTTGTTTGTTAGAGTGCATTTGGAAGATACGTGAAATACGTTCTTTTTTTCCAGTACGAGTATTGAAAATATAAGAACCTGCTTCCAATTTTCCTGAATAAACTCTGAAGAAACAAAGACGACCAACGTAAGGGTCGGTGGCAATCTTAAATGCTAATGCACACAATGGCTCAGAAGCATCAGGATGACGTATTACTTGTTTTTCAGGATTATGTGGATCAAATCCTACTGTTTCAGGAGTATCCATTGGACTTGGAAGGTAAGCACAAACAGCATCAAGCATAGTTTGTACACCTTTATTTTTGAAAGAAGAACCACAAATCATTGGATTGATTTCCATTGAAAGAGTAGCTTTACGGATAGCAGTTTGAATTTCGTCAATAGTGATAGTTGAAGGATCATCAAAGAATTTTTCCATCAATACATCATCATATTCTGCTATTGTTTCCAGCATTTTTTCTCTCCACTCTTGAGCTTCTTCCAATAAGTCTGCAGGAATTTCTTCCACGTCATATTGAGCTCCCATGGTTTCATCATGCCAAAGAATTGCTTTCATTTTCACTAAATCGACAACGCCTTTGAATTTTTCTTCAGCACCGATTGGAATTTGAATAGGACATGGTTTAGCACCCAAAACAGTTTTTACCTGACGAACAACTTCAAAGAAGTCGGCACCAGAACGGTCCATTTTGTTTACGTAACCAATACGAGGCACATTATATTTATCAGCCTGACGCCACACTGTTTCCGATTGAGGTTCAACACCACCAACAGCACAGAAAGTAGCAACAGCACCATCCAAAATACGTAACGAACGCTCAACCTCAACGGTAAAGTCAACGTGTCCCGGGGTATCAATAAGGTTGATTTTATATTTCTCACCTAAATAATCCCACGAAGTAGTTGTAGCAGCAGAAGTGATAGTAATACCACGTTCTTGCTCTTGTTCCATCCAGTCCATAGTAGCAGCTCCATCATGAACTTCACCGATTTTGTGTGTCAAACCTGTGTAGAACAAAATACGCTCGGAAGTAGTTGTCTTTCCGGCGTCGATATGCGCCATGATACCGATGTTTCTATTATAAGTTAAATCTCCTTTAGCCATTTGATAACTATGATTTTCTTTTAAATGTTTATTTTCAATTAAAATCTAAAGTGAGCAAATGCGCGGTTGGCTTCAGCCATACGGTGCATGTCTTCCTTACGTTTGAAAGCACCACCCTGGTTATTGAATGCGTCAACGATTTCGGCAGCCAATTTATCAGCCATCGAACGACCTCCGCGTTTGCGTGAGTACAATATAAGATTTTTCATTGAAATTGATTCCTTGCGGTCTGCACGGATTTCAGTAGGGACTTGGAATGTAGCACCACCAACACGACGAGATTTTACTTCTACTAATGGAGTAATATTTTCGAGGGCTTTTTTCCAAACTTCGAGAGGGGATTTTTCTTCGTTCGGAAGCTTGTTTTTAACAGTTTCGAGCGATGAATAGAAAATGTCAAATGCGGTAGATTTTTTACCATCATACATCAAGTGGTTTACAAATTTTGTAACCATCGATTCATTGAAAACCGGATCAGGTAATACGATCCTCTTTTTTGGTTTCGATTTTCTCATTTTTCTTGAAAATTTCCGTTTTTTGTTTTTTTAGTTGCTTTAGTCTTACTTCAACGATTCCTCTGAATCATTTACTCAACTTTCATCTGCTTCCTGAAAACTCAAACAAGTGTTAAACTTGATTTTGTTGTTTTTTAGAACTGCAATGAGGATGCGTATTAAAACGCTTATCCGTCAATTCTTGTTATTTCTTTTTACCTTTAGCTGGTGCACCTTTTGCGGCCACTGCTTGTCCTGGTTTTGGACGTTTTGTTCCGTATTTAGAACGACGTTGAGTACGACCAGCAACACCGGATGTATCTAGTGTTCCACGAACCACGTGATAACGAACCCCTGGAAGATCTTTTACACGACCACCACGTACCATTACGATAGAGTGCTCTTGCAAATTGTGTCCTTCACCAGGAATGTAAGCATTCACTTCTTTTTGGTTAGTTAAACGTACACGGGCAACTTTACGCATAGCCGAGTTCGGTTTTTTAGGGGTAGTAGTGTAAACACGAACACAAACTCCTCGACGTTGTGGACAAGAATCCAACGCTGGCGATTTGCTTTTGTCAATGAGTTCTGCTCTTCCTTTTCTAACTAATTGTTGAATTGTAGGCATTTTACTTTGTTTTTGATAACTTAAATAGTTTATTTATATCCTGTTGGTTTTTCTCCAAAATGGGTTGCAAAGATAGACATAATATTTTAATGAACAATACCATCATGCAAAATATTTTTCTTTCTACTGAAAATCAAGTATTCAGATTGAATTTAACGCTGATTTTTTCACGAAAAATACGCCAATTATCCGCATTACTTAAATTTGGACAATAGACGCACTTTTATACTGATTTATTGACTGTTATTCTTACGAATATATTTAAAAGCTTAAACTCCGCTAAACGAGCTAAAACCACCATCAATGGGCAACACTACGCCGGTGATAAAGCTGGCCGCCGAAGAACATAAAAATTGAACAGCTCCGTTTAATTCGTTTATATCACCGAAACGTCTCATTGGGGTATTAGCAATTACTTTAAGGCTACGATCGGTCAGCGAACCATCAGGGTTTATAAGTACTGCACGGTTTTGTTCTCCGATAAAAAAACCCGGAGCAATAGCATTCACGCGTACGCCGTCACCGTACTTCATCGCCATTTCCATCGCCATCCATTGTGTAAAATTGCCAACCGCTGCTTTTGCTGCCGAATATCCGGGCACACGGGTCATTGACTGCATAGCTGCCATAGAAGATATATTGATGATACTTCCTGTTTTTTGTTCCGCCATCACTTTTCCAAAAACATAACTCGGATATACCGTTCCATTCATATTGAGATTGGTTACAGCATCCCACTTCGAAATCTCCATTTCAAAAAAACTTTGATCGGGCATCAGTGTAGCTCCGGGGATATTACCACCGGCGATATTCAGCAAAATATCTATGCGCCCCCATTTGGTAACAACTTCCGCAGCTATTTTTTCCAAACTTGGAATGTCGAGAACATTACCAACAAAACCAATGACATCGCCACCAAGTTCGGATAATTCCTTTACTTTGGCATCCAATTTTTCCTGTTTGGTACCAATAGCCACTACTTTGGCTCCTGATGCAACAAAACTTTGTGCCACGCTACCACCCAGCACACCACACGCTCCGGTGATAATGGCTACCTTTCCTTTAATACTAAATAAATCGTTCATAAGCCCCTCCTAGCCTCCCTGAAGGGAGGAATATAATTACTTTTGTTTTTTATCTGTCTAATTCTCGCGAAAACTATCTTGTTACACCTATCCTACTGTAGGTTTAGGAATCTCAACAGCCGCCATTATGCCCGACACCTGAGCCAGGGCAAACATGCGCCCAAGAAACGAATAGCCCGGATTGTGTTTGGTATCTCCATCCGTAAGCATTAATTTTCCATGATCGACGCGCATGGGTAAACCAGGATTTTCGCTTTCGAAAATACGAACCAGTTCTACCAGATGACCACGACCTTCGAGGTGCGATGCTTCCATAAAGTTTCCATTCGCAGCCACCTCAGTACTTCGCAAATGAACAAAATGCGTACGCTTTACAAATTTCTGTGCCATAGCAGGAACATCATTATGCAAACCCGAACTGAGTGAACCTGCACAGAAAGTGAAGCCATTGTTGGGGCTCTTATCTGCATTCAGTATCCATTCTATATCTTCAGCATTACCTACGATGCGAGGCAATCCCAGCACCGGATAAGGAGGATCGTCGGGATGAACACAAAGATTCACACCATACTGTTCGGCTGTAGGAATTACACTTTGTAAGAAATATTTCAGGTTAGCACGCAATTGATTTTTATCAATACCTTTGTAAAGTTCCAGCAATTGATTGAACAACTCCACGGGTTTTTGAACATTTCCTTTAAAACTATCATTTACAAAACCCTGTGTTTTTACGATAATGGTATTGATCAACTCAGCTTTTTCCTCATCCGAAATCGTTTTATTCAATTCATTTACCTGCTTCATCTCCTCGGCCGAGTAGTCAGCCTCAGCTCCTGCCCTATTCAAAATATAGCAATCGAAATAAGCAAAACGAATTTTATCGAAATATAGTGTTGAAGTTCCATCGGCCAGTTTATAATTCAGGTCGGTACGAATCCAGTCGATCACCGGCATAAAATTATACACTACCGTCTTGATACCCGCTTTCCCTAAATTTGCCAGACTGATCTTATAGTTTTCGAGCAACTGCTCTCTGCTAGCTCCGGCATATTTTATGCTCTCAGAAACCGGCAAACTCTCCACCACCGACCAACGAAGGCCGAAACTTTCGATATAAACTTTCAATTCAGTAATTGCTTCAAGAGTCCACACCTCGCCACTTGGCACATCATGCAATGCTGTTACAATTCCTTCCACTCCGATTTGTCGGAGCATGTCAAGAGTAATATTATCTTTACGCCCAAACCAACGCCACGTTTTTTCCATATTTTTAAAGACAAAAGAACCAAGAGTCAAGAGCCAAGACAACAGTCAAATAATTATCTCACTAGCATATTGACAAATTGGCATATTAATTATGATGTTTCATATCCAGTTTTATCGCTTTCAAACTATCCAGGTCGTGCACCGGTCGCTCAATGTCATACGGAATTGGTTGCTTTGAAAAAGTTTGAAAATAGAGCAAACAGGCATCTTTCCACCAAACAGCATCACGAGCCTGAATACGTAATTTCGATTGCACTTCGGCAAACCGTTGCGCATCGATAAACGGCTCTGCTTTATCCCAAATTTTCTGATATTCTCGTACCGATTGAACGCCCTTGTCGTAAGTATAACACAACTCATACCACAGCGTTTTTCCACTTTTCATGCGGTAGTTCCACGGCACATGTTGGAACCAAAGCAGATATTTATCAGGGCATTGGTTTATATCGTTGAATTGCTCCTTTAAGGGCGAAGCATACTGACTTACAGCATTGCTTCCATTAGTAGTCCTGTCAAAACCGAGTCCGATAGAATCAGCCTTATGATAATATTTTGGCAACCAGTCGGGGCGCGCACCCGGAATATCGCACCATGGCTCAGGACCATAGTGGTGAGTCCACGCAAAGATATGGTGCAACCCGAGTGGCATCATATAGTCCACTGCAGTTTGGTGCGAAGATAGCATCATTTTCTTAATTGACAATAGACAACTGTCTCTTGACAACAGTTGAGAGTTGAAAGACGAAAGGTTGCTTTTCTGCAGTCCGTTGTCCGCCGTCAGCTGTCTACTAAAAGTCATTTTAATCCATTCATCAGCGATCTGTTCGCTGCTTAGTTGATTATTCCACGCCAAACGCCCAAAAGCATACCAGTTGGCTTGCGCAAAATGGTGACCACACCAGTTGTCATCATTCCCGATATTGGCAACTCCGGCAAAAGCAGTTATTTTTTGGGGATAAACCTCCCCTGCAGTTAGCTTCGAAATGGTAGTCCCATCACCGGCTGCATGTGTATCGGCATCTAAAAATTCTTTCCACATAGAGGATAGGAAAACCAAATGATTGCTATGTCCAAGATATTCCTGTGTAATCTGCAGTTCGGGCATTAAAGCCGTTTTTTTCATAGCGCCAAACAAAGGACTGAAAGGCTCGCGTGGCTGAAAATCAACCGGACCGTTCTTTACCTGAATAATCACATTGTCGCGAAACTGCCCATCGAACTTATGAAATTCGTTGTAAGCCAACTTTACCCTATCATCGCCCGGCTCATACACAAATGCACGCCACATCACTATTCCACCAAAGGGTTTCAATGCGTCTGCAAGCATATTGGCACCATCCACATGTGTACGTCCGTAATCCATCGGACCGGGCAAACCTTCGGAATTAGCTTTTACCAGAAATCCACCAAAATCGGGGATTAGTTTATAAACCTCAGCTGCTTTACTCTTCCACCATTTACGAACATCAGCATTCAACGGATCGGAAGTGGACAAACCGCCCAGTTCTTTTGGCGACGAGAAATTAATGGACAAATATGCCCGGATATTATACGATCTCAACACGGCAGCAATGGCTTTCACCTTCAACAAGTTCTCAGTAGAAAGCATTTCAGGCGAAGCATTTACATTGTTCAATACCGTAGCATTGATTCCAACAGACGCATTGGCACGTGCATATTCTGCGTAGCGGGGCGAAGTCGTTGCCGGAAGCTCATCCCATTTCCAAATGGAGTGCCCTGCATAACCACGTTCAACACTCCCATCCAGATTGTCCCAATGATTCAGAACACGCACTTTGTAAGAAGGATGTTCCTTCACGTTGAAGGAACAAGAATTTGTTTGTAACATTCGGAGCAAATGAAAAACGCCGTACAAAACACCCTGCTCACCGGCCGAAGCAATAACAGTACAAGAGTCAGTATTCAACTTCACCCTCCGAATTACAAATCCTTCCGACCCGAGCTGCGCAAGTTCTTTTCCGATATTAAGACTGCGAATGTATTTATTCTGAAGAGTTCCGAGCAGCAATGAGTTTGATTGTGGGACAACTGAAACAGGCATTTCTTTTCCGGTCATCTCCGAATACGCCATCTTCAATTCATTCGTTGCCGAACGAAGAAGGTTTCCTTTTTCGAGACATACAACCGATGAAAACTGCACAAGCGAACTTTCCTTTGTTGTCGCAGGCTGATACCTTAACCAAAGTTTACTTCCATTATCGGCATAAAGAGAACCCGAAATCAGAATAAAAAATAAAAATATTGAATATGTAATTTTCATTATTGGGCAATTGAATAAATTTTTATTAAAAAAAAATGCCGACATACACACGTCGAAAAAATTGTTTTATTCCGGCACATTAAAGCTATCGCCGGTAACCTGAATAGTTTTGCTAGCTACTTTCTTATTTTCAATAGACGCACTATCGGGTTGTTTTCCACCGATCGACACCACCACTCTTCCGGCTCGCACCTGAGCTACACTATTATCATCGAAAGCAGCCATCTTATCAGGAGTAATACTAAAGCGCACTGGTTTGGTTTCGCCGGCTTTTAAATGAATGCGACTGAAGCCCTGCAACGAACGAATAGGAACAGGGAATTTTGAATCGGGCAATGAAACATAAAGTTGAACAATTTCATCTCCATCCACATTGCTTGTATTCTTTACATTAACAGTCAATTCAAGCGTTTCTCCGGCTTTAATTTCGGCAGGTGCCTGTATCGTTTCATATTCGAAGGTTGAATAACTTAATCCGTAACCAAATTCGTACAATGGATCATTTTTAAAGTAGCGATAGGTTTTTCCCGTCATATTATAATCGTCGAAAGCAGGAATCTGATCGATAGATTTATAAAATGTCAGAGGCAAACGACCCGAAGGATTATAATCGCCAAAAAGCACATCGGCTATAGCAGTTCCGCCAGCCTGACCCGGATACCACGCTTCGAGAATGGCCGGAACATGTTCCGCTTCCCAGTTAAAAGCAAGGGCACTACCATTGAGCAACACCAACACGGTAGGCTTACCCAGTTTGCAAATTTCTTTAATCAATTCGCTTTGCGTAGCCGGCAGTTGAATATCCAGACGATCTCCACCCGAGAAACCATCAACCTTTACTTTCATTTCTTCACCTTCCAAAAGCGGACTCAAACCCATACACAAAATGACTGCATCCGAAGATTTTGCCAGTTCCACAGCTTCTTGCTTCAGGTTGGGTTTCGGCATACTCCACAACAAACGCATGATCGAATATTCGGTATTGTGTTGAAGATATTCAAGTCTAATTTTATATTTTTTGCCGGCAACCAGATTGAACAATTCGTACATTTTGCGTGGGTGATGAACATCTTTCCATTTGGTCACCAGTTTACCGTCGATATATAAATTAAATCCGGAAAGACCTTCAGCGCCAAGTGCATATTCTCCACTGATGGTGGGTACCAACACGCCACTCCAGTTTGCAGAAAATGCATCGTATTTCAGATCAGCAAAAGGAGCTGTCGTGCGCCAGATAAAATCTACATTTGCATCCACACGACTATGTTTTGGTTTTCCCTTCCAATTTGGATTATCGAAATAATTGGCTTTCAATCCATGTTGCGTCATACTTTCATCGGTATACAGAACATTGGAAGGAACAGCCTGAAAATAGGGTAATTTTGCAGCAAGCTCGCACCCTTGGGCAAAAACGACTTCCGAATTGGGTAGTTTTTCGCGGATTCCGGCGAGTGGTGTTTTCGGACTGGAAGGATAACCGTTGTAATTGGCAAGTAAAACTTCCAGGTCGTCGGCATTAGGTCCGATAACAGCTACTTTTTTCAGATTTTTACTTAGGGGCAATAGATTATTGGCATTTTTGAGCAACACTAACGATTTACGTGCGGCATCTAGTGCCAATTCCTGATGTTCTTTGCTATCCACTACCGAAAAGGGGATTTGAGAGAATTTTACATTTTCATCCGGATCAAACATCCCTAATTTCATACGTGCCATAATCACACGTCGCACCGACACGTTTAGTTCAGCTTCGGTAATCAATCCTTTCTTAACGGCTTTTACCAAAGCCGGATAACTACTACCACAGTTTAAATCCGTCCCTGCTTTTACAGCCATCGCGGCTGCTGCTTCGCGGGAATTTACCACATGGTGAGCTTTTTTATCAAAAAAATCGACTACTGCCCAGCAATCGGAAACAATATAGCCTTTGAATCCCCATTTATCGCGCAACATACTTTCTAAGAACTTATTGCCACAACAGGGAGCACCTTTAAGTCGTTGATACGCACACATAACAGAATAAACCGAAGCATCCTTTACTACTTTCTTGAAATGCGGAGTATAGGTTTCGGCCATATCGCGATCGGTTGGCCAAATGTCGGCCGAGTGACGTGTAGATTCGGGACCACTATGTACTGCAAAGTGTTTAGCTGTGGCAACCAGTTTAAAATACTTCGGATCATCTCCCTGCAATCCCTTTACAAAAGGCACAGCCAATTCACCTGTCAGATAAGGATCTTCGCCATAAGTTTCCATTCCCCTACCCCAACGTGGATCGCGAAATATATTGATATTAGGCGTCCAATACGTCAGCCCCTGATAAATTCCACGTTTATCGCGGGATATATAGTCATGATATTTTGCACGCGCTTCGTCGGAAATAGCATTGGCAATAGATGCCATTTCGTTTCCGTCCCACATGGCAGCCATACCAATAGCCTGAGGAAAAACGGTGGCCAGACCTGATCGCGCCACACCGTGCAAACATTCATTCCACCAGTTATATGCAGGAATTCCCATCCGTGGAATGGCAGGCGAATCATATCGCATCAAATCCACTTTTTCCTGTAAGGTGAGACGCGAAAGTAAATCTTCGGTACGTTGTTCAAAACTCAACTCCGTTTTTTGATAAGGTAATTGTGCCTGTTGTTTTTGTGAAAAAGACAACATGGTTACGATGAACAAAAGGCTGCTCAACACTATAAATTTTTTCATGGGTAATATATTTGATTTTTTAATCCTATAAAGTTCCTCATTAACGGCAATACAATCATTCCTTTTACAAACTATCGGGCTAGGAACAAGCACAACGTCGGTTGATAATCAACCATCACACTATAAATCTTTTTCTATTGAAATTAAAAACTTTCAACCGTAAAAAGAATTGGTTTCAACGATCGAAAGTATAACTCCTGCATTTATTTTTAAAGGCGCCTAAAATTACAAAAAATATTGAATATCAGCAGATGATTAAATTCAATATTTTCGCAGCCTAGTTTACGTTAAACATTAACTCCATTCAACCGTCATTCTTACACACATTATTTGATAAGTATGGCTGATTGGGACTCTATCAATTTGATTCCCAACCAGCCATATCATTGTCACTTTTTATCTTTAATTAATATCCAGGATTCTGATAAGCTGCTTTTTCAGCAGCAGTCATTTCCATACCATCAATTTGACCTGACGGAATTGGACGTAAATAATGATATTTCTCGATCGTACGTGTAACTGTTGCTGGAGTATGGTCTCCATAATTACTTCCACAAATTTGGTAAGTACCCGCAAGTTCATTCCATTTTTGTGTGCGCACTAAATCGAACCAGCGATTACCTTCGGCATAGTATTCACGCGAGCGTTCTGCAAGAATGTAATTAATGTCAATTGTTGCTGGTGTTGCAGCAATCATTGC
>OBMA010002048.1_pt1 | contig 11934 bp, 11 predicted proteins | sample 1539141 | NCBI WGS metagenome assembly OBMA01 (sample SAMEA3991484, study PRJEB22521) | metagenome | biome: anthropogenic terrestrial biome; feature: sewage plant; material: raw primary sludge | place: Sweden | collected 2012-09-26 | reverse complement strand
TGGCAAATGCTGGCGTTTTTTTTGCCCAAGGCGGTTATAATAAAATTTTCAATACCATGAGACCTAGGATGAAAGCCTATAATCGCTGTGAATGGTGCGGCACAGACCCACTTTATCAAGCTTACCACGACAATGAATGGGGAAAGCCCAGTTATGATGACCGTCATCTATTTGCCATGCTGTGTTTAGAAGGCATGCAAGCGGGACTCAGCTGGATTACCATACTCAAAAAACGCGAGCGTTATTACCAAGTATTTGCTGATTTTGACCCTGCAATTATCGCGCAGTTTGATGATGACATGGTGGATAGTCTCATGACCGATGCGGGCATTATTCGCCACCGCGGTAAAATCAAAGCCATCATCAACAATGCCAAATGCTATCTAAAAATCACCCAAACGCAAGCTTTTAGCGATTATCTTTGGGCACTGTCGCCCAGCGGCTTGGCAAAACTACCACAAGATAACCACCCAAAAACCTTTGCTGATATCCCCAGCAACACGCAATATTCAGAGAAGATGTCAAAAGTGCTTAAAAAAGACGGGTTTAAATTTGTGGGCTCGACGATTTGCTATGCGTTTATGCAAGCAGTCGGTATGGTGAATGACCATGTAGCGGCGTGTAATTTTCGATAAGCGGGGTCAATATTCAACAAAGGATAACCTATTTCTCGATGCTACAGATTTCTCGATGCTACAGCCCCCAAAATAGGCTAAAACTAATCAAAATCAATACCAGTAGAATGCTTTGAACCAATAAAAAATGCTGATGCACTTTGAGCAATCCGCGCAGATTGATGCCATAATGACTGACATTTTTGAGAGAATAGCTTTGAAAATTCACCAAGCTACGGCGATGATATTGTGACTGCATGACCTCAACAAACTTGTCAGCCGCTGCCGCTTTTGACCCAGCTGACAATACAGGTAAAAACGTATTGATAACCTCTTCATGCGTTTCTGGGTTATTGATATTGACCATCAACATTTGCCAATCTTGAAACAGCCGTTGTTCAATTACCCCTTTAGACTTGAGCGTGACATCGCGGTTGCGCCCATCATGCTGAATGTTACCAAATAATTGCTCAATCGCTGATTTTTCGCCTTCAATGTATTGAAAAAAAATAGCCATTACCAAAGCACAAAAAACCTGTAATTTGATGGGCAGAGTTCTCACGCTGTGCCACTGCCATAATATCAGAGAGCGTTCTAGGGGTCATGCCAGCTTTTAACGTCATACGGCTCACATAAGTTACATAATGAATTTGCCCCAAGCAGCACCTCAGTCTTTATGGTTGTACAATTTTTGTTCAACGCAATTTTAACAATTTTTTACATACTTAGCCATCCACTAAATCAAGAATATTAGCTTATTTAGTCACAAATAGCGGTAGAGTGGCTTTTTTTGGACGCTCGTATTGCATTTACAATCATCAGCAACACCCCTATCCAAATTAAAGCAAAACTGGCAATCATGGTACCATTGACAGCTTCATGCAGCACAAAAATGGACAATAAAAACATCAGCGCAGGTTCAAGATAACTGAGCATACCAAAGGTATTCATCGGCAAAACCTGACTGGCTTTGAGATTGGTCTGCATGGCAAGTGCACTAATCATGCCCAGCCCAATCACTAACAGCCCTATTGTCATTGACCCCATGACTATTGATATACTGCTGTTTTGCCATAATAAAAAACCTAGGGCAATCGGGGCAATCACTGACAAATCAACGAACAGTCCCATCAGCGCGGGCACCCCTTGCCAGCGGCGCAGTCCATAATAAATCGGATACGTCAAACACACCCATGCAGTCGCCCACGATACACTCCCCGCGAGCCAAAATTGCAACCCCACCCCTGCTGCCGCAACGATAATCGCCGCCCACTGCAATCGATTTAAAGTTTCTTTAAACACCACACAACCAATCAGCACCATCATCAAGGGAAACAAAAAATACCCCATTGCGGTATTGACCGCCTGTCCATTGATAGGCGCCCACATAAACAGCCACAGCTGACTTGCCAAAATCGGTGTCGGCAACAGCAATAAAACCCATTGTTGTTTGTTTAATCCCATCAAAAATGCTTTGAGCTGCCCAAAATTTTGCGTCACGGCCAATAACCCCACCAACCCAAACCACATCGCCACCATGCGCCACAAAAAAACTTGCGTGCCTGACAATGGCGCAAGCCAGTGACTGTACAGATACAGCACGCCAAATAACACATTAGAAACCAATGCCAACACCACCCCAAAACGCAACTTTTTGGCAGCGGTAGCAGGCTCAGAAGTTGTTACCTTGGGGCGAACAACGATAGACGATGGTGATAAAACGCTGGATACTGACATAATTGACCTTGTTATATTTTTGCTTTTGCGGTTAAATTACCAAAAAGTATAACAATTATTTTTGGTAAATTATTTCAAAATACCCCTATTTATGATAAATTAACGTTAATATAAGATAAATTTGCTATATTTTTCTCAATTTTTCTTATTATATATTTTTAGAAGGACATGGCTATGATTCATGAAATCGATGATATCGATAAACGTATTTTAAACTTGTTGCAAGAAGATGCGACGCTACCACTCAAGAACATTGCCGAAAAAGTGCATGCATCGGTAGCGACCTGTCAGCGCCGTATCCAAATGATGACAGAGACGGGGGTGATTACCCGCCAAGTGGTAATTGTCAACCCCACTGAATTGGGCTTTGATTTAAGCGCGTTTGTGCTGATTGAAATGGAGAAACAAAATACCGCGCTGCAGCATGGCTTTGAGCGCTTGATGAGCCGATTGCCCAACGTGATGAGTTGTTATGAAATCTCAGGCGATTATGACTTTTTGTTATTGGTACACGCCAAAAATATGGCGGAATATCACCGTTTTACCCGCGATAATTTAACTTATGAAAACAATGTCCGACGCTTTAAAAGTCAATTTGTGATGAATTTTTCCAAAGTAGGCACGAAAATCCAGTTAGATTAGTTAGATTAGTTAGATTACTGCGCCATCAGACAATGGGCTCAAACAATGGGCTCAAACAATAGGCTTGGTGCGATACCAAAATGACGTCGGCAACGAAATGCCAAACACCAACGCAGCGGTCACAAATATCGCATTGAAGCTAAAATCCATCATTTGGGTAAATACTTGTGGATTATAGCCATAGTAGCCTAGCTGTACAAAGCTAATCATGGCTTTGTACGCGGTAATCCCCGGCATCATACACAGCATGGCAGGCACCAAAATCATCTTTGGGGTGAGTAAATATTTTTTTGCCAAATAAATTGCCACAAACGATGAAATACCCGCTGCCACAAACGTCGCTAGTATCAAATTGACTGACAGTTGTTTTAATAGCTCTCTAAGTCCGTAACCTAGCACGGTCAACAATAAGCATTGCCAAATGTAGCGGCGCGGCACATTGACAAGCAGTGTCCAGCCAAGCGTCATCAAGCAAGCAAAAGTTGCTGCGCGTATCAAGGCAATCACATCAATCGCCATTTTTCACCCGACCCAATATTGGCAATAGAATTTTATCAAACGCTTTCATCAACCCACGCCCCAATGACTGATATTTAGTAGTAGCAATGACAACACGATGCCGATACAGCTCGATAGCGTCAAGATAATCACAAACATAAAGCGCCCGATACCGATGTTCATATAACCTTTGAGCATATCCGATAGCGAATTTATCAAAGGAAAACTGGGAACCAACCAAAGCACACTTGACGCCATGGCAATATGCGGGTCGTTACCAATCCCCAATAACAGCGCGGTACTGGCAAAGATGGAGCCAAAACACGCCGCTATGAGCGCGGATATAAAGGGGTTAAAGTTGCGGTTACTCAGCCATAGCCGCAGCGAATACCCCATCATACTAGCAATAAAAGTCACCAAACACACCAGTATATCGCCCCCTGCCAAATACGCAAAGCAGGCACACGCCACACCGACCATCGGCGCGACCATCTTGGCAGGATAAGTGTCCCGATCAATCTCATCAAATCGGTAGGTTGCGTGCTCTAGGGTACTCGTCACCGGCATACTTTCCAAATCCAGTACGATTCGCTGAATTTGCACAATGATATTGACATTGATGGCATGGGTGGTTGACGCGCGCAAGGTGGTAATACAGCGGTTATTATAAATTGTGGTGATGGTCAAGCCATTATAGGCAATCCCACACTCCACGCTAGCCAACCCCAACGCTATCCCCAATCGGCGGCACAAATCTGTTACCGTTGCCGACTCGGCCCCATATTGCATGAGTAGCAGCCCACAGCGCACACACAGACGGGTGATTTGCTGCTGGTGTTCATACGCCATATACGGCAACCGCCGTCTAGGCTTCGGCTCTGTCGGGGGCAAAAGCTTGGCAGGCTCAGGTGTTAGCGGATCAAGCGCTTCTAGGGCATCAGCAAAGGTATCGGTCATAGCATCATTTTAACAACCTTGATAGCTCATTCTAGCATTAAACTAGCATAAAATCAGGGTGAATTAGTATGGCTTTATTGATTAAGGGGTTGATTAAAAAGCTGAATAAAAATGAGCAAAAAGTTGAAAAGTACCCGTTGTTTAAAAAGCTTCTATCTACTTAAAAAGCTGCGATTGGTTTATTTTGGTTTAAATAGCAGGGCGATATTCAATACCTTCCATTACCTTCCATTTTAATCACCATCTAGCCATTTGACAGTCATTTTTTCCGTTAATTCTTACAAAAACATTCAATCGCTTCACCCTTTAATTAAACCCGACTAATTTAATCAGGTTTTTTTGTTATTTCGCCCTATAAACCCCCATCGCAAAATTGATTCATGATAAAATGAGCCATATTCATTTTATTTAATATCCAAGCCTATGTCCGCCGAAACTATTGCCAACAAAGCCTTTAAACAAGGCACCAAAGCCCTATTTGACTATGACAAACACTGGGCAAGCTGCTTTGAGCCTGCGCCATTTTTGCCGATGAGCCGAGCCGAAATGGATGCCCTTGGTTGGGATGCCTGTGATGTCATTATCGTCTCAGGCGATGCCTACGTCGATCACCCAAGCTTTGGTATGGCAATCATCGGCAGATTGCTGGAGTCGCAAGGCTTTCGCGTCGGTATCATCGCCCAGCCAGATTGGACGAGCAAAGATGCTTTTATGACACTTGGCAAACCGACCATCGCGTGGGGCGTCACCGCAGGCAATATGGACAGCATGATTAACCGCTACACCGCCGATAGACGCATTCGCAGTGACGATGCCTACTCGCCAGACAATGCCCCCGACAAACGCCCCGACCGTGCGGCTGTGGTTTATAGCCAGCGCTGCCGTGAAGCCTATCCCGATGTGCCAATTATTTTGGGCGGGATTGAAGGCTCGCTGCGCCGTATCGCCCATTATGATTATTGGTCAGACAAAGTGCGCCGTAGCATTCTGATGGATAGCCGCGCTGATATTTTGCTGTATGGCAATGCCGAGCGGGCGATTGTCGATGTTGTACATGCACTTGCCAAAGGTTACCGTTTTGAAGACCTTGCCAAAGTGCGTGGCACCGCGTATCTGTCGACACAAACCAAAAAACACTGGCAACGCGATATGATAGAAATCGCCAGTAACGACGTCGACACCGTTGGGCGCGTTGACCCGATTATCAATCCGTATGTGATGATGGAAGATGTGGGCGACTGTCACATCGAACAAGAAAAAACCCTTGAGAGTCAATACAAAGGGTTTGTGGCAGATAAAGTCGAGCACAAAGTGCTCAATGCTGATAAGGTCGCTGAAAGCCAAGACATCCAAGTGGTTAACCTCAAAGACCCCAATAAAAACGCCTTAAAACACAAACGCCCGTTGCCGCCCCGTGACAAAACCGTGATTCGCTTGCCCGACTTTGAGCAAGTCAAATCCGACCCGGTACTTTACGCCCATGCCAACCGTATTTTGCACCTAGAAACCAATCCGCATAACGCCCGCGCTTTGGTGCAGCGACATGGCGACATTGATGTATGGCTCAATCCGCCGCCTATTCCACTTACCATGGAAGAGATGGATTATATCTTTGATTTGCCGTATGCCCGTTTGCCCCATCCTAGCTACGGCAACGCAAGAATTCCTGCCTACGACATGATTAAATTATCAGTCAATATCATGCGCGGCTGTTTTGGCGGCTGTACCTTCTGCTCGATTACCGAACATGAAGGACGCATTATCCAAAACCGCTCAGAAGAATCTATCTTGGGCGAAATCAAAAAAATCCGCGACACCGAGCCATCATTTACCGGGGTAATTTCTGACCTTGGCGGACCGACTGCCAACATGTACCGTCTGCATTGCAAAGACGATGCCATTGAGAAAAACTGCCGCAAACCCTCCTGCGTGTATCCCGATATTTGCGACAACTTACTCACCGACCACAGTCATCTCACCCAACTGTATCGCAAAGCTCGTGATATCAAAGGGGTGAAAAAAATCCTGATTGCGTCAGGCTTGCGCTATGATTTGGCGGTCAAAGACCCCGAATATGTCAAAGAATTGGTCACCCACCATGTCGGCGGTTATCTCAAAATCGCCCCCGAACACTCCGAAACCAACGTACTCTCCAAAATGATGAAACCGGGTATGGGGACGTACGATACCTTCAAGCAGATGTTTGACAAATACAGCCGTGAAGCAGGTAAAGAGCAATATTTGATTCCGTATTTTATTGCCGCGCACCCTGGCACCACTGACACCGACATGATGAACTTGGCGATTTGGCTCAAGCGCAATGGCTTTCGTGCCGACCAAGTACAAGCCTTTTACCCAAGCCCGATGGCAACTGCTACTACCATGTACCATACTGCCAAAGACCCGCTGCATAAAGTCACCCGTGACAGCGAAGGGGTGGAAATCGTCAAATCGGGCAAACAGCGTAAACTCCACAAAGCGTATCTACGCTATCACGACCCAAAAAATTGGGCACTGCTGCGTCAATCGCTCAAAGACTTGGGGCGAGAAGATTTAATTGGGCATGGCAGTCAGTGTTTAATTCCGCCATACAATCCAAAGCTTGAGGGCGAGGATGTTTATCAATCAGCCCGTAAGAAAAATAGTTCCGCCGCTGGTGATTCGGTCAAGCGTAGTGCTAAGGATAACACGGCTCAAAAGTCGGGTAAGAAACCCACGCCAAGCAGTTTTGGCAAAAAACCGTCAAACCAAAAACAGCCGAAAAAAGGTAACTTCCAAACTCAGCATACAGGCTTACCACCGAGGAAAACTAAATAATGTTGAAATATTTAGTTTAAAAAGTTTTTACAACATGTATACTTAAAAAACTTTTATCTTTTAAGAAATGAGTACTAACCATGATTGATAGTGATACTTTGGACAATATTGAAGAAATTCCAGAGGAAACGAATGATGATTATGTAAATGATGATTTATATAACATTAATTCTTGGGGGGCAGATTACTCTTTTAGAGAATTGATATCAATGTATCAGGATGGTGATTTAGTCAAACCTGAGTTGCAAAGGAAGTATGTTTGGGGTAAACCCGAAGCTAGTAGATTTGTTGATTCTGTATTATTGGGTTTGCCAATTCCAAGTATATTCCTAGCAAAGACTACTGATAACAAAATGTTGATTATTGATGGTTATCAAAGAATAATGACCATAAACGACTATGTTAGAGGTATTTGGTCTGAAAACAACAAAGTTTTTAAACTTTCCAATATTAGAGGTAAAATTAATCATCGATGGATTGATAAGTCTTTTTCAGAACTACCTGATTCAGAGCAAAGAAAAATTAAAACAAGTACAATTCACGCTATAATTTTCGAGCAAAAAACCCCTAATGAAAATGATACTAGCCTTTTTCAGATTTTTGAGAGAATTAATACAAGTGGTAGAAGCCTACTTCCCCAAGAAATACGAAATTGTGTATATCAAGGTAAATTAAATTCTTTACTTTTTGAGCTTAATTTAAATACTAAATGGCGAACTTTATTTGGCAATGACAATGAAGACCAAAGGATGCGAGATTTAGAATATATTCTAAGATTCTTTGCATTAAATACTGAGTTTGTTTTTTCAAATCCAAAATCAAGCATTACTTTAAAAAAATACTTAAATGAATTTATGGGCGATAAGTCTAATAATGCTGAATCTCAGATTGAGTTACACAGAAAAGAGTTCACACTTTGCATTAATTCAATTTACGAGAATATTGGTGAAAATGCATTTTACAATGTTCAATCTAATGATTTAGCTACAATAAGAAAGAGATTTTATCCACCAATCTATGATGCAGTAATGATTGCAACTTCTAAAGCAAAAGCAATGGGTTTGGATTTGTCTACTGCCTCTGAAGAAAAAAGAATAAATTTGCTTAAGGATGCATCATTTAGAAAGTATATTTCTGAGGGTACAATGCAAACTGAACACATAAATGGAAGAATCAATTTAGCCTTAAAATATTTATATAACTATGAATAATTTATCAGTAAAGCAGAAAATCGATGATTGTATTGCTGAAATACGAAAAATTGAAGCTATCATTAATGTATTTGGACAAAATCATGAAATTGTTCCATTCCTAACACATTACATGGTTATTAAATGTTGTGGAACTATTGAGAACTCTTTTAAGGCAATTATAAGCGATTATCATAGCTCTACACCTATCCAAGCTAGAAACTATATTGAGCAGACTTTTACCAATAGCTCTCTGAACCCTAGCAAAGATAATATTTGTAAAACATTAAAGAAATTTGATGATAATTGGAATGATGATTTTAAACAAAGATTATCTGCTGAACCCAATTGTAACCAACTTGATGCATCATTACGTTCGTTGAATAATGCGCGTAACTCATTTGCTCATGGTGGGCATCCAAATGCTTCATATATAAATATTAAAAATTACTTTCTAGATTCAGTAAGATTTATTGAAATCTTAGATGATATAATCAAATGAATTATAAATTTACAACAACTCCACAACTAAAACTTCCTATCATAATTTTAAAAGAATTATAAAATTCAATTTATTATAGAATTTCGGGATATTCAAACAAAATGGCAAAAATTTTTATTGGGATAGGGATTTTATTTCTCATCATTGGCTTGATTTATCTGTTTTTCCCCAATGCCTTTAACTGGTTTGGTCGTATGCCGGGGGACGTTAATTATCGCTCCGAAGGCGGCGGCTTCAGCTTTCACTTCCCCATCGTCACCATGATTATCGTGAGTATCATTCTCACTATTATTCTTAATCTATTTAACCGCTGACACCGCGCTAACTATAGCCATATCTAACGGGTTTTATCACAAAAAACTGCCTTTTTTATCAAAAAATGTCGTAAACTGTGATTACGCCAGCCACGATTGAAAAGGAGTTAGTCATGCAGCGCGACATTTTTAAGCCAACACTACTGAGCCTTGTCATCGCCCAAAGCTTATTGACGGCGTGTAGCCCCTCGCCATCAAATAACCGTGATACCAGCCCTGCCACACCTGTTATCGCTTCACCAACGCCCATGGTTGCTGCGCCTGCCATGATGATGGATGCAGCCGCAATGAGCAAGATGGCGCGCTACTCTCCTATCATGCCGATGCCGATACCGCAGGATAATAGCGAAAAATATCAGCATCTTGCAGTCAACCCTATTCACCAAACCGCCACTGATGCCGTTGCCACCTTTAGTATCGATACCGACACGGGCAGCTACGCCAATGTGCGCCGTTTTCTGAGCGACGGACAACTACCGCCCACTGACGCGGTGCGTATTGAAGAGCTTATCAACTATTTTAACTATGACTTTTCACAAGCCAAGCGCCTTGCCAATGCTCCTTTTTTGGTAAGCACCGAAACAGTTGCCGCACCGTGGCGTACCGCCAATCGTATCATCAAAGTGGCTATCAAAGCAGATGACCCTACCATCACCAAACAAAGCGTCTTACCCCCTGCAAACTTGGTATTTTTGGTGGATGTGTCAGGCTCGATGTCAGACAACGATAAATTACCACTGGTCAAATCTTCGCTAAAAATGCTCACCAAACAATTGAGGGCGCAAGATACCATCAGTATCGTGACCTATGCAGGTCGTACCCAAGTGACGCTTCCTGCCACTAAAGGCAGCGATACCGACAAAATATTAGCCGCGATTGATAGCCTAGATGCCAGTGGCTCGACCAATGGCGAAGCAGCGATAAAGCTGGCTTATCAACAAGCAAAAATCCACTATAAAAAAGACGGCATCAACCGCATTTTGATGATGACCGATGGGGATTTTAATGTCGGTGTATCGGACGTCGATGAAATGCTAGATATTATCCGCCGTGAACGTGATAGCGGTGTGTCACTTTCCACGTTTGGCTTTGGTGAAGGCAACTTAAACGACCACATGATGGAACAAGTCGCAGATAACGGCAACGGTAATTATAGCTACATTGACAGCCTGTCTGAGGCCAAAAAAGCTTTGGTAGACGAAATGTCAGCGACCTTTAACACCGTGGCAAAAGACGTCAAAGTCCAAGTGGAATTCAATCCCCACACGGTTAAAGAATGGCGCTTAATTGGTTATGAAAATCGTGTCCTTGCAAAAGAAGATTTTAACAACGACAAAGTAGACGCAGGTGAGCTAGGGGCAGGCAAATCCGTGGTTGCGCTGTTTGAAATTACCCCTGTCGGGCAGCAAGGTTGGCTAGACGATAGCCGCTACCAAGCTTACCCTATCAATCACACCGGCAAAAATACTGAGCTGGGTTTTTTAAAACTTCGCTATAAAGCCCCAAATAGCAACACATCAACGCTTTTGACCCTGCCCATTAGCAATCAGACCCAAAAGCCGAGCAGCGAACTGGCATTTGCGCTAAGTGTGGCAAGTTTTGGTGAAACCCTCAAGCAAAGCAAATACATTGGTAATTGGCAACTAAACGACAGCAAGCGACTCGCCCAAGCCAATATCGGCAACGACCCACAAGGTATTCGCCGCGAATTTGTCAAGCTTATCGAGTTAGCCGATAGCTTACAACCCAGCAAAAAATAGCCACTATATAACTTTCAATAAAAAAGCTAGATAAATCATCTAGCTTTTCTCCTACTTTTAATGTTTTGTCCATCAGTGCTGTTTTGTGCCAAAAATTTTATCCCCTGCATCCCCAAGCCCTGGGATAATATACCCCTGTTCATTCAAATGACTATCGAGTGCTGCGGTAAAAATCTTCACATCAGGATGAGCATCATTCACCGCTTTCACCCCTTCAGGCGTGGCCACTAGTACCAAGGCTTTAATATTTTTACAACCGTGTTTTTTCATCATATCAATCGTTGCTACCATACTACCGCCCGTGGCCAGCATAGGATCTAAAATCAACGCAGGACGCTCATCAATATCTTTGACCAACTTTTCAAAAAAAGGCACAGGCTCAAGGGTATCCTCATCACGTTGCAGTCCAACCATCGAGATTTTTGCCGTGGGAATAAGGTCTAATACCCCATCAAGCATTCCCAAACCTGCACGCAAGATAGGGACGACAGTAACGGTTTTACCTTTGATTTGAATGCCTTCAATTTGGTTGCCTTCCCAACCCTGAATGCTGATTGTTTCTATGGGAAAATCACGGCTTGCTTCATACGCCATCAAACGGGCAAGCTCTTTGGTCAAGGTACGAAACTTATAAGTGCTACTATCTGCCTCGCGCATCAAGGATAATTTATGCTTAACTAAGGGATGGTCAATAACGGTAATTTGCATGGTAACACTCGCTTTAAATTTCACACCAAAAATTTTCGCCTATTTTACCCAAAGTCTGCGATAAAAACATTAATTTTCTATTCTGAGTTTTTCAGGGATACAAAAAACCCCCCTTACTGTTGTAAGGGGGGTGTTTTGGAATAGGGAGCTGACGATGACCTACTCTCACATGGGCGAACCACACTACCATTGGCG
>OBMA010002047.1_pt1 | contig 11936 bp, 9 predicted proteins | sample 1539141 | NCBI WGS metagenome assembly OBMA01 (sample SAMEA3991484, study PRJEB22521) | metagenome | biome: anthropogenic terrestrial biome; feature: sewage plant; material: raw primary sludge | place: Sweden | collected 2012-09-26 | reverse complement strand
GCGAGGCAGTAACAGGCGGTGCGACAGGCACAGCAACAGGAGATGCAGCAGGCAACGCAACGGGCGAGGCAGTAACAGGCGGTGCGACAGGCACAGCAACAGGAGATGCAGCAGGCAATGCAACGGGAGAGGCAGTAACAGGCGGTGCGACAGGAGATGCAACGGGCGCAGTAGCAACCGGCACAGCGACAGGCAACGAAACGGGAGCATCAGCAACAGGCGGTGCGACAGGAGATGCAACCGGCGCAGCAATAATAACGACTAATAATATTGTTGAGATAAAAGATACAGAGACTCCACTGGCTTCAAATTCAGGCAGCACGGATGCGGCAGCGATATCAACACAAGAAGCTGATACAAAAGTAGGCGCGGTTCTTTTTGCCAGAAGAGCGGCAGTATCTACTACAGCTGTTGCAACTGATAACAGCGCATATACTGATGATGTTCTGGGTGAAGCGGCAGCAGCAACTGCTTATGAAACTGCTCTGAATAACTATATAATTAGTACTGCAAGTAATAGTGCAACTAATAACACAAACAATGGCACAGGTAATAGTGGAACTGATACAGCTGAAAGTACGTTTGTTGCAGCAATGAGCAATATCGCTACAAAAACAGCCAACTTGACGAGCAAGGTACTTACAAATATAAATAGCTGGGCAGCAAATCTAAGCAGTAGTGAAAATCATGGCATGGCAGTATTTGCCAAAAAGGAATCAGGTAAAGTAAATAATATCGCAACATCTGATGTGAATACAGGTTCGTATACGCAAAACCTTGTAACTGATGACACAAATGGTTCGGAAGATGTTACAGGATTAAAATATACAGATCTGCTAAATTCACCAAGAATTCTGCTCGCACAGCTTGCAAGCAAATATTATGATACCAAAACAAAGTCATGTACAAGCTCATGGAATAACTGTGCAAACACGGGTAAAGATAGTAGTGCTGTACTTGCGACAGATACAACAAGCCCTATCAAGAACATATATTATAATATGGTAAGAGATGAAAATGGCAATTTCTATCTGACTGGCGAATATACAATAGCCGCAGATACAACAAATCTCGCGCAAGGAAATTATCTGCTTGGCAGCTCATTCAAGCATGTTAGTGACGGATGTTTCCATCTTGACGGCTATAGAGTATTTGTAGATGGCACTGATTCGGTCAGTTTACAGGCTTCTATAAGCCAATATGTATCAGGTTCAGATAATGAAGAGACGCTTGTGAATCACATGCAGAATATCGTAGACAGCACGAGTGAATTATATGATGCAAATACAGTATCGATTGCGAATGCAGTATTAACTCAGCAATATACTCAGGTATATGGACAATATAAGACAAATACGAACGCAGCTACTGGCAAGGTGACGATCGACCCAAGCAAAGATATAGCAACAGATAATTCGAGAAACTACGATGAGATAACCGGTTATGAAGCAGCTAATAAAATAGCGACTGCATCTCATCCTTCTAGTGAATTTACAGCGAATCTCGTTACCGGCAGCACAAAAAATCAAAATGACAATAAAGTTGCAATATCAAGAAAATACATTGCCCGGTTTATTAACGCGGTAATATCTGCCAGTTGCAGCAAAGATGAAAAGGGCAACTATAAATCATGGAGCGACATAATTACATGTGGTGAAAATAAAGGTCATGGTGCAGGAGAAGATATCCTTTCTCAAGTGAACGAATATTGGACGTTGGCTGGAAATGCCAAAGATGGTTATCATCTTACCGGTGATCATTATGATGTTTTACCGGCAGCCACGGATACAGATGTCGATTATTTTGTAGGATATGTGCTCAAGACTGAAAGCGGGACATTCCATCTTGATGGATATAAAGTGACCGTAAATGCTGCGCAAGAAGAACCCACGCCTAATCCAACACCTAATCCGGATGTGCCATCAGAACCTACAGTTCCAGGTGATACAACAAATAATGATGTTACGGTGACTCCGATCTCGACACCTGTTTCAAATGCACAGGTTCTTGGTGTTAATAGAACAGCAGCTGCCGCCACGACACCTATTATCGAGACTGCTGTACTTGGAGCACAGCGTGCAAGTTCTGAAGGTGAAGTACTCGGAGCAAAGCGCCAAGGCGCAGAAACCGGCGATAATAACTATGCAGCCGGATGGGTAACACTTATGACATTATCAGCCGGGAGCGCAGCGGCATTTGTTACAATGCGCCATAAAAAAGAAGATAACTGACCCAGAGGGGGATATCAGTTTTCTTAAAGGGTACAGACCGCTATGGACGGTACCCTTTTTTTTTGTTAAAATAGATACATTCGGAAAGGCTGACTGGTGATATTTTGTATAATAAAAAAGATGTGATTTTCAGTGAAACTATGGGTGTCTGCGAAGTCCGCGATATAACGAAACTTTCAGAAGATAATGGCAAAAACTTTGATTATTATGTGCTGCGTTCAGTATATGACAAGACAAAAGTCTCATATATTCCGGTCGAAAATCATAAGGTAGCTCTCAGAACTCTTATTTCACAGGAAAAAGCAGAAACTGAATATGAAAAGCTGCTGGAGGAATATCAGGAGACACACGACGATCATTATGATCCGCTCCGTATCGGGGAGATAGCCTATGTACTTCACAGAAAACCGGAAGAATTATTCCCGGCTGATGAGGAAGACGACAATAACGGAAAGTAAAGAGGTGCTGAGATATAGTCAGATCCGTTCTTTGCAAAATAAAAAAGCTGTCGGCATCCGTTAAGGCGAGACTACTCATTTTGGCTGCAGCATTTGTGCTGGATATCATCGCATGGAATAGCAGATCTTTCTGTGACTGGTATCTTCAAAATGTCTTTCCGCTGTGGGTTAACACATACGGAAGGCTTACGGGTCTTGCCCCATTTTCTGTCGGCGGGATAATGCTATATGCGGCGGTGATACTTATATTTGCGTTCATCGTTATCGGCATTATGCGCCTTTTATTTTACAAAAAAAAGAGCGGACGGCTGAAAAAAACGTTCAGGTGTATGCTTAATGTAGTCACATGGGTGTTTGTCATGGCGGCGTTAGTGCTTACACTGAACTGCTACATAATCTACCACTGCTCGTCATTTATGGAAATGTACGATGTGGGCAGGACACATACGAAGTATTCAAGCGATGAGAAGTCGGAGCATATCGAGATACTGAGAAATTATATAGTTGGACAGGCAAATTCACTCTCGGATGAATTTGAACGGGATGATGACGGTTATATCATCTACAACGGTGATATGAAATCACAGGCTCAGAAGGAAATGAAAAGGCTGGGAGAGTCATACGGGCAGCTTTCGGGATTTTATCCGCGGCCTAAGGAATTTCTCAACTCTGATTTCTTCAGTCAGCAGCATATGATGGGATATTATTATCCGTTCAGCATGGAAGCAAATTATAACAGTACGATGTACATTACAAATAAACCGTGTACATTGTGCCATGAACTTTCACATTTGAAGGGGTTTATATATGAGGATGAGGCAAACTTCATCGGCTATCTGGCTTGTATAGATTCCGATGATCCGCTGTTTCAATATAGCGGGTATCTAAGCGTGTTGACGTATGTCGATAAGGATTTCTACAAGTCGATAGGGCGTGATAAGGCAAAATACAGGACTTATCCGCAGATATCGCGGCAGGTGAAGAAAGATGACGTCTTTCTGACTAGTGAAGAGTGGAGCCGTGTCAATGCAAATGCATGGATCAGCACTAAGACAGTGTCTACGGTCTCGAATACGGCGGTGAATGTGAGTCTTAAGACGAACGGTGTGAAAGACGGAATCGTGAGTTACAGCCGTGTGGTTCAACGGCTGATGGACTATTATGACGGAGTATTATGGTAAGAGCAGTGATGTGTGTCTGTGGGAGATGCAGTATATGACAGACATCTTTGAGAAAAATGATAGATGTATGAAGTATGGAGGTTTGGATAATGGATAAGGATGATATAAGAGTAGAAAAGATCATAATGCATATTCTTGACACATCTGTCGGGATGGCGGTGCTGTCAGATAAAGAGCTTGAGTACGGCGCAGATATGGCTGATTTCGTAAAGAGTCATATAGCGAAGATAATGACAGGGGACGAGGGAAGACATTGCGAATTTCATAAAGAAGAGTCTGAGATATACAAGATGCTCGTGGATTACGATGACAATAATTTCATTCCGATAAGCAGAGATATAGCGAACCTTTTATTTGCAGTGATGGAACAGAACGTGGACATTCCGGCGGCAGATCTTATGGTCGTCAGATTCCGCGCGGGAGAGGAAGTCTATCTAGGGCTGCTTAAGATGAATTACAAGTCTATGTATACACACCGTACGATGCCTGTCGATAACGGAAATGATAACGAAGTGATACTTCATAAATCACTCTTGCCGCCGTCGTCGCAGAGACTTACGGAGGCGGCTGTCATACGGATGTCGGATCTTTCGGTGAGTGTAGTCGAGAAGAAGTACGAAGTAAACGGTGAGAAAGTGAACTATTTTTCATACCTTTTTCTTAAGTGCAGCGCGGCGCTTTCGCCAAAGACACAGATGTCTATCGTGAGTCGTGCAGTGTCGAGCGTTCAGAAGGCAATGACTGCCGAGGAAAAGCAGTACAAGGAGAACATGCGCGCGAAGAGTATCATAGAGGATACTCTTGAAGAGCAGGGAAGTTTTACTCCTGAGGAAATAGGAGACAAGATCTTTGATGAGGAACCGCAGAAGCGTGCGGCGTATCAGACTCAGATCGAGAAATATGATATGGTAAAGGAAGAGATAAAGCCGAAGAGCGAAGCGACCGTAAAGAAATTTCAGAGCCAGCACCTCTATACTGATACGGGCATTGAAATCAAGATCCCGATGGAGATGTACAAGAACCCGGGACAGGTCGAGTTCATAACAAATCCGGATGGAACGGTATCGGTACTGATAAAGAATATCGAGCATCTGGAAGCGAAGATATAAGTCTGCACGGTAATATAACAGGATCATAAAAGTCTATATTGGAAAATAAAAGCTAGAGGGCAGTGATATCAAAATCATATCACTGCTTTTTTATGTTTCAGAAATATTGTAGTGTGTTTGATTTATACAAAAAATATCAAAATAAGTCATTGCAAAATTACTAATAAAGAGTAAATTATAATAGGGCTTATAAAATACGATTAAAAAATAACATAGGAGAGGTTTCTATTACCAAACTGTTGTATCACACGATGAAATACAGGTTACAGCTGATGCAGTCGTTCTTGGTTAAAGTTCATCATATTCAGATTTAGGTTAGTCAGATTATTTTTTTCCCCGATTTCAAAACAATTTCACACACTTATTTGCCACATCTATCAGTATGATGTATTGCCTTTTATGCGGTTTTGAAAAAAATTAAAAAAATTTCAATTTTATAAAACCAAATCGAAAGTCAGTGTATCTATGTAAGTGTAAGGGCAGGAAATGTCCGTGTAAGGGGAAAGCAATCTAAATTGTGAAGGAGAGTCTAAACTATGAATGAATCAAGTATTGTTACGGATGCACAGTATTACGAGTTCAAAAGCAAGCTTCGCGGGATTATTATCAGTATCGTTATCGGTTTCATAATCGGAGGTATCATCGGTCTCATAATAGCGGGTGATGATGGATATCAAGCTACATTCTTTATATTATTTGGAATCGTGTTTGCAGGAGTTCCATATGCATGGAAACTTATCCCGTTTTGGTCAATGAATGTAACAGGCATTATGTTAAAAGTCGTTATTGCTTTGGTGGGCGGCTGGATCATAACACCAATCTCATTTATCTATAATCTCATACAATATATCAGATACGGCAAAAAGATGCAGAACCACATGAGTGCCGAACAGCAGGTTAAGGATAATGATGTAAAACGCGAAAACGATAATGCAGATCGAATCGTTAATGCGGTAAATAACAAATAAAAAATAACAAATAATAAATAATCTTTTCCCCTTACAAAAAAGATAATCAAAAACTTAATATTGGATCTTACAAAGTTGAAAATGAAAAACCAAAGTTTAAGAGAGACACTGAAATGACAATGGCAAACAGGAGGAAACATGATGAAATCTAGTCTTGGAAATATGATCATCAGATTAAGCAAGAAGGTTTTAGCAGCAGCGTTAGCGGGAATGGTATTAGCTACGGCGATGCCGGGAATGAGCGTAGATGCGAAGACGTCGAATAGTACAAATTCAGCAGCAAATGAGGCTGCAGTGCCTGGTGCATCATCAGCTATATCTGAAAATGCTAAAAAGGAAGTAGCACAAGAGGAAGCACATCTTGTTATGGAATATATGGATGGTTCAAGCTATAATTCTAAAAATCCTTTATTTTTTTGGGGCTGTATCTATGGTTACATATGTGATAATCCTACGCAATGCAAAGCAGTAGAAAAAGGTTCAAGTGCTGAAATAATTACAGTAGACAAGGCAGTTGTTGAACAGGTCGCTGCGGGATTGTTTCCGGGATGTACAATGCTTCTGCCGAAACCAGCTGAATTTGTGGGTTGCGGTATAAATGTTGATCCGGATGATCCGGGTAGATACATTCTTTATCTGGGCGATGGTTCTCCATATGACTATAAGCTTAAGTCCTGGAAAGATAATGGCAATGGAACATATGAAGCACAATATGAAGTTACTGACTGGACTGAAGAAGAACAAGGGCCATTTTGTATTGAGACTGTCACGTATTGTGATAATAAGTATTCTGCCGGAGGGGCAAAACCGTTTCTTCCTATATCAATGACAAATGCAGTTGTTCAAGACATAAAATAAAAGAGTTTTCGTGCTGATAGAAACTTAAAAGAGAAAAAGAGGAAAATAAAAATGAAGAAAATCATAAGATCAGTTGTTGCAATGGTATGCACTATAGTTCTTGTTTCAGGAATGAGCCTGAGTGTCGATGCTGCAGGAAAAGCAAATAAAGTCAAGACAAGCGCCACCACAAGCTCAGCCACGACAGCAGTACCTGAAACATTTGCAGCTACAACGGCAGGTACAACTTTGCCGGCAAGTGTTGCAGGGCTAGATTCCATAGTATTGCCGTGTAATGATGGAACAGGCAATCCGCGTACATATCCCATTACAGATAGTGCGTTTCAGCAGGTTCAAAATACGATGTGTATGGCAACGATAGTAATAGGAAATCCAACAGTGGCACAGCAGATGCTACAGCAGAATATTGCAATGACACAGACGATTTTGAACAATACAGCCGCAGTTTATATGAGCTGTGGATTTGACGCAGCAAGTGCCAATGCATATGCTTTACGTTATTTTCAAAATGAAATAGTAGGAGTGCAGCTTGGAATTGCGGCACTTACTGCAAAATAATATTCTAATTGTAACCATCATCCAAAGGGGGAAATAACAGTGACCTTTACAGAAGCAGTCGGGCTTGCAAAAGCAGGGAATGAAGCAGGATTTACATATCTTTATGAGCAGACATATAAGAAGAGTTTTTATGTCGCTAAGAAATACATGAAGAATGATGACACGGGAGCAGAAGATGTATTGCAGATCGCGTACGTTAAAGCATTTAATAACCTCGGACAGCTAGAGGATCCGGAAAAATTTCAGGGATGGTTTTCAAGGATCGTTGCCAACACTTCATTCAGAGAACTTCAGAAAAAGACGCCGACATTATTTTCCCAGATGAATGATGAAGACACTGATATAAAGTTTGAAGATACTATCGAAAATAGTAACGTGGATTTTCAGCCGGAAGCATCTATAGACGGAAAAGAGACACAGAGGCTTGTCAAAGAGATGCTTGATACACTCTCAGATGAACAGCGTATGTGTGTCATGATGTACTATTACGAAGACATACCCGTAAAAGATGAAGCATTGATACTTGGAGTCTCCGAGAATACCGTAAAGAGCCGTTTGAACTATGGAAGAAAAGCGATAAAAGAAAAGGTGCTTGATCTTGAAAAGAGAGGCACAAAGCTTTATGGTATCCTTCCTATCGGATTCTTTATCTATCTGCTTAAGCAGGACGCTGCAGCGGCAACGCCTCTTGCAGGGCTCGCAGGCATAAGCGGGATAATCGGAAGCGCGTCATCATCTGCTGCGGGTAACATCAAAGCAGGAGCATCGCATGTCGCAAAGAAAGCTGCGGCGTCAGCAACAAAGGCAGCACTGCGCGTAAAGGTGACAATCGGTGCCGCAGCTGCGGCTGTTGCTGTGACGGCGGGAGTGACAGTAGCGGTAAAACGCGCTAAGCCGGCATATACAGACGTACCATGTGTCGTTATTGCTTTTCATGAGAAACTCGGTGAAAACAAGTATAACTGTTATTACATGGATACTTGGACAGATCCGGGAACATCGATACTTAAGGAAAAGGTGTTCACTATATCAGATAATGCATCTATTAATCTTTATGATTCGTCGGAGGCAGATGTTGATAAGAATGACCTTTTTGAAATGACAGGGAAAGATTTTAAAAAATTGAAATTTGAATCAGTCATTCCGTATAATCAATATGAGATACATGATCTGGATAAAAACCTTTGCGGGAGTATTAATTCATCATCTATATCCAGTGATAATATAACTTATTTCTATGAAAGTAATATTTTCGGAGAAACAAATTCTGGACTTGTCGTGCGAGATTGGAGACTTTTCATGGATGTTCCTCCATATAACGATGATGGCGTTCCATTTATTGATGAACGACCGGAGAAAGATAAACTGACTGACGAAGATGCTGTTGTAAAAATCCCGCAAAGTTATGAAGATGTGACAGCCACAACCGCAGAATCCAGTGAAACATCCGCTGAAGAGACGATGAGTACCGAGGAGACAACAACTTCAACTGTTTCATCAGATGTGTCTGAAAGTGATAAAAAGGAAGCAGCGGAAGAAGAAGCAAGGGTTGTCGTAGAGTTTTTGGGTAATGTTTCTAGCTATAATGCAGAAAACCCAGAGTTCTTTTGGGATTGTATCTATGGTTATATAATTATGTATCCGGAGCAGTGCAATGCAATAGAAAAGGCTACAACTGAGGATACACCTTCTTCAATCATAGTAGATAAAGCAATGGCTGAGCAGGTCGCTGCGGGTATGTTTGCGGGATGTACAAAGCTTCTGCCGATACCAGCAGAACATATGGATCCAATAAGTGTTGATCCGAGTGATCCGGATAAATATGTGCTTTATGTGGGCGATGCTTCGCCGTATGACATTGAACTTAAGTCTTGGAAAGATAATGGGGACGGAACATATGAAGCACAGTATGAGTTGACTGAATGGCCTGAAGGAAATCTCGTTTGTATTGAAACTGTCACGTATTGTGATAATACGTATTCTGTCGGAGGGGCAAAACCGCTTCTTCCTATATCAGTTATAAGTGCGGAGTTTCAAGATATTTGATCAAGGATTTATTGATATTGCGACGGTTCGTTTTACAAGATCTTTTTTATGAATTGAATGTATTGTTTGAAATAGAATTTATTTTTCCCAGATGGCTTTGGCTGTCTGGGATATTTTTTTGCAAAAAAATAAAAATATTTTCATTTTTATAAAACCAAATCGAAAGTCAGTGTATCTATATAAGTGTAAGGCAAGAGAAAACCAGTAAATAGAGATCCGATAGCAAAGTACCGGTAGGAGGCATAGATATGAAAAACACTTTAAAGATGACAATATTGACAATGATCTGCACATGCGTGATCGCATTACAGCCGCTTACAGTACACGCTGCTCCGAACACTACAGCTGCTACTGCAGAAGCAGAATCAGTAATTGAACTTTGCAACCAGCAGAGAATCGAAGCTGGCGTACGTCCTCTGACATGGAGCGATGACCTCGCAAATGCAGCTGCCACTCGTTCCGCTGAAGCATCAAAGGCACTGTCTCATGTAAGACCTGACGGTACTGCTTTCTATGCAGTGTCTTCTGAAGTTTATGGAGAAAACCTTTCATGGAATCTTAATGATGCAACTGGCATTGTAACAGGCTGGATGAACTCAACACTTCATAGAGCGAATCTGCTTGATGCCGGATACAGGACTTGTGGTATCGCTATCTATAAAGTCGGCAATACCTGGTACTGCGCAGCAGAATTCGGATATTGATTTTTCGTAGATGTATCAACTTGGTTGTACAGATAGATATGAGCGATTACAGACTCTATGCCATTAATTTCAAAGTACATAACAGGGTATCTTATCGTATCTATCAGTTAATTATAATTCAAAAGACCGGTGCACAGGTACAACGTCCGGTCACTAAAAGGAGGTAGAGAGTGAAAAAATATGACAGATATATGCGTATTTTTCTTTCATTATTAAAAAAAGACAGTGCATATGAGATACCGCTTATACGCGCTCCAAGTATGTTCTTTACAAACATAATGCATAAAATCAGATAGATTATATATGCATGAACAGACATATGAAAAGAGCTTTTATCCGTAAAAAATGGAAAATTATAACAAAAAAGGGAGATAATCATGAATTCAAAAATCATTTGTACAGTGCTTACAGGTGCACTTACGCTTACACTTTTCACAGGATGTGGAACGGAAGATGGATTAGATACAATGGAGAGCAATCTACAGACGGAAACAGAATCGGAGACATACGATCCTGAGATGGCTGAAATACAGAATGAGATGAGCAGTGAATACGCAAATGAAGTAGCAGCAGATTCGTTACATGCAGAGGAAGAAGAATCTGAGACGGAGACTATGTCTGAATATAAGAAATTTGACGCTGATCCGGGCTGGAAAGATATTAAGTCATACGATATAGCCATTCAGGTCGATGATGAACTTTATGTTGCCGGATGTACAGCGGATGAGATTATGAAAAAAGTCAATTCGTCATCTGTAAAATATGAGACTGATTATGTTCCGGATGGTATGGGCGCTGCAGATATCACAGTCAAAAGAGATGGAATCGATTGGTTTGTGATACGGACAGCGGATCCGTCCGCTGATGGAAACGGAAAGCGCAGCGAATGCATTGTAACGAATATCTACGAAAAATATGATGCAAGTCCATTTTGCCATTATATCGATGGCAGAAGCTATGATGATATTCTTTTAATGAACTATGAAGATGCAAAGGCGCTGACCGATAATGTGTTTAAACCGTCAGATGAATGTATGTGGATATACAGAGAAAGAAGTAATCAATTTGGGGAATATGATTATTTGTACGATCAAGATACATATAAGAATGTAATGATTATCGAGTATGAGTGTGATGGAATGACACATACGGAAGACCAGTTTCCAGTGATGCCGACATCGCTTTCTGACAAGGGACTCGAAGCTGAAACAGCATGTTATTTTGTTATCGATAAGGATACATCAAAAGTAATCGGTTTTGTGATTACAAGAAATGGAAGACTTTCGGACAGAAAACCTACAACATCTGAGACCGTATCAACAGAAGAGGCATGTTCAACGGACAGTTCTGCTGAGACAGAAAGTACGACAGAAGTCAGGTAAGAGAAAAGAATGATATAACGTATATAGACAGTTGCCTAAGGCAATTCGCAGCATCATATTACAATGGTTACTTTTGACACCTGCATCAAAACATAAAAACAGCCGGGAGACAAATGTCTCCTGGCTGTTTGATACTCACTATTAGTGCAGAAGAAGGGACTTGAACCCTCACAGTATTGCTACTACAGGCACCTGAAGCCTGCGCGTCTGCCAATTCCGCCACTTCTGCAAAAATTAAGATGAAAGATACATACGTGTCTTTCACCTTATCTTTAATGCGGAAGATGGGACTTGAACCCACACGATATTGCTATCACAAGATCCTTAGTCTTGCTCGTCTGCCAATTCCGACACTTCCGCAGGTCGTAAAACAACCGCAAGAAATACTTTACCATTTTGGAAAATAACTCGCAACCGCTCTGGCCACGCTCGCCCTGCCTC
>OBMA010002046.1_pt1 | contig 11952 bp, 7 predicted proteins | sample 1539141 | NCBI WGS metagenome assembly OBMA01 (sample SAMEA3991484, study PRJEB22521) | metagenome | biome: anthropogenic terrestrial biome; feature: sewage plant; material: raw primary sludge | place: Sweden | collected 2012-09-26 | reverse complement strand
CGCGAGGTCCGAGGGCTTGCACAGGTGGAAGGCGCCGCTGGCGATGAACAGGATGTGGTCGGTCTTCACCGGTCCGTACTTGGTAGTTATTTCAATATAAAAAAACAATATCAACAAGCGCTATACTCAATTGCGGATAAATTATACAAGTGTAACGTCAAAATTGCTCCTTTAGTTTGCAACTACACTAAATCGCCTGCAGAGAGTAGCAGAAATAGGACTTTGAATAATTAAAGAAATTTTTCAGTAATAGACTGTAAATTTCAAGGTTATTCCGAATTAATTTGGTAATTTTGCGGACGATTTAAAAAGGCTGCTGAGCGACAGATCACCCTACAAGAGAATTCAAATTAATAAACTAATATACAGTTATTTGAAAGCTTATATCAAATAACAAATCAACAAAAAATGCTATGCTGAATTATAAATTTGTAAGTGCCGAAGAGGCTGCAAGTTATGTGAATCACGGAGACATTTTGGGATTCAGCGGATTTACTCCCGCAGGTTGCCCGAAAGAAGTGCCCACAGCCATCGCCAAACGTGCTGAAACTTTTCATGCCGAAGGTAAGGAATTTAAAATTGGTATGTACACCGGAGCTTCAACCGGCGACTCGCTCGATGGCGCTCTGGCTCGTGCGAATGCTATTTTGTTCCGCACACCTTACCAGTCGAACAAAGACCTGCGTAATGCGCTAAACTGCGAACGTGCTCCTTATTTTGACATGCACTTGTCGGCTCTGGCTCCTCACCTGCGTTTCGGATTTATGCCCAAACCACGCATTGCCGTGATTGAAGTATGCGATCTGACCAACGATGGCGAACTGATTCCTACCACAGGTGTAGGTATCACTCCTACTCTGTGTAATCTGGCCGACTACATTATTGTGGAATGGAACCACAATCACCCGAAAGAATTGCGTGGTTTCCACGACATTTTCGAACCTCTCGATCCTCCTCACCGCAAACCACTTACATTGCTTACACCAAGCGATCGCATGGGAACGCCTTATGTAAAAGTGGATCCTAAAAAAATTCTTTGCGTAGTGGAAACACACCGCGACGATGAAGTAGGTGGCTTTACTCCAACTGATGAGGTGACTGACAAAATTGGTCAGAATGTAGCAAACTTCTTAGCCAACGAAATTAAATCGGGTCGCATTCCTAAAGAATTCCTTCCTATCCAGTCGGGTGTGGGAAATATTGCGAATGCTGTAATGGCTTCATTGGGTACAAATCCCGAAATTCCAAATTTCGAAATGTACACTGAAGTTATTCAGGATTCGGTAATTACATTGCTTAAAAACGGAAAAATTAAATTTGCCAGCGGTTGCTCACTGACTATTACGACTCCGGTACTGAAAGAATTGTACGAAAATCTTGAATTCTTCCGCGATAAATTAGTACTTCGTCCGCAGGAAATGTCGAACAGCCCGGAGCTTGCACGTCGTTTGGGACTTATTACCATCAACACTGCACTCGAGGCTGATATTTTTGGTAATGTGAACAGCACACACGTAATGGGATCGAAAATGATGAACGGTATTGGCGGCTCAGCCGACTTTACACGCAGCGCATACATTTCGATTTTCACCACTCCTTCGACAGCGAAAAACGGTAATATCAGCGCCATTGTGCCTATGGTAAGCCACGTGGACCAAAACGAACACTCGGTAAATATTCTGATCACAGAACATGGTGTAGCCGACCTTCGTGGTAAATCGCCCATTCAGCGTGCTGAAGAAATTATCGAAAATTGCGTAGCACCTGAGTACAAAGAAATGCTGACAGACTACCTGAAACTCTCAGGACCATGCCATACGCCAACCAATTTACACGCTTGCTTCGGAATGCATACGCAGTTTATGAAAACAGGCAGCATGCTGGGAACAAACTGGGACGATTTTAAATAATCCCGATTGTTTGGAATTATCTTTAAAAACTAACAAAAAGAGGCTTACGATTTGATTCGTAAGCCTCTTTTATTTCCTAACCTCCTGAATATTTAATCAGCAAACTCCATAAGATACGCTTTGATAAAGGCATCAATATCGCCATCCATCACAGCATTTACGTTCGAAGTCTGATAATTGGTACGATGGTCTTTCACGCGACGATCGTCGAATACATAGCTTCGGATTTGCGATCCCCACTCTATTTTCTTTTTTCCAGCTTCCACAACAGCTGTGGCTGCACGACGTTTTTCGAGCTCAAGTTCGTAAAGTTGCGATTTCAATAAACGTATCGCATTGTCTTTGTTGCCAAACTGCGAACGGCTTTCGGTATTTTCAATCACAATTTCGTCCATCTGATTGGTCACAGGATTCATAAACTTGTAGTGCAGACGAACGCCTGTTTCTACCTTGTTTACATTCTGTCCACCCGCACCCGACGAACGGAAAGTGTCCCACGAGAGCATTCCCGGGTTGATTTCAATCTCAATGGTATCGTCGACCAGTGGCACCACATACACCGAAGTAAACGAAGTCATACGTTTGCCCTGCGCATTAAACGGCGAAACACGTACCAAACGGTGAACACCATTTTCGCTTTTCAGATATCCGTAAGCCATATCGCCTTCAATCTGCATGGTTACAGTTTTGATACCGGCCTCGTCGCCATCCTGGATATTGGTAATTTCCACTTTATATCCCTGACGTTCGGCCCAGCGCTGATACATACGGAAAAGCATTTCCGCCCAATCCTGCGCTTCGGTACCTCCTGCACCGGCTACAATTTTTATTACTGCTCCCAGCTTGTCTTCTTCCTTCGAAAGCATATTCTGCATTTCGAGCGTTTCCACTTCGTTGAGAGCATGCGCATAAGCAACATCCACCTCTTCTTCAGTCACAGCTTCTTCGCGGAAAAAGTCCATTGAAAGCTCAAGTTCTTCGAGTGCAATTCGTACACCCTCGTAACCTTCTACCCATTTTTTCAGGTCTTTAATTTTCTTCATTTGCGCCTCGGCAGCTTTCGCATCGTCCCAAAAACCGGGAACATGTGTGCGCAATTCTTCTTCTTCAATCTGGATTATCTTCGAGTCGACGTCAAAGATACCTCCTCAACGCGGTCCCGCGTTCCAACAAATCTTTAAGTTGGTCTGTAGTTATCATTTTATATTTAGTATTTAATTGTTTATTCTTAAAATAGTATTGCCGGCAAAAAAACCAGAATAAATGCCAGCGAAAAGCCCGCAAGTGTTTGTCCGGGCGTATGGGCTTTAAGTTCGATACGCGACAGCGCTACCAGCGCCGACAACGCTAAGAGAGCAATAAGCAACCACAGTGGATTGTAAGCCATACGGTAGCATACGCCAAAAACGCCTCCGAGCAAACCTCCAATTCCTGAAAGATGCGCTGAAATTTTCCATTTAAAATTAATGACCGTGATCAGCAAAATGGAAATAGCTGTAGAAGCGCCCATGCCTACAATAAAAAACGGCATATGTAAAGTGCGCCACAAAAAGAAAGTCCAGAAAAGATAGGATATAAACGAGAAAAGATAAGGCATTGTCCGCTCTTCCTTTTTCGAGATAAACAAATCGTGTACTTCGCCGCGACGCATCATAAGCAAAACGGGCACGGCAGGCATCAATCCTGTAAAGACGAAGGTTCCGAGTACAGCAATTAGTTTCCATGTAAAAGGTAGTACGCCGAAAACATCCATATTCATGAGCATCAGCATACCAAACACAGGCATAAGCAGTGGCTGGAATACAAGAGAAATTATCTTATAAAAAATTTTCATTCAATAGATTATACTGCTTCGATAAACGTTTCTCCGAAGCAATTGTTTAAAATGCTTATGCCGGATCAGATTTCTTTTCTTAGTCTTGCCACGGGAATATTAAGCTGCTCGCGGTATTTTGCCACCGTACGTCGCGCAATGAGATATCCCTTTTCCTTTAATACATCGGCCAGTGCATCGTCGTTGAGAGGTTTGCGTTTGTCTTCGTTGTCGATACAATCCTGCAAAATCTTTTTAATTTCGCGGGTCGAGACCTCCTCGCCCGAATCATTGGTCATCGATTCGGAGAAAAAATATTTCACCGGAAAAATGCCAAATTCAGTTTGAATATACTTGCTGTTGCTCACACGCGAAACTGTTGAAATGTCGTAGCCTGTTCGATCGGCTATATCTTTCAGAATCATTGGTTTCAGATAAGTATCGTCGCCTTCGATAAAAAATTCTTTCTGAAAATCGACAATTGCCATCATGGTAGTGAGCAATGTTTGCTGACGTTGCTTGATAGCATCGATAAACCAACGCGCCGCATCAATCTTTTGTTTTACAAACATCACCGCATCTTTCATTTCGCGGGTCTGATTCTTTTTGTTCGATGCGTAATCCTTAAACATCTCGTTGTAAGTGCTGTTCACACGCAGTTCAGGCACATTACTGTTGTTCAGATGCACTGATAGCTGACCTTCTTCATTCTCGAGAATAAAATCAGGCACAATAGTCGCCATCGATTTTTCCAGCACATTTCCACCCCAGCCATTTCCGGGCTTAGGATTAAGACGAATGATTTCATTAATGACTTTTTTCAGATCTTCGTCATTAATTTCGAGCGCTTTATTTATTTTGTCATAATGTTTTTTTGAAAATTCCTCGAAATAATCTCTCAGAATTCTTTCGGCCAGCGCCACTTCACGCGTCTGATTACGACGTTCGAGTTGCAGCAACAAACATTCCTGAAGTGTGGTGGCACCCACTCCGGCCGGGTCGAACTGACGAACCAACTCCACAATACTTATCATTTCCTCGTCGGAAGTCTGAATACCTGCATGAAACACAATGTCGTCTACCATCGATTCGGGCGAACGACGCAGATAACCTTCATCGTCGATGTTGCCAATTACATATTCAGCAATCATACGCTCGTGTTCGGTAAGTTGCAACAAACCAAGCTGATCGACCAGATACTCATGAAAAGTCATTCCAATAGAAAAAGGAATATCCTCCCTTTTATCATCTTTCGAAGTATTGTTTGCTTTGAGTTTGTAATCGGGAATATCATCGTCGGCCATGTACTCTTCCGGATCGAAATCGTCGTTATTGCCGCCATCATCTTCGTAATTGTCAGCAAACTCATCTCCATCGGCCGATTCTTCGGCACCTTCTTCCAGCGCAGGATTTTCTTCAATCTCCTGACGGATACGCTCTTCGAGTTCCAGCGTGGGAACCTCGAGCATTTTTATCACCTGTATTTGCGCCGGCGATAACTTTTGTTGTAATTTCTGCTGTAATTGTTGTTTTAACATAGACGAAACAAACATTATCAATGATACAAAGATAATGGTTTTTGTGTGAAAAATGGTAGAGGTTAAAAATGATTTGAGCATTTGCTGTGCAAAATATTTGCAAAAATATGCACTAAAAAATGTGCATCCGGCAACTTTATGCTGCGAAAATAAATTATTCCAACGAATACAAGTACCTTTGTATCCGGATGAAGCTGTATCAAAATAAAGCAGAACACAAATTACGCAAAAAAACGCAAATTTCCGTAAATCAGATACAGCTATTATTCAACACAATACAGCATATTAAAATTGTAGCATTTGCGAAAATTTACGTTCAAAATATTCTTTTGAGACAGTTTCCTTATCGCTTACTCACAACATTTACAATTTATGACATTTGGTCAACTAGGCATCAACGAAGCCATTACGCAGGCATTGCTCGAAAACAGAATTTCGGAACCTTCTGATATTCAAATGAAAGCTATTCCTCATATTTTAAAAGACAAAACCGATCTTGTATCAGTGGCACAAACCGGAACAGGCAAAACGGCTGCATTTTGTTTGCCAATACTGCAAACCATCGATCCAAAAAACACTAAAATTCAGGCATTGGTACTTGTTCCCACACGCGAACTGGGACAACAGGTGGCGCGGGAGTTTTTCCTTTTCTCGAAACACATGCCACGCATTTTTACCGAATGTGTGTATGGCGGCGTGCCTATCGACGAACATATTCAGCGTCTGAAACGATCTACGCACGTGGTGGTGGCCACTCCGGGACGATTGCTCGATTTACTCGAACGAAAAGCACTGAGCCTGAATAATTTGAAATTTGTGGTGCTCGACGAAGCCGACGAAATGATGAATATGGGTTTCAGAACCGAAATTGATAATATTCTGAGGCAATGTGAGAGCGATGTGCGGAAGTTGCTCTTCACGGCGACTATGCCTGCCGATGTGACTGCTATTATACGCGATTTTATTCGCCCCGATGCAGTGACCCTCCGTATAAATGCCGAAGATTTTATTAATCAAAACATTGAACACAGCTATATCATTTACAAACAAGGCGAAAAGCTCGATTATCTGAAAGCCTTTCTGTCGGAGCGAAAGGAACAACGGGGAATTTTATTTTGTCGCACCAAAACGGCAGCCAAGCGACTTTCGAAACAGCTGGCCGGTTTCGAAGTATCAGCAGATGCACTTCACGGAAATCTGAATCAGGAAATGCGCGACAAAGTGATGCGCGGACTCCGCAAGGGTCGTATCAATTTACTGATTGCGACTGACATTGCTGCGCGTGGCATCGATGTAAAAGAGCTCGATTATATTATTCACTATCATTTGCCCGAAAAGTCCGATCAATATACACATCGCAGCGGTCGTACAGCCCGTGCCGGAAAATCGGGGTTATCGGTTTGCCTTATCAGAACCGAAGACTTGCCGGAAATTAAGACTTTAGAAAATGAATTGAAAATTGATTTTTCGGAGATTACAGTCAAATTGTCAAGCGAGACAAAACACACGCATCCAATTGGCATTCAAATGAATCTGGGATTGATTCAGGGATTTACGAAAAATAATTTAGTTGAATTTTTGGTGGAAGAAGCCGGACTCAGCACAGGCGATATAAAAAACATCAGGGTAAACGACAATTCATCTTATTTTGAAGTGTCGGCGCGATACGAAACACAGATTTTCATCAACTTCAAAGGCTATAAAGTTGCACATCGCAATGTAAAAATGACTGTGGTGGAGGTGGAGAAAGATTGATTATTTCAAAAGCTGGGATTTACGAAACCATACCCCCTAAAAACGCGAAAGGTTGTCACGCCTGACAACCAATCTTTGTTAACCTTAAATCTAATACTATGAAAAAATCACACTGCAAAGGTAATGCTGTCAGGAGAATCCTACAAGTATTTTAGCATAATATTAGTCCAAAAACATGTTTTATAACATATTTTTAAACTATTCAATCTCTTTGAAGCCAGAATTTAACAGCTATTTATGTTTCAGGACATAAAAAACATGTATTATTCTTTGATGTCAGTCACTTCATAACCAATCATATCGATGGTCTTTTTAAGCTCCTCATTGCTTACATCGCGCGTCAGCTTTAGCTCGGCTGTATTGGTTTCGAGGTAAACTTTAGCTTCTATGCCTTCGATATTATTAAGCGTTTTCTCCACTCTTGCAGAGCAATGTCCGCAACTCATCCCACTGATAGTAAGTGTTTTTTGTGTCATAATTGTATTTATAAAATTTGAATTTTCAATTTTGTGCGACCGAATTTCTCCTTCGGCTTTTATTTCAACATTCTGCGGAGAGTTATTGTTTCCCGAAAACGCAAACTGAGGCTTAAACCTTAATAGTCTGAGCGCGTTCAGTACCACAGTCACCGAACTAAGACTCATGGCAGCTGCAGCAAACATAGGATTTAGCTTCCAACCGAGCAAACTAAAAAACACTCCTGCCGCCAACGGAATGCCCGCCACATTATAAAAAAATGCCCAGAAAAGATTTTCTTTTATGTTCCGCATCACTCTACGACTCAGTTGCAAAGCTGTCACAAGATCATTCAGGCTGCTGCGCATAAGCACCACACCGGCTGACTCGATGGCAATGTCGGTTCCTGCACCAATGGCAATGCCCACATCGGCGCGTGTAAGTGCGGGAGCGTCGTTTATGCCATCGCCCACCATGATTACTTTTTGTCCGGCACTTTGCAGTCGGGCAATTTCTTTTTCTTTATCCTGAGGCAAAACTTCGGCAATCACTTTATCCACACCAGCCTGTTGTTGAATATATTCAGCCGTTTTGCGATTGTCGCCTGTAAGCATTATCACCTCAAGTCCCATGTTTTTCAATGCTTTCACAGCAGCAGCACTGTCGTGTTTCAGCACGTCGGCCACAGCTACAAGTCCGATAAGCTGATTATTTTCAGCCACATAAAGCGGCGTTTTTCCTTCTTCGGCCAGCTTTTGCGCTGTTTCTTCAATATCGTTACTTTCAATGCCGGCACTTTGTAACAGTCGGAAATTTCCTGCACGGTATTTTTTATCCATAATAATTCCGGAAATACCCGAACCCGGAATATTTTCGAAATCAGATAATTGATATGCTTCTAAATTTCGCTTTTCAGCTTCTGAAATGATGGCTTCGGCCAGTGGATGCTCTGAAGATTTTTCGAGAGAATAAAGCAACCGCAACAGTTCTGTTTCGTCGGTATTTCCTACAGTCACAATATCGGTAATACGTGGTTTGCCTGTAGTGAGTGTTCCTGTTTTGTCGAGAACCACCACACGTGTTTTATGTGCATTTTCGAGCGCTTCGGCCGAGCGGAACAGAATTCCATGCTCAGCACCTTTTCCCGTTCCGGCCATAATAGCCACTGGCGTTGCCAAACCCAACGCACATGGACAGGAAATAACCAACACCGAAATACCGATTGATAAAGCAAATACAAACGAATACCCGAGCGCGAGCCACACAATCACCGACAGAATGGCAATACCAATCACTACAGGCACAAACACAGCGCTTATTTTATCGGCCAGGCGCGACACAGGTGCTTTAGAAGCAGAAGCTTCCTCCACCAGCGAGATAATCTGTGCCAGCGTGGTATCGTTACCCACTTTTGTAGCTTTGAAAATAAAATAACCGCTGTTGTTGATACAGGCTGTCATTACTTTATCGCCGGCAGATTTAAACACAGGCATACTTTCGCCCGTCAGTGCCGATTCATCAATGGTTCCGTTGCCCGAAACAATTTCGCCGTCCACAGGAATGCGTTGTCCGCTTTTTACAACAATCAGATCGCCGGGCTTCACTTCGCCCACCGAAACTTCGGTTTCTATGTTATCGCGAATAACTGTGGCCGTATCCGGGCTGAGTTTTATCAATCGCGAAATGGCATCCGAAGTACGGCTTTTCGAACGGGCTTCGAGATATTTACCCAAAGTGATAAGTGTGAGAATGGTTGCTCCCGATTCGAAGTATAAATCGTGCGTATAATCGGCCACCAGAGTAAAATCCGAATGCCCAAGTCCGCTGCCAATCATGTAAAGTGCAAAAACGCCATACACAATAGCTGCCGACGACCCCATGGCAATCAGCGAGTCCATATTTGGTGCTCCGCGAAAAAGCGATTTAAAACCTACTGAAAAATATTTTTTATTTACGAATACAATTGGAATTGTAAGTAAAAACTGTGTGAGCGCAAAACTCATTGCATTTTGATGCCCTGAGAGAAAAGCGGGCAATGGCAATCCCATCATATGTCCCATCGACACATAAAACAATGGAACGAGAAAAGCTAATGAAACCCACCAGCGATGCTTCATTTCTTCCTGCTCTTCGCGCACATAATCGGGGCGGGATTCCGGTTTTCCTGCATTTGACGTGGTGTTTTCCGATTTCAAATGTGCTTTGTAACCGGCATTTTCAACCGATTTTTCTATTTCAGAATTGTCAATATCGTTTTCGTTATAACTCACGGTCATACTGTTGGTCAGCAAGTTGACCTGCACCGTTTGAATACCTTTCAACTTACTCACGCTTTTTTCAACATGTGCTACACAGGCAGTACATGTCATTCCGGTGACTTCAAATTTTTCAGTTTTCATTTTTCTATTAATTGTATCAAACAAAACAAGCAGGGATTGGTATTGTTTACCACCCTGCCCGTATATAAGAAATTTTAAAATTAAGAACTCTTATTTCACACCATATTGCAACTTTACAGTTACCGAGGCCGTTTTTTTCTTGGAACTTGTATTATACGAACCTCCCCAGCTGTATTCTTCGGAAGAGTTTTGAGCCACAATCTGGAAAATTCCCATAGTGGATTGTTTCAATTTACCAAGTTTGGCATCACTGTTTTCGGCAATAGTTGTGGCACGTAGCAAACCATCTTTAGTGGCTTCGGCCAGCATTTCAATTTTTAAATCAGACAGTTTGGTGTAAAAATACTGCGGAGCAAATGAGTTTATTTCAATACCCTGATTGATAAGCTCAGTAATTTCACGTGAAATTTTCTCCACCTTTTCCACTTCGCCCGAAGTAATACTCACTGTTTGAGTAAGCCGGTAACCATCGAAAATATTCTGACTACGCCCGTTATCCTGTATATAATTGAATTCCTTCGATAAATCGACAGCCGAAAAAGTTATGGCTGAATCAGGAACTCCTTTCGAAATAAGGAAGCGCAGCGTGGTTTCGTTGTTTTTCTTTATTTGAGTATAAGCATCGGTCAGCGACATGCTTTTGGCCGAAAACTGACTTTGCCACACAATCAGGTCCGATTCGAAATTCCTTTCGGCCAGACCGGTTACTGAAATCGTATTGTCGTGCTTGTTTCGGTTCATAAGTGCATTGGCACCGATGATCATAGCCACAACAATGCTTATAGCAATAATGGAAGTAGTGAGAAGGTTTTGTGTTTTCATGGAGATAAATTTTCAGGTAAATATTGGAGAATTGATTATTTTTTTCTGATCACAAGTTTATCACCCACATCGAGACGGTCAGTGGTGCGGTTGTTCCACTTTTTGATATCGCTTACCTTGCAGCCATAACGCTTTGCAATGGTTGAATAATTCTCACCGCTTTTTACTTTGTGTGTAATGGTGGTTTCTTTTTTCGCAGCAGGTTTTTTAGAGGCCACATTTCCACCTTCGCCGGCATTTACTTTCAGCTTCTGACCAGCCTGCAAGCTGCTGCCAGATAATTCATTGAGTTCTTTCAACTCATCGACAGTCATATTGTACATTTTGGCAATGCTGTAAAGCGATTCGCCACGTTGAACCTTATGTGTTTCGGCTTTTACATTGGCCACCGCAGGCTCTTCATTTACATCTTTCTCTATTGGTTTTTCAACGGGCTTTTCGGGTTTCGGCTTCTCCTGTTTTGCGTTTTTATCAACTTTCACTTCGGCTTGTTGTGCCACTTCGTTTTGTTCTACCGGTTTCGTTTCTTCAACATGCTGTGCCACAGGTTTTGGTTTAGGCACATAGTTCGGATCGTTTGTATGAATCACAAGCATCTGACCAATTTCCACTACATTACCCGAAAGGCCATTCAGTGATTTGAGTTCGTCGATAGTTGTGTTGTATTTTCTCGAAATTGACAAAAGCGATTCGCCGCTACGCACAATATGTACTTCTTCTTTTATTTGAAAAGGGAAATTATTTGTCTGTTCATTTTTGGCTTTCGATGCTTTTGACTTTTCCTTATTTTCTTTTGGCTGTTTGGTTTCGTTTTTAGCAATTTCCGGTTGCACAGTAGCACCTTGTACTGCAACCGGCTTATTTTCGGCTTTTGCAGGTTCTGCTTTAGCGGGCTCTTTGCTCGTTTTAACGACCGCCACTTCCGGTTTCTCAGCCTTTGTTTCGGCTACCACAGCTTTTGTCTCTGTTTTAACTGGTTGCTCAGCTATCTCGGGCTGCTCTTCCGACAATATCAGTGTTTGTCCCGGATAAATTTTCCCTCTGGCTGTTTTGTTGAGCTTTTGTATTTCGGCTACAGTCATACCGTATTTTTGCGAAATAGAATATAGTGTTTCACCACGTTCCACCACGTGTTTGGTAGCCGACACGCACACTTCGCCCGACGTTGCTGATTGTTTGTTTTCTGATTTTTGCTGCGTTGAATCAGCCGCAACTTTAGCACTTGCCAAAACAGGCTGCACAACCATTACTACTTCTTC
>OBMA010002045.1_pt1 | contig 11953 bp, 8 predicted proteins | sample 1539141 | NCBI WGS metagenome assembly OBMA01 (sample SAMEA3991484, study PRJEB22521) | metagenome | biome: anthropogenic terrestrial biome; feature: sewage plant; material: raw primary sludge | place: Sweden | collected 2012-09-26 | reverse complement strand
GGTAGCCAAAAACCGACAGGTAGCATGGCTGCTTTAATGCCAAAGACTGTAAACAACAACAGCCCGCCAGCAACAGCAATACGATGTTGATCGCCTTCTAACAATGGCATCAGACGTGCAACATCCGCCATATTGAGGCTGCCGACGCTGCCGTAAATCATGCCCAGACCAATCAGAAACAGGGCTGATGCCAACAAGTTAATGGTGACATAGTGAATGCCGAGTTGAAAACGCGCTTTGCCTTGGCCATGCAGTAACAAAACATAAGAGGCCATCAACAAAATTTCAAAGAATACGAACAGGTTAAATAAGTCGCCTGTCAGGAAGGCACCGGTTAAACCCATCAGTAGGAAATGGCACATGGCATGGAAATAACGGCCACGTTCATCCCATTCTTTGCTGGCAAACCACATCACTGGAACAGCTAAGCCGTAGGTTAAAACCAGCATCAGGGCAGACAGTTGGTCGAGGACCAAAACAATACCAAATGGTGCAGCCCATTCACTCAGGTTATAAACACTGATTTGCCCTGAGCTGGCAAAGATCAGATAGTTGACTGCTGTAAATAAACCCAACAGGCCAGAGGTATAACTGATGCCTCGACGCCACGGTTGTCGCCAGTCTTGTGCTAAAGAACCTGATCCAGGATTGCCCAATAACACCAAAATAAAGGCGGTAATGGCAGGAATTAAAATACTAAAAATTGGGGTGTGTTCGGTCCAAAATTGGATGAGGTCATTCATTATGGCTCATCCTCACGTGGGTCAATTTGTGGTATTTCTTCTTTAGAGTCAACGTGGTCGGTTCCTGTTTCATAACGACTGCGTAAAGCCAGTTGTACAATAAACGCCGTGGTAGCAAAGCCAATCACAATCGCGGTTAACACCAAGGCTTGTGGCAAAGGGTCAGTGGCTTTGCTGGCTTCCGTGAGTACCGCGGGTGCATTAAGTTGAAGTCGCCCCATGGCAAATAAAAATAAATTGACGGCATAACCAATCATGGCCAAGCCAAGTACCACAGGGAAGGTACGGGCACGCAAAATCAGATAGATGCCTGTGGCAGTCAACAGACCAATAGCGGAGGCAAGTAACAGTTCTAAACTAATCATATTAATCCCCCTTTGGTACTGGACCAGACATACTAGAGTGACGCGAGTCCCCGAGTACTGAAATAAGTAGCATGGTTGCACCCACAACCGTGATATAAACCCCGACATCGAACAGTGCAGCTGTCGCTAGGTGCATTTCGCCTAAGATCGGTGGCGACACATAAAAGTGTGCACTGGTGAGGAATGGACGTCCCCAGAACCATGCACCTAAGCCTGTTAATCCTGCAATGACCAGACCTGTTCCAATCCAGATTTCATACAAACGACCAGACTTGGCTTTGAGCAGTTGTTCTGCATGATCCTGACCGAGTGCCATGTACTGAATAATCAAGGCCAAAGCGGTAATTAGACCTGCGATAAAACCGCCTCCAGGCAGATTGTGTCCACGCAGGAAGATATACAGACTGACCACCAAGGCAATCGGTAAAATCCAAGATGCAGTGATACGAAGCATCAATGGCGATGGATTAAAACGGTAACTGAGACCTTGGGTCATAGTCGTGCCGTGGGTACGCATACCATCCATTAGGCACAGCGCGCCAATGCCTGCAATGCCGAGGACGGTAATTTCACCGAAGGTATCGAAACCACGGAAATCGACTAAAATTACGTTGACCACGTTGGTACCGCCGCCTAATGGAATCGACTGCTGCATGAAGAACCATGAAATGGAGTTGTGATCACGGGTCAAGATGAGCCATGTGATCCATGCAATGCCGAGCCCGCCGCCAATCGCAATCAGGGCATCTCGCCAACGGCGTGAGACACTCGACTCATAGGGAGTGAGTTGTGGTAAAAGCGATAAACTCATCAATAACAGTACGGTGGTGACCACATCGACGGTGATTTGTGTCAAGGCCAAATCAGGTGCAGAGAAGCAGATAAAGACCATAGTTACGACTAAACCAATCGCGCCACTGATCAATACCGCTTTAATCCGTTCGTGGTGGAACCACAACATCATCCAGCACGAAGAGAATAACAGTAGCCACAGTACGACCGCTAAAGCAGGGGCATGGGTGAGCTCGCGGGTACCTGTGGTCAGCCCTTGTCCTAAAAATGGAAGTGAGACTATGGCAATACTGAAGATCACAATCCAAAGAATATAGCTTTGTAATTTACCGTTTTCAGTCCAGCGTTTAAATTTGCGCGAGTTGAGCAGGAGTGACTTAAGGAATAAGTCAAAGGCAACTCGACCTTGTAGACGACCTAGGTATGGATCGAGATCAATTTCTCGAATTTTGCCACCCTTCGCGAGACTGAAATAGAAAATCAGACCGCCAATCGATGCAATCAGGCTCATCAATAATGGCATGTTAAAACCATGCCATAGAGCAAGATGTACGCCTTCAAAGTCCATCACTTGGGTGCTGGCGCGTGCTGTGCTGTTGACGATATTTTCAACCAAGAGAGCAGGGAATAAGCCGACTAAAATACATAAAATCGCCAGTAAAGTAGCGGGTGCACGCATGCCAAACGGCGGTTCATGTGCATCTTTGTTCGGAACTTGCTTGCCCACTGGGCCATCGAAGAAAACCCCATGTACCAAACGCACAGAGTAAGCGACTGCAAAAATCCCCGCCAGTGTCGCGACAATCGCCGAGCAGATGAGCACAGGACCAGACAGATTGCTAAGCAGTTCAGTAAAGAACATTTCTTTAGATAAGAAACCGTTGGTCAAGGGCACGCCGGCCATCGATGCTGCAGTGACCATCGTCAAAGTGGCTGTATAAGGCAACAGTTGCCATAACCCACTAAGCTTGCGTAAATCACGTGTGCCTGACTCATGATCGATAATACCTGCGATCATGAACAGCGCTGCTTTAAAGGTGGCATGGTTAATAATATGGAAAATAGCCGCAGCCACAGCCAATGGTGATCCGATTCCCAAGAGACACATGATCAAGCCGAGATGGCTGATGGTTGAATAGGCCAATAAACCTTTCAGGTCTTCTTTAAAGATGGCAAAAAATGCAGCCATACACAGGGTAAATAGGCCAATAAAGGTGACCAAATTATGGAACAGTGCCGCACCTGCAAAAATGGGTAACAGTCGTGCCACCAAGAAAATGCCCGCTTTTACCATGGTTGCTGAGTGCAAATAAGCAGACACGGGGGTCGGAGCTGCCATCGCGTTGGGTAACCAAAAATGGAATGGAAATTGCGCACTTTTGGTAAAAGCACCGAGTAAAATCAGCAGCAACGTAGGAACAAATAAAGCATGACTTTGAATTTGTGCTGTCATCGTCAAGATTTGATCAATCTCGTAGGTGCCTGTGATTTGGCCGAGCAAGATGAAACCACCTAGCATGGCTAATCCGCCCATACCCGTAATGGTCAATGCCATGCGTGAGCCACGTTGCGCCGCGTCGTAATTACTCCAATAACCGACCAATAGGAAAGAGGAGATACTGGTCAACTCCCAAAAAACGAGGAGTAAAATTAAATTATTGGAGAGTGAAATCCCGAGCATGGCTGCCATGAACAACATGAGCAGTAGATAGAGTTTATTGAGAGAATTTTTTGGGCCTAAATAAAAATAGGCATAAATATAAATGAGCGTCCCGATGCCACTAATGAGTAAGGCAAAGAGGAGGCCTAATGCGTCTAGACGGAAGCTGAAGTCAATTCCAAGCTGCGGCAACCATGACCACGACTGCGTAATGACAGCGCCATTAAACACCTCTCGTGCTTGGGTCAGTAATAAGCCTAAACTTGTCATACTGACCCCAACAGCTGCGAAGGCGGTTAGCCTGCGTGAGCTCTGCTTCAGTAATGAGACAAGGGTTGTGCCAAGTATTAACGGTAACAATATAATAATCGGTAGCACACTCGTTTCCATTGTCGTGAATAGGTCAAAACCTATTGGTGAATCTCATCTTTCAAGGATTACAGGACTGCAAAGAGCAGCCCAAGAGTCTCAATCTTGAAAGCCAATGTGAAATTTAAAAATAATGAAGTTGTGTTGCGCAACTCATGAAGCGTTATAGCAAAATCCGATTTCAGTTAGAAATTTGCAAGTAAAACCGATCATATAACATGACTAAAACAACATCAATCTTTTTTGCGCTGACGCAAAACATTATACGCGTGATGGTTGTTTCTTGGTGGATGGCAGGTACTTTCTCAGTGCAAGAAATGTAAAAAAGCGACCATTGGTCGCCTGTTTTTGAGGGTTGAAATAGATATGCTTATGAAGCAGGCTAAGTTAATGGATTTGCCGATGAAGCATCATCTTCAGCACTGAGTAAAGCAATCAAATGCTGTTGCTGTTCGGGAGAGAGTTGCTGTTGAATCTGTGTGAATAATTCAGCCACACTTAAATCTTGGGGTTCAGCCGCAATCGGTTCGGTGCTTCCACTCGTCGCTTCATGATTGGCAAGGTTTTGGTAAATCACATCGAACTGATGTTGCAGTGGTTCGAGTTGGATCGGACTTAATTGCTTATTTTCCAGTTTGAGGCATTGAAACTCACTGGCTTGTTCCAGCAACTCACTTCGGTTGCCTGAGGCGATAATTTGTAGTCGAGGAAAAGCCTGATTTAAACGTTTTAAAATGACTTGCGCCATATTTTGATCCAATTGATGATCAATCGCATCAATCAACAGTACGCCGTCACCTTCTAAACAAGGGAACAGGCTTTCAGGATTGAGTAGGCATAAACGTCGCACAATATCGCCAACGAGCGCCACCCAGTTGCGAATACTATTGGAAAGCTGTTGATAGAGCATGCTGTTGCCATGGTAGCGCACCATCAGTTGTAACTTGGGATGATATTGCAGATAAATATCTTCTATTTCGGGCAGAACGGTTGCTAACGCTTGCTTGAGCGCTTGTAGGCTGGGTGACTGGATGTGTGCTTGAGCCTGAGCCAGTTTATAGCTTAAGGGGATATCGGGTGGCATGCTTTTAGGCTGATGCAATATCGTTTGTAAAAACTGCGCAGTTTGCGCATTTTCAATATCGCTGATTTCACGAAACCACTCAAAGAAGCGCGCAAAGGTGGTATAGGGAATAGCTGAAATTTCATAGGCATGTGCATGTTGGAAAATCAGGGGATTGTTCTTGCTGAGAATATTCATCTCATTGACAAAACGTTCCGCAGGATAATATGCAATCAACGGCAAACCTTGCAACGGATCTTGTAACGTTGCCTGCTGATATAGATTGACCAGTTGTTCGAGTTCTAATGTTTCAACTCGACTGATGCCAATGCCTTGTTGGTTTAAGGTTTTGTAGAGTTGCCATGTATAGGGTTCGGGCGCAGTATCGGCTGCCGTAGGTTTGAGAGCATACAGCTCAGCGGGCACAGCAACTTGAATATCAATTTTGGACTGTAGGCGGTTCAGCATAATATCGTGATCTAACATCACCACACCTGCAGAGCGTAAATCTTTATAACGGGCCGCAAACCAAGTCAGAGCCTGATAGCTAAAACGTAAGATCGAGGTCTTGCCTGAGGCTTGATCGCCTAAAATTAAAGTGACGGGTTTATCGTGATAAGAAAAATCGACTTTAAGGTCAGCAAAATGCAGGATGTGTTTCAGGTGAATCGATTGAATTTTCATAGAACACCCGCAGCGGTTGTGACTATTTTTACATTCGACTATCCAACAACTTTACGTAATGAGCTTGGCATTTGTTTTTTCAGCTGTTGCATCAGGTCGTAAATGTGATGGATATTTAAACTTACTTTAGCACGTGTACAGGCCACGTAAAGCAGTCTTAACTCTTCATCACTAATTTTATGGTCTTTGTCGTTGACCTTAAACTGATAATCATCTTCGATGTGAACGCGGTTCCACTCTAAGCCTTTGGCTTTGTGTGCGGTGGAAATAATATAATCCGCTTGTTCAATCGGCGTAATCTTTGCAAGGGCTTTTTTGAGTGGATCGGTGCCATGATCATCCACCAATTTTACTAAAGGCTTGATGTCACTGCCGTCATTGGTTTCGCAGTATTCATGTACATCATGCCAAGAATTAAACCAGGCCAGTTCAGGCACATCGGTGACGCGCTTACCTTGTTTCAACATCGCTGCGGCATCGACAAAGCGGTTCAGTTTGACATGGTCGGCTTGTAGGCTGACTTTGTCGCCATGAACTAATCCTGAAAGCAGCAGTTCCATAGCGCGCGCATTGGTGCGACATAAAATCGCATCGCGCATTTTGGTATGAGGTTTGTTGACCACTTTGGAGTTGAGCAGAGGGTTGCCCATGAGCGGCACGGTTTCATTCAAGGCGCCTAAAATAGCATTGGCATGCAATGCAATCTCTTCACCAAAACGAAACGAGGTGGTAAGGCGTGACTCAGGCAAAGGCAGTTGTTGCATGGCATTGACTGCGCCGCGCCATGCATAAATTTGTTGGTGTGCATCTCCGACATAGATCACTTGTGTATTACGCTGCTTCAGTAAGATGCCCAACATTAGCGGATCGGCATCTTGTGCCTCATCAAACAACACATAGTCACTTGGGATATTGGGTTCAGACAGCGCCCACAGTTTTAAATAAATATCGTGACCAATCCCAGCCTGATGGTTGGGATCGATGGACTCTAACCAACGTCGCTCAATGGCAGGGTAGAGGTGCTTTTGTAGTGAATCGATATCATCGGGATGTAACCAGCTCGGTGCTTGTAAATGTCGCGGTGCTGGGTACTGAGAACTGGTTGAACAGAAGTGACTCACAGCATTCGCCACAAGGCTGGCCAAGCGTGATGGCATCAATACATATTTTTCATAACGTCCACCCATCATCCGTCTTAAGGTAATCGGTTCTAGGCGATATTCTTTGGCAATAAAACTCGGACTTAAACGAGGCAGACGAAGTTTGTCCGTCACTCCACGTGGAACACTGCGAAAAGCAAGCGAGTGGAAGGTTCGGCAGTCGACATTGCCATGAAACTTCGTTTGCGCTTCGCTGGCAATGGCTTTGTTGAACGCTAAATACATGCCTCGTCTTTGCGGCATGGCATCGCTAATCATTTGCAGTGTGGTGGTTTTACCTGTGCCTGCATAAGCAATTACTTTAAACGATTTGCCCAGACGCGCGTTATCAATGGCAATGGCTTGCTCATAAGTCGCGCTCGGTTTGATGATATTCGACACAGGCAATAAACTTAGTGGCTGCGGTTGGCTTTTTCAAGCAAACCAGAAAGCCCTTGACGACGTGCCAATTCATTGAGAACCACTTGAGGGTCTAAGTCGAAATAACCTAAAACCACAATCGTATGGAACCAAAGATCCGCCACTTCATAGATCAAATCATTTTTATGGTCTTCATTGGCTTCAGATTTAAAATCTTTAGCCGCGATAATGGTTTCAACCGCTTCTTCACCGACTTTTTCTAAAATTTTGTTGAGACCTTTGTGATACAGCTTCGCGACATAAGACGAGTCTGGATCCGCTGCTTTACGCTCAGCCATCATTTGACCGAGGTAGGACAAAACTTCAACTTGCTCAGACTGCGCCGTTGAGGCATTCATCGCCAATGTATGTGGATTTTTCGATTTTTCGCCATAAATCGCGTTCGGGTCTTTGAGCTGTGCATCCACAATTTCCCAGCCATTTGGCGTGAGTTTACGGTAGAAGCATGATTCACGCCCTGTGTGACAGGCAATTCCGCCGTGTTGTTCAATTTGCAGCACAATTACATCGGCATCGCAGTCGAGACGAATTTCATGTACGGTCTGGAAATGTCCAGACTCTTCGCCTTTGTGCCATAATTTGTTGCGTGAACGAGAGAAATATACGGCTTGGTTTTTCTCAGCCGTCAAAGCCAAAGCTTCACGGTTCATCCATGCAACCATCAAGACACGTCCCGTTTGGTGATGCTGTGCAATGGCAGGGACTAAACCTTGTTCGTTAAATTTTACTTCATCGAGCCATTGCAAATTGTTCATAAGATTTCACCAAGCGAATAAATATTGAGAGTGTTACGATGTTAACGTAGCGCGCTATAGTCTACGTGATTTAAACAGAATAGAGGAGAAACTTTCTACAGTTATCTCACAGTGGCTTAATTGATATATTTTAGAAATTCATCTATCTGTCACCCATCCAAAGCGGATGGCGATGATTGACGTCGCATTCTACACAGAATGATTGTTTTGTTTTGCAATATCCCGATAGTTCATTTGACTGAACATGCCTAATTTTAAACCTGAAATTGTCACCGCCATTTCTTTACGGAAATAGGGAATTCGATACATCCAAGCAAAGCTTAAATCACGTAAACCACCTGCCCACCATAGGTCAGATTGGTAAAGTGGTGTGAGTAAACGACTTAAAAATTGATAGAACGCCGTCGAACTTTGACGGTGTTGATGATACGTTTGCCAGAGTTGGACATAATCAAGGGCTTCATTTTTTCTTGCGCTTTGAACCGCTTGCCCCAAAGCCCATGCATCTAAAAGGGCCATATTTGCACCTTGCCCCAGTTGTGGACTCATCGCATGTGCTGCATCACCAATCACACCAATACGACCCTCACCAAACTTAGACAGCACCACATCACGATAATTTGCAGTCAACCATTGTGATTTTTGTTCAGGCTGGGCAATGACTTGTTCTAACCAATCCGCAGCAGGTTTCCAACGCTTAGACACTTGGTTTAACCAGTCTGAGTAAGCTTGTGAATTGTGTAGAAAGTTATTTAGCTGATGGCTTGGAAGACTCCAAAATACACTCGACAGTCTTTGCTTGGGTTCATGTGGCACTGTACCGGTCGGTAAGATGCCCATCATCATTTTAGAGCGATCATGAAACTGATGTAAAATTTCTGTATCTAATTCAATACATTCGGGAACAATTGTCCATTTGGCTCCCCAAGGATAAGCTTGATCAACCTTTACCCATTCTTTCGGTCTTAAAAGGCTGCGTGCGCCATTGGCAATGATCACAGCATCAAAAGCTTGATCAAATGATTCACCATCTTTTGTACCCAAAACTCGAACTTGATCGGATGTTTCTTCTAATGTTTGAATGTCGGTATTCATATACCACGTAATGAGTTCTGGATATTCACGGCATTTATTTTCTAAAACATGACATAACGTTGCTCGATGAATCCCTACACCATAAAAATCAGGATGCGCTTGTTGATAATGGCTATTGACCAGTAAATTTCCATTCGGTAACTGACCTTTGAGCCCAGTGACTTTTGCACCCAGTCTTAAAACCTCATCTAAAAGGCCTAAATGCTCAAAAACAGCTAAACCAGAAGGCTGTAGTAACAGTCCTGCGCCGACAGGTTCGAGTTCTGAGGCTTTCTCTAAAATACTGACTTGAATATTTTGTCGAGCCAGTAAAATCGCAGTGGCTAACCCTGCGGTTCCTGCACCGATGATGGCGAAGTGGGGGGAGTGATTAGAAATCATAGATCGAATGATTTAACCATTGTCTAAAATGAATGCGTAACGAATATCATCATGTTTTTTTAATTGGTCGATGTCGATTTGAATGAAATCCTCTAAAGAGCTTGAAATCACATTTCGTTCCCAAGATTCATTTTGTAATTCAATGATTTGACCATACTTTTCTTGTTCACTTAAAATTATTGTTAGCATAGAAAAAATGTAATCTCGATTTTTCTTTATTTGGTCAGATTAAACAAGATTACATTCATGCGCAAATTTTGTTTATAAATCTTGTATGACCTGTGCAAAATGCTGTTTTTCCACCATTTCCAAGAACTCATCGCCTAAGCGCTGACTTTCAGAAATACATTGGTTCCACATTTGAATGCGCTGTTTTTGGTCGAGCCCTTTGAGTGTGAAATCTTTACGATCGGGCAGGCGTCCTAAAGGTAAGCTCTGTAAATAGTCTTGGGACGGAGACAATAGTAGCGTACGGGCTTGATTTTCAGGATTGGCGCGACGTTTAAACAGTTTATCAAACCAACCGGGCGTAATGCTGTCCGTAAAGTGTGGATAAAGCACAATGCCTTGACTCTCAAAAGGCAGATCGATGTGATAGTCAATCAGACCACCATCGCGATAACTGCCTTGTGGCGCATCTGGAATATCGCGAATTGCGGCCATCACGCCTGGAATAGAGGCTGAAGCAATCAGCCAAGGCAGAACGTTTGCAGCGGTGAGACTGTGATAATGAGTGAGGAAATCATCTTCCACTTTAAATTGTTTACCATTGCTGGGCTGACTAATTACCCGTTGCATAAAGTGGCGACTATGCTTTCGCGCAACAGCGGTTGTGCCGATGATACCTGCCACAGAGGCCAAGAGCGGGAGAACTTGGTCACTTTGGAAGATGTGTTGAGCCTTAATCGACAGTACCGCGAGGTGGTAATCGGGATGATTGACCAATTCCGCTTCTTTGCCTTGCACCAAGTCGAGCAGCATGCCACGGCAAATATCACTGACTTCTTGACGCTGCATTTTTTTGTCAAAATAGAGATTGGTATAGAGTTCACCTAAACGTTCGGTACCTGCTTTTGCACCGTGCGCTAAGATGCTGGCAAAGCGCCAACTGCCAATGGACGAACCAATCAAAGTCCGTCTTTGCGGTGCACGAGCAAAGAATTCACCAAAAATAGCTTGGTCTAAACCTTGAATCCCGATCCCTTTGGGCCCACCTGCGGCACCGGGTACAATATCGACCTGCTCAGCTTGTAAGCCTTCGCTTTGAATGAGTTGACGTGCTAATTTACCTGCACGAATGCTTAAAGCTGGAGGGTGTTTATGCAGGATTTGAGTCATCGTGATCATTCAAAATAGACAATATGTATTGTCATTTTAACTGGTGAGAGAATGAGCGCATTGGCAAAAGTGATCCAAGAATGACTTGGGAGTCACTTCCGACATAAAACCTAAACATAAAAAAGCCTGAGAGACTCAGGCTTTTAATACAGCAGAAAGCGTCTATTTAAACACGCGCCACACCGCCAGTAAGCTGGTGAGTACAATTAAAATCACTGAAATAAACCAAGGCGAGATAATCGCAATCGACAGCAAAATGGCCATGAGACTGCCAAAAATCCAACTGCGTTTCTGCTGATGCTCCATTTGTAGGCGCATACTTTGCAGTTCATTGAGCTGTTTAGCATGCCAAGCTGATTGGTTTTTGAGACCATTTAAGCTATCGACCAACAGCGTTGGGAAGTCTTGTGCCCCTAAAAGTAAATCTGGAATTTTTTGTCCCAGCTCTTTTAGGTTCTTTTGTGGATTCATTTGCGCTTTGATCCAATCGGTCAGGATTGGCTTTGCCAAACTCCAAATGTCCAGCTCTGGGTAAAGGTCTGTACCTAAACCCTCAACATGCACGAGGGTTTTAAGCAGCAGCATCAGCTGTGGTGGAATTTCCAAATGGAAGCGTCGTGCAATATCCATCACTTGAATCAAAATGCCCGCGAAGTCCAATTCATGCATAGGTTTGGACACCATTGGCCCGACCGTGCGACGCATTTCACGTGCTAGTGCATCTTGGTCTGTGCCCGGTGGAATCCAACCAGCTTGATGCACGATTTGAATCAGTTGCATAAAGTCGCTGTTCATGACCGCAAGCAGCATACGCGCCACGGTCATTTGGTCGTGCTTCGACAACTCACCCATAATGGCACAGTCTAGTGCAATATAGCGGGGTTGGCTTGGGTTTAGGGTTTCAACGAAGACATTGCCCGGATGCATGTCGGCATGGAAAAAGTTGTCACGGAAGACTTGGGTAAAGAAAATGGTTAAGCCTTTTTCCGCCAGATCTTTACGATCCATTCCCAGCTTTTCGAAGGTTTCAATATCTGAAATGGGAACGCCCGTAATGCGTTCGGCCACCATCACGTCTTTGCTATCCATATAGACTTCAGGCACATACATCATGCTTGAGCCTGTAAA
>OBMA010002043.1_pt1 | contig 11956 bp, 13 predicted proteins | sample 1539141 | NCBI WGS metagenome assembly OBMA01 (sample SAMEA3991484, study PRJEB22521) | metagenome | biome: anthropogenic terrestrial biome; feature: sewage plant; material: raw primary sludge | place: Sweden | collected 2012-09-26 | reverse complement strand
CTAGCACGCAGTCTTTGAACGGCCAAACCAATGCCACTTCATTACGTTGTTTCAGGTATTTGCCATCAATGGTGAGTCCAACTTTGTTTTTAAAAGCCGTATAACTATCGTTTAAATAGTTTTTCTGCTCCATAAACTGCACAAAAAGAGTTTGATTAAAAACCAGAATTGATTTTACCTTGATAAAGAATTTTTGTTTCAATTCCTCATTGTCAAGCAATAGCGAAATTAAATCGACATCGTAGTTTTGGGCTTTGCTGATAATTACCCATTTTTTAATTTCTCCATTGTCGGTAACGAAGTTAGGCTCTTTTTTTAGTTCTGTTTCAAGGGTTTGATAAAGTTTCATGCGGTGGGGTAGGGTTATGCATAAACTATGGTTCAGGTAAGACTTTTGCCCACAAAAAAAGCGTGGACTAAATCCTTACCCGCCTTCGGGGCCCTAGGAAGCCCACACAGTGTCGATAAGTCAAAAGCCCACGCCGTTTGGCGTGAGCATTTTGCTCATTGAATCTGACACTGTGTGTTCGCTTAATGAAATTTCCTAGGTTTCGAAGGCGCGAACAATAGCAGAATGCTATTTTATAATATGTTGAAAATTATTGAGTTCTATTTCTTGCTATTTGTATAAATCTTAAATTAGTTCTTATTTTAGTTTTTTCTTTGCTATTTCTTTATCAGCCGATTGTATTCTTCTTTCCGGTTTCAAATGTATAATTTTAACACGTTCGTTGGTGATTTTGACTTCACCTTTCAGGTCGTCTTTCATCACCAGAGCCAATCTTGACCATTTTGTTGACATCAACGAAATGGTCAGAAACCGCTTCAGCAGTGGTTTTGCAACTTTCTTTTACTTTATCAATCGCATTCAAAAAATTACGCCAATCTGCATATCCAGGTAGTTCTTGTAATTCGCGTGCAAATCAATACTTATACTCTCGACTGTGGCACTTCGAATTTCCACAATGGTAATAAACCAAGGTTGTAATTTTATTTATGCAAAGATAAATTATATTTGCGTGGTGCGCAATAGCAGAAAAATTCATTAAGCATGGTAGGGTGAGCATTGGTTGTACTCATTGGAAAATGTGGATAATGAAGAATGGTTCGACTTTAAAAAAGAGCAGCTTGAAAACTACTTAAAACTGTTTATAAACGGAGTAGTAGATGAAGAAACTGTTTAAAAATGAACGACAGAACAAGCTGTTCAAAATGAATTGAACATCTCGTTATACTAATTGTCTGAATACTCAAGAAAGTATTTCCTTCCCCACAATTTCGGCAGCCAAAGCCACACAGCGCGTACAAGGACGGGAATCATAATACGCTTTGTTACGTTCAGCGGACTCCGGACTTTCGGGAGCGCGTTTTATTTTCAACAAATCAGCACAGATATAGGATCCCATCTGTGCTTTAAATTCCTTAGCCGTACGTTGCACAGCCGCATAGTTCGTATTTTTGGCCACTTTATCCTTCGGGTCGGCATTCGGATAGTGCAATCCCAACACCAGAAACATTCCCGAGACAGCACCACAAACTTCCCGTAATCTTCCCATTCCACCGCCGAAAGAAGTCGCTAGTTTTGCAGCCATTGCTTTATCGACATTGTACAGGTCGGAATAAGCCATAAAAACAGCCTGTGAGCAGTTATAGCCCTCTTCGAACAAGGCGACAGCCTTCTGTACTCTTTTGTCTAGTTCTTCGTCATTCATATCTTATATTTACTTGCTCTAACTTTCTTGCCTCTGTTAATACAAAAAACAGATAAATCCTAAACTTACAACTGCAATAAAAAACCACAATGTAAGCCCCAAAACCAATGGTTTTATTCCTACAGATTTTAATGTTTCCCGTGACAGACCTGCACCGATAAAGAAAAGTGTGATTGTCAAACATTGTCTTGAAACCACTACTATTCCATGTGTCAAAGTTTTCGGGATATTTACATATGTATTCATTACCATGGCCAAGATAAACAGAAGAATAAACCACGGAATAAAAACTTTGTCGCCTTTAGACTTAAAATAGATTGAGGTAAAAACAGACACCGGAATAATCCACAAAGCACGGGTTAGCTTCACCATTGTGGCTACTTTCAAAGCTTCTTCGCCAAAAGTAGCACCTGCACCCACTACCGAACTGGTATCGTGGATAGCAATAGCCGCCCAAAGTCCAAACTGATGTTGCGATAGATGAAACCAATGTCCTAACAAAGGAAACACAAACAATGCAATAGCGTTCAATACAAAAATGGTAGCCAGCGAAACCGACATCTCACATTCATCTGCCTTCGCTATTGGTCCCACTGCAGCAATTGCACTTCCCCCGCAAATAGCGGTTCCCGAGGCAATCAGATAAGATGGAACCTTTGCTATTCCGAGCCACTTACCCACCATTATTCCGAGAAACAGAACACTCACTACCGAAAACATCGTAAAAAACATTCCATCTGAGCCGGTCTTTACGGAGTCGAGCAAATTCATTCCAAATCCTAGCCCTACTACCGAAATTTGGAGTAAGTATTTTGACACATTTTTATTAAATGTTGAAAAAGGAGCACCAATAGTTAGTGCCAGTGCCAATCCGGCAAATAATGCTATCGGAGGCGAAACAAACGAAGTGGCACAACATGCAACCAGCAGTATGTAAGTAACTTTTGTTACTAATTCACCTTTGTTCTCTGTTACTTTCTCTTTGTTCGTTATTTCTACATTTTTCATTTTCGAGTCCTTTATTTTTGACGCTACAAAGCTAACTCAAATCTGAATAACAGAATGATAGTTATTACTTATGACTGATTACTTAAAGTTATAGCGAGTTGCAAACCTCATAAATAACTCAGGTAATCCTTCTGTTTCGCCATAAAGTTGAATAAAATGGAAACTTCGGTCTAAATTTAGATTTTTGATATCCACAATCCGTAATGTGTTGTTTTTCAATTCATCTAAAATGGAATGAATTGACAGAAAAGCCATACAATTGGAATGAAGCAAATATGATTTGATACTTTCGGTACTGCCAAGTTGCATCTCGCACTTTAAGTCGGACAACTTCACGTTATGAGGCTTCAGAGCATGAGCAATTACTTCCAGCGTCCCTGAACCGGGTTCGCGTAATAAAAGCGGTGTGGTCAGCAAGGTATCTATTGATATTTCTTTTTGAGCACTCAGGGGATGACTGGCAGCCACTACCGGCACTATTTCATCATGTATAAACTCGGTATATTTAAACAAGGTGTTCTTCGACTGCCCCTCCACAATCCCAAAATCAATACTATTATTGTTCAGTGCCTGCTCAATTTGTTCAGTGTTGTTGATGGTAAGCAATACACGAATGTCTTCATATCGCTTATGGAAATCTGCCAAAAGCGGTGGAAGCACGTATTGAGCAATGGTAGTACTGGCACCTATGCGCAGTTGTCCTTTGAATGTTTCGGTTAAGGTGTTCAGATCAAATTCAAGACTTCCATAAAGTCCGAATATCTGATTGCAATAATGAAGTAAAACGCCTCCGGCCTTGGTCAAATGAATCTTATTACCATTGCGTTCGAAAAGCCGGACTTTGTAGTAGCTTTCAATTTCCTGAATATGCTTGGAAACGGCCGGTTGAGTGATGCAAAGTTCGTCAGCAGCTTTGGTGAAGTTGAGACGCTTGGCAACCGTATAAAATACTTTTAATCGAAAATCAAACATAACTTTTTACTTACAGATTAATTTTAGTTGAGAATTTTCAGCTATAGCCGACAACAAGAAATTTGGTGCTGCACAAGGTTTCCAATTGTGTTTACCCACGAATGCAAGTTCTGTTTCAGCTTCATTTATCAGCTCGTCTTTTTCATTGTAGAGTTTATATGTAAACCATATACGGACTCCTTTTATAATTTTCAGTCTTGTTTTTACAGTAAGGAGTTCATCATAAGATGTCGTTTTTATAAACTTGAAGTTCATACTAATAACCGGGCACATCACACCTGCCTCTTCCATGCTATTATAAGGAACTCCAATACTACGAAGTAACTCCCAACGAGCTGCTTCGTAGTATTTTGCATAATTTGCATGGTGCATTGTACCCATTTGATCTGTATCCGGATATTTTACCCTAAATTTATACTCGTGTACAATCATCAAATTTTTTTATTAGTTATGACTACAAACATGTCCGTCTTCGTGATCATGACTATGGGCTGCGCAGCTCGCACCACCATCTAGCAGGTTTCCTTTTAGATATTCTTCAACAAGTTCGTGAATATCGCCCTTACAATTACGAACAACCTGAATTTGTTGCTGAGCTAATTTGTTGATTGCTCCTTCTCCAATTCCTCCGGCAAGCATTACTTTTACATCCATTTTTGCCAAATCAAAAGCTATATCCGATTTACAACCGCAACCTTTTGGCGATTCAAGAATAGTCTCTGCTATGATTTCATTTTTATCTGAAATAGCGAAAATAGTATAAAACTCACAATGTCCGAAGTGATTGTCAATTTGGTTCTTTTCTTTTGTTGGTACTGCAATTTTCATATTTCTATTTTTTAATTGTTTTGAGAATTTATATGTTCTATAATTCCCGCCTTGCGGCGTTTTCCCATTCCTTGTCCCAATTTATATTGTATTGAGCTTGTCCCGGGAGTTTTAAAACAGTTTCCTAAACTGCGTCCTGTGCATGAACCTCTATTTTCAGGTCCTTTTCCATTTAATCTTGCCATAGTACTCCAAATTTAGTTTTCTATAAATGAGATAGTATAACCGGTGTAAAACCGTGTCAGATTATCTTTCAACTTTTTCTTTAGTATGCCGTATACATTATTTCCTGTACAATGTCCGGTTATGAAAGCAGTTTCAGGATAGAGCGAATGCATGCTCTCTGCAATCGTTGTTATATCACTCTCAGTTTCGTATTGACCTTTGGAGCCATCCAGCAGATGAAAGCCACCAATTAAAACAGAAATAGGTTTGTGCAGCGTTTGCTTTACCGAGTCCAATATGTTTAATACCCCACAATGTGCACAACCTGAATATACTATCATCTTTTCAATGCCAAAGGTTACGATTATTTCATGCTGAAAATCATCTGCAATAAGTTTATCCTCATGCTTCCTCATTAATGTTTTATTGGCTTTTGGAGAAGGGAAATCATGCATTTTAGCCGAAAAAACGTGGATTTCATTTTCTATAAGCATCTCATTTTCTACAAACAAAAAACGATTTTCAATACCTTCTATATCTATATCAGTTCCTATTTTCTTTATTCCATTTCGAGAAGAGAAAAACCGATATGAAAGTGCCTGTCTGGAAATAATAATTTGTGCTTTGCTATTTATTTCTAAAAAAGCCTGCAATCCCCCTGTATGATCAGAGTGTCCATGCGAGATAAATACGTAATCAACGTCTTTCAGATTAACATTCAGTTTCTCTGCATTGCGAATAAACTGGTTAGAAGCACCCGTATCAAGTAGACATTTGTACTTATCTGTTTCCAGATAAATACAGAGGCCATGCTCGCTTTCAAGAGATTCATCTACCTGTCTGTTATCAGATAAAACAACTAGTTTCATATATTTTATTTCTGTCCTTTATCTAAGCTTAATTCTTTTTCTGACTTTTCATTTATTGCAGATAGTTCATCGTTACCAAAATTTTTACAATCCTTACAACGAACATGATTTTCTAATCCATCAATCAATTTAAAACAGCGTTTGCACCTAAACCACTGACGGTCGAACCTTACATTTCCCCCCTCAATAGTAATCATTTTTCCTTCTACCAATGCCTGAGCAATAGTTTTCCTTCCCTTTTCGTAGATTCGTGTCAACGTGGGGCGCGAAACATTCATTTGCCCGGCAGCCTGATCTTGATTCATCCCCTCATAATCGAGCAATCGAATAGCTTCGTATTCGTCAAACTGCAATGATACAGAACTGAGCAAGTTACGAGGAATGCCGAAAGGCTTAAACCCCTGCATTAGTGGCGGATTACATATTTTTCTATCTTGTTTTGGTCGAGCCATACTGTATATTATCTAATTTTATGCGTGCAAAGGTACAAATAGTTTTGAACTTATGTTCATTATTGTTCAGAAAAATAAAAAAAAGAGAAGTCGGATGTCCAACTTCTCTTTTAATTATTATGTATTTAGTTTCCGCTTATTGCCAACTATTTTGTTCTGAAATCAAATGCTTCTTCACCATGTTGTGTAAGGTCAAGTCCTTTTTCTTCTTGTTCAGGTGTTACACGCATAGGCAAAATCATATCGGTTATCTTGTATAACAAATACGAACCTCCGAAAGTAAAGAGGCTTACTAACACTAAAGCTAACAAGTGGAAAAGGAAAGTATGTGTTTCGCCCGATGTAAGCCCTACGTTTTTGGCAAAGACACCTGTCAATATCATACCCACAATACCACCCAGTCCGTGGCATGAAAACACATCAAGCGTATCGTCGATATTGCTTTTTGATTTATAGCGAACCGCAGTGTAACTTACCATGGCAGCCACGAAACCGATAAAAATACTTTGACCAACCGTAACAAAACCTGCCGCCGGCGTAATGGCCACAAGTCCTACTACCGCTCCTACGGCAGCTCCCACAGCAGAACGTTTTTTACCTAATGCCCCATCGCCTAATAGCCAGGTAAGCATAGCTGTTGCCGAAGCAATATTTGTATTTACAAAGGCGGTGGTAGCCACACCATCGGCAGCTAAAGCAGATCCGGCATTGAAACCAAACCAGCCGAACCAAAGCAGCCCGGTTCCCAGCAAGATATAAGGAATATTTGTCGGTTCGTTTTCTGTTTTCCCTTTCCTGCGACCTAAAAACATAGCACCACTCAACGCAGCAAAACCGGCAGAGATATGAACAACCGTTCCACCCGCAAAATCAAGAACGCCCCAGTTGCGCAAAATGCCATCGGGATGCCAGGTCATGTGAGCCAACGGAGCATAAATAAACAGAGAGAACAGGCAAATGAAAAGCAACAAGGAAGAAAAGCGAACACGCTCTGCTAATCCTCCGGTAATCAACGCCGGTGTGATAATTGCGAATTTTAGTTGGAACATGGCAAACAATGCAAAAGGAATTGTGGCTGCAAAAGCAGGATTTGGAGCAATACCTACGTTTTTGAAGAAAGCAAACGTGAATGGATTTCCAACAAAACCACCAATGCTATCACCAAAAGCTAAACTAAAGCCAACTACCACCCAAAGTACACTTATAATGCCTAGTGCAATAAAGCTTTGCAATAAAGTAGATACAAGGTTCTTATAGCGAACCATTCCACCATAAAAGAAAGCTAAACCCGGTGTCATTAAAAGTACCAGAGCTGAAGCCATAAGCATCCACGCCGTATCGGCATGATCAATTACTACCCCTTCGGGAATTTCATTTGCATAGGTCACCGGAATAAGTGACAATATTGCAATTACAGCCAGTAATAAAAATGGAAGTTTATACTTCCACCCAACTTTTTCTTGTTTCATTGTTTTGTATTTATGATAATAAAAATAGGCTTACTTTCTTTTTGTCGGTCTTATATGAGTTGCGCTGTCAAAATAATTCTAATTTTGCGCAAAAGTAATAAATATTCTCGAATTTGCAGAATATAACTTACATTCATTGTAAAAAATACGTAACCGCATGATTCGAAAAAGCCACTTAATGCGCATTCCAACGCACCAAGTGGCTTTCTTTGCTAACTGTTATTGGTCTATTTTTCTAAAATAGCTTTTAATTGTTGTGCCTCCGACAACGAATGTAGTTTAGGTGAAGTGATATTTACCGACTCATTCGAAATATAAGCGATCACTTGCGATAAACAAAGATCTCCATTTCTAGTGGCCAGAACCCTTAGTCGTAATCCGGAACTAACCGATGATTTAAGATTCATTATCTCATTCAACGATCCCGATTCAATTAATGCCACTAATTTACTTTGCTCTTTTACATCGAAATAAAGTTCTGATGTTTTCAATTTCTGATCACTAGCTAGCGATACATAGTGGCTCTTCCTGAAAAAGAACAACAATATGCCGATGGTAAGAAATATAAATCCAAGAATAAAAAGTAAATGTGGGAGTGTATCACTTGTTTGCCACTCGAAGGATGTGTACGTAATAAATGATACGATGCTAATGGCGATTAATAACAGGCTTTTTACTCCTGAGCTTTTCTTTTTATACACTATTTTTGGTTCCATGTTATCTAAAACATGTTCTATTGATTCATTTTTTTGCATAACGATATAGTAGTGTTTGTGAACATAACAAGCATGTTCACAAACTATTATTTGTAACTTAATTGATTATTTTTTGAAATTTTGTTCTGAAAGAACGTTTTGGGAAAGTGCTCAGGAAATCAAATCAGGAGCTTACGAAGGTGGTATAAGTAATACCCATCTAACTGCTTAAACGCGGATGTAAGCGAAAAAACGCTGTCAAATTTAAAATAACGAAGCAATGCTATTTGTTGTAAATAGCTAACACGAAATGCATTCGTCGATGAGGTAGTAACCCGGCTAGGGAAACATTGAAGTAAGTTGGTCAACCGTACTTGCTCATTTCTCATGCCTATCGAAACCAATGCATCGGTAGCCGAAAGATATGATTGCTGATGTTCAGGTATAGTTTGTTTATGCGTAGTGGAGCATGTCTGGGGTAAAGCGCGTTCACTTCTAAGCACAGATGTAGTATTCACTCCTATAAAGAGCGAAACCGCAACCAAACAATAGATTAGAAACTGCTTCATGCTGCAAAAATACAAAATTCAAGGCTCTTATGCAAGTTTTTATAATTTGAAGAGCACTGATGGTTTGCAACTTAGGGGAAATAGCTCTATCTTTGCAATAAAAATACAGTTTTTGCCTTATTATCGCATATTAATAAATTATATATACAAGTATTATGTTTAAAACAAATCAGTATTTCGATGGAACAGTAGTTTCTATCGGCTTAGAGTCGGCCGAAGGCAGAGCAACTGTAGGTGTAATGGCTGCAGGTGAGTATGAATTTGGTACCGATACAGTAGAAATTATGACTGTAGTTTCGGGTCAGCTTACTATCCAACAACCCGGTGAAACGGACTGGAAAACCTACAATAAGTTCGAAAGTTTTGAAGTAGCAAAAGGTGTAAAATTCAAAGTAAAATGCGAGCAAGATACCCCTTATTTGTGTTTGTATAAATAAGACCCTAAATCCCTAAAGGGACTTAAAGAAAGAGTTTGTTTCTGAATTGAGACAAACTCTTTTTCAGTTCGTCAATTGACAACTATTCATTGTCAACTAAAAAAAGTAGTACCTTTGCGGCGTTTTTTATTCCCGATACATAATTGATATTCAGAAAATGACAACACAAAAATATAAGATGCTGGTGCTCGACCTCGATGATACGCTTCTTAGAGACGATTACAGCATTTCTACCCGAAACAAAGAGCTACTTTTCGAAGCGCAAGACCTTGGCGTGAAAGTAGTACTGGCTTCCGGTCGACCTACGCCCGCTATGCTTCAGTTTGCCGATCAATTAAAGTTAGCGCATTACGATTCGTACATGATTTCTTTCAACGGGGCTGTAGTAACGTCGATGAAAAACAATGCAACCCTGTTCGAAACCAGCCTGACTAATAAAGAAGTGCACAGTCTGTACGATTTTAGTGTGGACAATAAGGTGCATATTATTACTTATTCCAATAAAGGTGTAATTAGCGAAACCGAATCGGAATACATTGATGTGGAGATAAACCTCACTGGTATGCATCATCACAAAGTCCCTTCGTTCAAAAGTGAAGTGACGGGCAATGCTGTAAAATGCATCATGCTCGAACATCCCGATTATCTGAAACAGGTTGAAAGGAAACTAAAAGCCGAACGCACAGATCTTAGCGTATCTCGCTCTAAACCTTTTTTCCTGGAAGTTATGCCACACGGCATCGACAAAGCAGCAAGTATTGATTTTCTTGCCAGAAAACTTGGCATCGAACAACATGAAGTAATAGCGGTAGGAAATGCCGGCAACGACTTATCTATGGTTCAATATGCCGGCTTGGGTATTTGGGTTGATAATGTGAGTGATGATTTGCGTCATCATGCCGACTATATTGTGGCTTCCAACGAAAACGATGGGGTGGCAGAGGTAATTGAGAAATTTATTCTGAGTTAAGACAAGCTATTTCCCCGTAATTTTAAACCTCCGCTGGCTAGGGTGTAAACAGTATCCGTTTTTTGTAATAATCGATTGCAAAAAAAACACTCTGACGACAACCCCTGATTATTTCCAAGTGTTGCGTCAGAAGTGCTAAAAACGGTCATTAGACGATGTGAAGATATGCTCCAATAACTCGATTAATCAAAGTGTGGGCTTTACCAATTCACTATGACTGGCTTGTGTGAACTTTCAGAAGTTCAGGATTACTTTCAAATTTGGCCATGTCCTTTCGTCACTTAAACGAGCACTTTGTGCTTCAAAAAGTTTTTTTAGGTTATTCCAGGACGCTTATGTTATTGAGCTTTTTTGAATCTCTCTACCTCATCATTATAAAACTTCAAATCCTTGTCACTCTTTTCTTCGGTGGCTCCTTTTATGGCTAGTGCTTCGTGTTCAATAGCTTCTTTCACAAAGCCCAGATCGAATAATATATGTGCGTAGGTATCATTTATCGGATGATTATTCGGTAACGCGTTGTGTGCTTTTTCCTCCCATTCTTTGGCTAGTTTCAATGTGGCGATGTCATTAAAGGTGCGGTAGTTTTCATAAATATTCCAGCAGATATTATTTATATCCATTGGTTGTACGTTGTCCAGTACAACATAAGGTTTTGCTTTAGCGATATAATCTGCCCATTTTGCTTTATCGGTTTTGTTTGAGCGTTGCTCATAAGAGGCTACCATGAAGTCGCGCATTATTAGGAACTTCGAATACAGCACGGGATCAATTGATTTTACCGAAGCTGCTTTTGTTGGATTATCTTTGTATTTCTGTTGATAGTAACCAAAACTGTATATTATTTTATTATCAACTTCCGTTTTCCCGTATTTTTGTTCGTAAGCCGGACGATGCTTTAAAAAATATTGGAACTGATCATTGTCTATATCTGTGATATATTCTTTAAACAGTTGCCAGGCATCCTGTGATAGCTTTTCATCATCGGTAGCTGTTTTAAAATATTCAGTTATCAGGGCATCGGCATCAGCCGCATAATGATTAGCTTTCAGATACAGCATTAATGTTTGAATGCTTTTATCTCCGGCCTTCATTTTTTTTGATATAGAAAGTACGTTTCGGGTATCATCCAGTGCTGTTTTGCCAAGTTCAATAAATGCCGAGGCAGGCATTGAACCGAGCCCTACGTGTACTGTTTCGCCTTCGGCATTTAAAAACAGTAGGGTAGGATAGGCCTTTACTGCATATTTTCTTTGAATCTTTAATCCTTCGCCCTTTTCCATATCAAACGAAAGGTTGATGAAGTGACTGTTATAGAAGTCACCAACTTCTCTTTGTGGAAAGATCTCTTTGGCCAGGTGTTTACAAGGACCACACCAGGTGGTGTAACAATCGATAAACACCAGTTTACCTTCCTTTTTAGCTTGTGACAATGCGTCCGACAGCAAACTGTCCTTACTGAACTTGATGCCGACTTCCTGAGCGGAAAGAGCGGTGCTGAATACTACGAGAAATAATAATGCAAGTTTTTTCATACTGTTTTGTTTTAAATTATTATTTGCAATGAATATTTATACTTTAATAGAGCGTACTTTAGGGAAATGGAGGGAGGAGGGAAGCATTCGACGCAGGAGGATGTGGATCATTATCTAATGGCTCCGTCTGCCTGCGTCGAATTATGAGTTATTTGTTGAAATAGCGGTTGTAAAGACCTTCAAAGCCTTTTCCGTGTCGGGCTTCGTCTTTGCACATTTCATGCACCGTATCATGGATAGCATCCAGGTCAATCGATATTTTCCGCGAAAGTGCC
>OBMA010002042.1_pt1 | contig 11964 bp, 18 predicted proteins | sample 1539141 | NCBI WGS metagenome assembly OBMA01 (sample SAMEA3991484, study PRJEB22521) | metagenome | biome: anthropogenic terrestrial biome; feature: sewage plant; material: raw primary sludge | place: Sweden | collected 2012-09-26 | reverse complement strand
GAGGGAATCTCTCACTGGCCACTGTAATCATCTTAGGTTTTTCTAACCTTTTAGCCGACGGATTCTCAATGGCTGCAGGTGATTATGTCTCATCAGCAGATGAAGAAGACCGCTTGCATTCGGCAGCAACTACATTTTTATCATTTAACGTGTTTGGACTAGCACCCCTGGCGTCTTATGTTATCTTTACAGGTTTCTTAAAACCACAAGAAGCTCTATTAGGCTCATTCATTGTTGTTGGTTTTGTACTAGCAATACTTGGATATGTTAAGGCCAAAATGCTCAAACAAGACATGAAGAAAGAAATCATCCAAACTGTAATCATCGGGTATGTAGCAGCATCTGTTGCCTATTTTGGTGGTGTAGTTTTGGAACAGTTGATTAAATAGAAAATTAAATATGGAGAAATTATGCTATTTTATGAGAGATTGCCAGAAAACAAGCTAGAAGTGGCAGGATTACTTCATGCCTTAGGCTATTCCAATGACGGACAGTTGTTAAACAAATATAAATTGAAATATTCTATATTGGATGAATTTCATAACAATGACTTTGTTCTCGAAAACGACAATATCAGAATTAAGTTTCTAGCTGACAAATACGCTAAAAGCGATAATGAAAGTTGGAATGACTATAAAGATTCGGATAAAGCTGATAGTTTTACTCTGCTAGAAGCTGAAGTAGAACTAGTCTTGTCAATTGAAAATAAAAATATCATTAATCGATATACTACTACGAACATCAAAATCCCTATAGCTATTCCTGCAACCACACAACCTGAAGAAATTTTAGATGTTGTTTTTGAAAAACTTGAACAGATTACTAAGTCTGTGAAAGTAGAACTTCACTATTAATATTCAATGTGACAAAAAAGAGGTAAAATCAAATGAAAATGTTAATTAAAAGATTAGAAAACTTATCGAAAGAAGAGAATTTAGAAATTCACGTAAACGGTGTGTTTCTTGAAGACCGATTCGAATTAGGTGGGGCTACCTGGATTGTATATTTAAATGACGAACAGCCATCAACACTCAAATTCGATAAGGTCAAACGAATTGTAGAAGAGCTCAGCGACATCACAAACGATTATGATTTGAACTATTATAACGGAATTAAAATTGGAATAGCAGACGCTGTCGAAGAATCCTATGTTGATTATGATATGGACGATGAGCCATATGAAGCCACAATGATTGTAGATTATGACATCGAAAGCATTGAACCAAAGGGTGACAATAAAACAGTTGTCTATAAATTTGACACAACTGCAGACCACATTCATGAAGGTGTTGGTATTATTATCAAACCCGATGGAATAGAATATAATGCCTACGATACAAAGATTGAAACATCTGCTGAACGAGTAGCTTTTGTCAATGAAGTATTTTCAACAAACTTTGTTGCTGTCGATACAGAAGAAACAAGAACTAACAGAGCGAACTTTTTAAACGAAATCAATCAATCCTACCATACAATTCTTAAAGAAAAGAAAAAATGGCTTCACAAACAAAATGTTGTTGGCTCAAAATTCCACTTTGTTTATGGGACGTATGGACCAAGAACAGCTAATCAATTTGGTTTTTATGTTGAAAGTGAAATTATCGATTGTGATTACAACTGCTTAAACAAATTACCAGACTCAAAAGCCAAAACACCTGTAACCCACATCATCACCAATATGTTTGGGGTTAATGCCTTTTTCGCTGGAAAACGCGCCTATGAACCATTCTTCAGACCAATGAACGATTTACGACAAAACGGAAACGAATTGCTTGATACTTATTTCCGTCATGTATTGGAAACAAAACCAACCGATACCAATTTCTTGATGGCAATCGACTTGGAGGCTGGTGAGATTACAAAGGTAGTGCAAAAATACAATGAATGGGTTTATGGACTTAATAAAGAGGGTAAAATTGTAGCACATACAAAAGGCTCTAAATTGATTGGAACAAAAGAACAATGGGGAGAGTTAATGAATTCATTAATAAGAGGTATCACGAAATGACCCTATTATTGAAGAAAACAACCGACAAGGGTTACGAGTTTAAATATGTTGAGAGCTTTGTTGAAAAAATAACCCACAAAGAAACTCCCGACCTTTGTAAAGAATCTCACAAAATCGAAGTTATTGACAGCCATGTCATGTTTTATACACCCAAATTTATTAGAGCATATTCACTTACAAGTTCCGACCCCAACGTCAAAGAAGTTGTAAAAGCAATCAAAATAGTTGAAGAAGATGAAATTCATAAGCAAGAAAAAGCTAATCACAATTGAAGATAAACCAATTGATGACCCAGAGCGCATAAAAGACCTTATACTACTTCAAGCCAACCGATGGCTAGCGATTCACTATCCAAACCATAAGACTGCACTATTGAATGTCGAAATATATTCAGATGAAACAAGTTTGGGGAAATATCAACCATCCAATAAAACCATACACATTAACAGTGTTTTGGTGAATGCCTATTTGAAAACCAACAACTTCAACTACATTTTAGAGACCCTCAAACATGAGTTAATTCATTTTGTCCTCTATGAAAAATACAATACCAAGGGTAACACTATTGATTGGTCTTTCGTAGACGGTCAAGAACCTTTTGAAAATGAACTCAAAAAACACGCTCTATTGTCAAACTATGAAGATGAATACGGTAGAGGCTATCGATTAGCTATATACAAACATCTATTTACCAACAAATATGACATTGAGTTGATAACAAACAGGTTGAGAACTGCAACCGTACAAATCCTCAAAGAAATGAAGTTCAAGACAAATGAAACTGTATACAATTCAAGATGAAGATGTAGTAAACAAATTAGACCCTGAATATCTTGCAAATATGGACTATGTAGATGAGCTCTTTAAAAAAGCCTATCTTTGGTACATGAAAGACAACAATTATACCAATCCCCCAATTTGGGCAACAGATTACCAACCCAAAGGTTGGGACTTGTATGGATACTATGATGTTGCAATTGAGAAAAAGAAAAATCTCTATTGTATAGAACTAGAAGTACCAGATGATTTAGTAATCAAAAGTGATTTTGATTATTGGCATTCAGTATTGAATGATTGGCCATTAGCTGAAGATGACGAAGACATAAGTAAAGAAGTGTCATGGAAGCGTATATACGATGAGACCTATGTCTTTCCTGGTGATGAAGGAAGTGAAAAACACTTTCAATATACTATTCCAAGTATCAAAATGGGCTACGTAAAGTCAATCAAACAAATGAACAAAGGTTTGCGCTACAGACTATATAAAATTAGTAGAAAGATAAGAAAATGAATAATGAAGAACTGTTCAATCTTGTGATAGAACTAAAAAGCGAAATCTTGTCGTTAAAAGATGAGATTAAACAATTGCGCCAAGATTTGTTAAATGACGCCCCGTCATTAAATGTTCAAATGCGCGATGAAGTATTAAATTCTATCGTAAGACAAAATAAAACCGTTACACCAGTTGTAGAACCAACCGTAACAACACCAGTTGTAGAGACACCTGTAACAACCGCAGTTGTAGAACCAACCGTAACAACACCTGTAACAGAACCAGTAGAAGACGAAAGACCAAAAATAAAAAATATTTTTGATATCTAATGTTGACAAACGCATACAAATATGGTATACTATACTTAAAGATAAAAATTTAAGGATTAGTAGATTATGACCATAAATAAACTAAAGACCTTATCAGCCTTGGCCTTAGCCTTCGGAACACAAGTGGCAACAGCAAGCGCTGATGAGTTAACAACACAGGATGATACCATCCTCACTAAGGTATCTGAAAAAATTACAAGTTCAGAAAAAACCAACATCACAGATTTGGTTCAAGAAATTTCTGACAATGTAGAATTAGAAATAAACAGCTTAGAGTTGACTGATACAGAAAAAGCAGAATTGGCAATCCAAGTTCAAGACCAAATTCTTCAATATTCAAAAGAAGAAAATGTGGATTCAGTCTTTATGCAAGCCTTGGATGCTAAAATTGAATCATTCGAATCAACTCCTATAACAGTAGTGGACCCAATTGCGGAAGAGCCTGTAGACCTTACAGAGCATACTGTTGAAGAGCCAGTTGAGACTAAATCACCAACCGAGATAGTAGAAGTTTTAGAAACTGAACCAGTGTTAGACCCAGAAGTGGAAATCGACACAACACCACAAACTGCGACAGAGACAAGCACTAAGGTTTACACAACTCAAAAAGAGATTGATACAAAAAGTGGAACTTACTACTATAATAAAGATAAGGTGAAAGGCACTGCTGTAGAAATTACAGAAGCTGAAGCTAAAAAATTAGGCTTGGCACATTCACTACTTGATGGTGAAAAACCAGCTGAAACTACACCAGCTGAAAAACCAGCTGAAAAACCAGCCGAGAAACCAGCTGAAACTACACCAGCTGAAACTACACCAGCTGAAAAACCAGCCGAGAAACCGGTTGAAAAACCAGTTGAGAAACCAGTTGAGAAACCAGAGAAACCAGTTGAGAAACCAGAGAAACCAAGTAGCACAACAAACACAAACCCAGCTAACGCTCAGGTGAGTGGTGCCGGCACAAACCCAGGCACAACAAGCACTACAGCTTCAAACGCACAAACAGCTACAAGCTCAACAACTTCAACTACTTCGCGTTCTGTATCGCCTAGCGTAACAAGTCAAACTACAAGCTCAACAACTAGCTCAACACATGATTCACTACCTGTGACCGGTGACACCCCATCAAACCTCTTTTCATTCTTGGGTGTAGCTATGTTAGCCGCTGCCGGATTAAGTATTAAGAAACGAAAAGAGATATGAAAATAAAGAATGAGAAAACATCGAGGACGGAACAGGCAGCCGTCACGCCCTTTGGGTCTTAAAGAGATGTAGGAGCGCCACCCTACCGATGGTTTTTCGATATAAAAATAAGACTGAGAAATCAGTCTTTTTTCGATTGAAAGAGAGATAAATGGATGGGACTCAAACAAAATGAAAAATATACCGCCACCAAACACTTTAGGGACAGACTCTTTGAAAGATACGGTATCGCGGATTCGCAGTGGAAAACGTATATGCGGAAAATTTATGGCAGTTTGCAATTAGACGAACAAAAGACTGCCAATCAACATGCATTTTTAGCCAAAAATCAAAAAAAGAGCCAATATCAGCACATGGCGATATATCATTCTGATGTCTATCACTGTTATGTGGTTGTTGACACCAAAGGCTTCAAACTAATAACAATTTTTGATGACCCTGTTTATCTAGAAGACGAATTAAAGAAAATTATAGAAGGCGAAGCCATGGAAAAAGTAGAAAAACTAACCACAGAACGCGATGTGGTTCAAATAGTTGATGAACAAAAATCTGAAGACGTAATTGAAGATATTGATTTTGATATTCACTACGAAGAGTATATCGAAGAAGAAGTTGAAGAAGCTTTAACAGAAGAAGACAAAGAAGCCGAAGAATTATTGGAATTTGCCAACAAGTTAAAAGAAGAACGAATTGTCTTCGAACGTAAAAACAAATTCAAGTACGCTCAAAAAGTCATTCAAATGAACCAAAAAATCTTTGATGATTTTATTGAAGCATACGAAAAAACACGAGATGGCAAAGCAACAATTGCCAATCTTGATAAATTGACAGAACTCTACACCCTGAAAGAATTACTTGATGAGGTGTTCCCTAAGACAAAACTACCCTTCAAGTGAGAGATAAAATGAGCTATCAAATTAAAATACCCTTGGATTTAAACATCCACCAAGATTTGCAAGATTTTGATTACCGATTTAAGTATTTAAATAACGAGTTCCGTGGGAGATACAAAACTACGGAAATCAACACATCCTATCCAACAAAAAAGATGTGGCCAATGTTCCTATTGACATTTCTAATAGGTCTCATCAACCTGTTGGTGATTATCTTCATCTTTATCTACGCTCTACCACTCTGGGTGTTGATACCAACAAGTGCACTTTTCCTTGCGTCGCAATTCTATTTTGAAAAGGTACGGTCAGACGTCAAAACTCTAAAATCCTTGACTGAAGACATCATTGCAGAATATAACGCGATAGATACAGCAGACGTACGAACGCAGTACCCAATGTTGAAATATACCGTGTCGACCCTCGATGACGGTATCGATTTACACGTAGTTGTAAAACAATTAAAACGTGGAGAAGAGGCTAATCTTAATAATCTGATAATAACCATGATGACAAATGAACAGTCACAGCCATATAGTCTTAAAGATGCCGCCACGGTAGACCTTTACAAACGTATGAATGAAATATCAAACGGGGAAGAATACGACCCGAATTACATTCATTACGTAGAAGTAGATGAACTAAACAACTTTACAAACGCAACATTAAACAAATTACACTTAACAGAAGACGAAAAACATATCGTATATGGAGAATAAATCATGACAAATTTCCTTGACGCAGTAACATTATCATCAGACCTATTAAAACGTCGTATGCAATCAATTTTGGAATCAAATATGGAAGAGCAATGGAGAATGCTAGACGACTTTGAACTTGGATACAGCGAACACCCAATGCTTCTATCAGAAACCTTTGTTTACACGGGTTTGGGTTTACCTGACGTTGAATTCATTTTCGACATGGAGAGCAACGAATACCAAATCAATAATTACAGAACAGACGACAAAGAAGACGCCTTGAATTTACTTGTAACACTAGTAAACAAGATTAAAGAAGAACCTGAGTTGAGCGTGTTTACACAGGTACAATAAAAGGGAGCTAACACATGGAACTAATGCATCCATCTAAAGTCCAACTTATTTACGATGAGACCATTTGGACTATAACCCAATACAAGGGTCAGCCCATTGAGCGAACTACAAAGCATGATGTTGTCAATGAAAACGGTGGCAAGTGGGTTGAGTTAGAAAGAATCTATCACCTTGCCTGTGTGGCCAACGAGATAATCCGTTTCCACAACCGTTTGGTTGAAAACGATATCAGATATCCTATTGGATTTGATAATCTCGAAAGATTCCTGCCCAATCGTAAAGAAATTTTGAAAGACACTCAAAAGGCATTAGAAGAAATGTCAGATGAATTAGAAAGGCTATGGACATGCTCGCAGGTATAATTAGGTCAACATTTAACAATCCAATTGACGGCAAAGTCTTACATATAGATTGGCAGGCTCAGGCCAGCGACGGAACCGTGAGTTTGAATACGGCTACCAATAAGAAGAAATTCACCACAGACCGCAAAATTGGATTAGTATTAGATAAACAGCTTCCATATCGAATCCGTAATGTCAACGAGAAGTGGGATGTTTTGAGAAATCACGGAGAAACTCCAATTGCTGTGGATTATGTTGGGCAGTGGCATTTACCTCGAATCCGTAGAGTTGTTTTAATCGACGGGGACAACGTTACAGAATTAGAACCGACACAAAGAAACGTAAACCAACTAGTAGATGACTTCCTTGGCGACTTCATGGAAAGCCCATATACATCATCAAACGCCTTGGTGAAAATTTATCGAATCGAGAAAACCGAAGACGGTATCTGCGATACTCGAGTACCAGAAACAATCCTAGCAGAATACACAGAACCTTGGTATAATTAAACAAACTCAGCCTGCGCTTAACCAGCCAGGCTGGGTTTGTTTATATTTTGTCATGAAGATTGACAAAACACCGTAACTGTGGTATAATATGAGAATACCACATTAGAGGAAAAAAAAGTTCATTAGTTGAACATAAAATATGAACAGAAGGTACAATATGCAAGACACATTCTACAATTTCAGAGATATTCACGCCAAAACCAAACATGAGGCAAACCAACGGGGACTGACCCTGTTGGAGTTCCTCTATCAACACCCCGAGCATCCTTTAGTGTTGAAGTATCGACACTTACAATTGATAATCAATTCCTCAGCGGGTGTCATGAAAAGAGCAACAGACTATTATCCAAAATTTAAAATCACCAATTAAGCAGAGGCGCTAGATAGTTAGGTTTTAAACATTTTTGTACGACATGAAAATTGACAAATCACCGCAAATGAGGTATAATATACTTAGAACAAGTTCAATGTTGAAAATTGAATATAAGAAAGAAAAGTAGGCATATAAAATATGAGTATAAAAATGACGAACGAGCAAACTATTTTTGAAACCGGAAAAGACAATCCGGATTGGCAGATTCGTGAAACAGTAGTAAAAGAACTCTCTGATGAGAAATTGATTTACACTTTCAAAGACGACGAGCATTGGCGAGTACGTAGCGCAGTGGTTGACAAACTCACAGATGAGAACTTGATTTTGAGGTTTAAAGATGACCAAGACAGAGAGGTTCGTCTAGCTGTATTAAACAAGCTATCGGATGAAGAACTACTTTTTGACACCTTCAAGGACGACCCTAGTGGAAAAGTCCGCAAAGCGGTGGTGGATAAATTATCCGACGAACAAGTGATTTTTGAAAACTTTAAAGAAGACCCGGATGAATTTGTTCGTGTAGCCGCAGTAAACAAACTTACTGATGAGTCATTGATTTACGAATTTAAAGATGACAATTCTTGGGTGGTTCGTTCTGAAGCAGTGAATAAACTCTCTGATGAACAATTAATTTTTGAAACCTTTAAAGATGACCCATCAAGACGTATTCGCGAAGCTCTTGTAGAAAAACTATCGGATGAAAGTTTGCTCTTTGAAACCTTTAAGAACGACCCAAGTTGGGAAGTTCGTTCAGCCTTAATTAGTAAAATATCTGATGAAGAGTTGTTATATAACACCTTCAAAGATGACAAAGATATGTTTTTACGAGAAGACTTAATTAATAAGTTATCTGACCAAGAGTTGATTTTTAACACATTTAAAGACGACCCATCTGGAAGAGTTCGTAGTGCGCTCATCAATAAATTAACTGATGAACAGTTACTGTTTGAAACATTTAAGGATGACCCCACTCGGGACGTTCGAAAAACCCTAGTTGAGAAATTATCTGAACAAGATGTAATTTTTAACACCTTTAAGGACGACCCGGATTGGGTAGTTCGTAAGGCTGTAGTTAATAAATTATCCGATGAGCAATTAATCGAAACATTTAAAAACGACCCAGATGAGAGCGTTCGTGAGACAGTTGAAAACAAACTATCCAACATATCTGAGCAAGACCATGAGTTTTCTGATGCTCTAGCCGAGTTATCTACTGACCAAGATTTGCAACTGTGATTTAACAAATGTAACTCCATAAAAGAGATAGTTTCATTATCTGAGCTATCTCTTTTTAGTTCATCCAACCAAATCCAAAATTTAACAAATAAAAGAAAGGGACAAACCATGTCTACATTTAAAGTTGGAAATGCAACTATTGGCGATTCGCCACTTATCAACGACCAAGTAAAAGAACAACTAAAACAAGAGGAGCAACTCCTCCAAGAAGTAACAGAGCAAACCTTCAAACCAATTGAACGCACCTCAGAACAAGAGGCAGCTATTGCTGAAGTAAAAAATGCCATCACACTCACAGATGAAAATCTCGTACTCTCCTACGGTGTAGAAGACGCGAATGCTTTAATGAACCTCACAAACAAGGCCTTATCGCACGTACGTGCATCTGATGTGGGTGACATTGGTAATGTTCTTGCAACACTTGCTACAGATTTGTCAGTAGGTGAAATCGAAGACCAAAAAGGTTTCTTTGGTTTCTTCAAAAAAATGGGTGATAGAGCAAAAGCACTTCAAATTCGCTATGAATCAGCTCAAGCTAATATTGACCGTGTTGTTGCAACTCTTGAAAGTAATCAACTAACCCTCATCAAAAACAATCGCGATATGGAAGACATGAAGCAAGCTAACCGCGAGAACTTCCAAAGACTCTCAGTCTATGTTGAAGCAGGTAAACAACGCATCGCTGACGCCTATGCGATTGAACTTCCAGCACGTGAAGAAAAGGCTAAAAAGGGAACCCAAACAGAAGTGAATGAATTAACCGAATTCAAGAATGCCCTCAACCTCTTCGAAAAACAAGTACATGACTTGGATGCTCAAATGTCACTCTCACAAGGTATGGCAATTCAATTGGAAACGCTTTCAAACACAAACCGGGGGCTCATTCAGAAGATTCAGCGTTCTAAGGGTACACTCATTCCGGCTTGGAATCTTTACATGATGACAGCATTTTATGGACAACAAACTAAAAATGCACTTGAAGCGGATAAGAAATTCACTGACGCCACTAATGAACTACTTGTTAATGTGACCAAAGGTCTCCGACAAACAGCGAAAGATGCTGCAGAACAATCAGAGCGAGCATCAATTGATATCACCACACTTGAATCAATGACGGCTGACATTATCGGAAGTCTTCAAGATATTGACGCAGCCCAAGCTAAAGGTCGTGAATACCGTGAGAAAGCTACACAGCGAATTGGTGAATTGCGAGACCAAATTAAACTCCAATTGACCACCACTATTAATAATCAAGGTCAATAAACCAACCCTACCCTTGAAAAAATAGTAAATATGTGGTATAATTAAAGAAAAAACCCAAGAAAGGTAAGAAGATGACAAAAGTAAAGACAGCAACAAAAGATTTCTTAAACGCGGGTAAAGCCCTTGTATCAGCCATCGTTAATGAAGGTAAAGAAGCAGTCACTCCTATTGTGAATGACGTACAGGCTAAAATCACTCACGAGCAAGTTAAACAAGAACTCAAAAAGAAAAAAGTAGTTGACATTAAACAAGACAAATCCCGTCGTAAATACCACCGCGGAGGCTAATATGACCAAAAGTAAACACATAGGATTAGTTGGAATTTCAGGGCTTGCCCTGTCCCTAATCCTTTTGTTCATCGTAAATTTCAAACGTACCGACTTACTGGTTAACTTTGGAAGCAAAGTATTCAAACTTTTCAACATTCTAGCCATCGTCATTTTGGTATTTAGTTTACTCACTATTATTGCATCTGTTGTGATGTTCATTATGAACAAACAAAAAGAAAGCACATTACGAGAAATTGAAACAGAACAAGCTAAAGACCCCCTATATGAAGAGGCATCGGTTGTTTCAAAATTAAGTACTTTACAAGAGCGATATAGTCTTCAAACAAGCCCTGAATCAAAACCATATAAACAAGCGATTAATGAGATTCTACGTCAATTAGAAGAAGCCAAAACACTTTCTTCTGATTTTGCAGAAATTGTTGAGAACAATAGTCAACCAATCATTCAAAACATTGGAAATGAACTGGTATCCATCCGTGTACATATCTTGGGTGATGCTAAATCAATTTACCGTCGAGCAATCATTTTGGAAGATTATGATACAATTGATGAAAAGATTTCACACAACCGTAAATTGTTAGAAGATGCTGATAAGCTCATTGTTGAAGCAATTCGCTACATTGACGTAAAATCAAACCCAACAGGTGTAGATTTGAAGAACTTGACAGAGTCCTTGAAGGACTTGATGAAACTGATTTGAGGTGAACAATGCTTGACATATTACTAATAACATCAGCCCTTATGCTGATATTCACCAACATCATTTTCACATGGCTGTTGATAAAACAACTCTCAGGTCAAAATGTGGAATCTAAAATAGTAACGATTGGCTTAATCATCACTTTACTAATAATGACGAGTTTCGTCGTTTTCATGCCATATATTATGGAATTTATTTAGAAGGGAAACAAATGCTTAACATATTAATTACAACATTAGGTGTTATCTTGTTTGTTATGAACATAGTTATCTTGTTTGTTATGAACATAGTTATTGTGGGTCTTATGATAAAACAACTCTCAGGTCAAAATGTGGAATCTAAAATAGTAACGATTGGCTTAATCATCACTTTACTAATAATGACGAGTTTCGTCGTTTTCATGCCATATATTATGGAATTTATTTAGAAGGGAAACAAATGCTTAACATATTAATTACAACATTAGGTGTTATCTTGTTTGTTATGAACATAGTTAT
>OBMA010002041.1_pt1 | contig 11967 bp, 4 predicted proteins | sample 1539141 | NCBI WGS metagenome assembly OBMA01 (sample SAMEA3991484, study PRJEB22521) | metagenome | biome: anthropogenic terrestrial biome; feature: sewage plant; material: raw primary sludge | place: Sweden | collected 2012-09-26 | reverse complement strand
CCTCGCACGAACAATAATATATTGGAAGTGGAAGGAAAGATGGTGAAGAAAGACATTGTATGGGACTTTAATGTGGGTATTGCGAAAGTGTACACGATACGCTGGAGATTTGCGAATATGGAGAAACCAAGAAAATTGCATGTGAGGATGACGGATGCAAACAACAGGGTAATCAAAGATGACGACATCACATTTGTACAGACGCCTGACATTATCAAGAAACGCCGTACCACAAGTGTCACTACCGGTACGCAAATCAATGCAGGCAGATATCATCTCATATTGAGTGGAGATGAGATAGACAAAATGATATTCGATAAAATCACAATTGAATGAGGTATATATTATGCTGTATATTGACGGCTTTCTCTTTGATCATATCCGCTCAAAGGAATGATTGGGAGAATGAATCGGTTCTTCAGATAAATCGAGAACGGGCACGGGCTTCTTTTGTTCCATACCTGCAGTCAAAGGGTGATATGTCTATGACACTGGACGGTGATTGGAAGTTTAATTGGACGACAACTCCCGATAAACAACCTGCGGATTTTTATAAAAAAGATTTCGATGACAGTCATTGGAAACTGTTCAAGGTTCCTGCCGACTGGGAGATGAACGGTTATGGAACACCCATATATTGCAGTAGTGGATATGTTTTCAAGATAGATCCGCCACGTGTGATGACTGAACCCAACAAGCATTATACCACATATATAGAGCGCAATCCCACGGGATGTTATCGCCGTACTTTTTCTCTTCCGCCAACATGGAATGGAAGGGAAATATATATCCGCTTCGGTTCCGTATCAAGTGCATTTTATGTTTGGATTAACGGTGAGCGTGTGGGCTATTCCCAGGGTAGCATGGAACCTGCCGAATTTCGTATCACGCCATACTTGAAAGCCGGTGATAACCAGGTTTCGCTCGAGGTATTGAAGTTTTGCGATGGCAGCTATCTCGAAGACCAGGACATGTGGCGACTTGCTGGAATACATCGGAGCATTTATCTTTATTCCACACCCAAAATACGTATTTCGGACTTCGGAGTGCGAACAATGTTGGACAGCGATTATCGAAATGCGACATTAATAGTAGATCCGCAAGTGTCAGTCACTCCCGGGCAGCGTGGTGAGGGTTTCCATATTGAAGCCCAACTGTTTGATGCTACAGGAAGAGTGGTGCTCGATAGTGTGTTGAAACAGGATGTGGTTCCTATTCTTAATCTCGACCATAAGGCTGCGATAATGAATGACCGTTATCCGCAGCGTGGCAACCCGCAATGGGGATGGATGTCGGCTGTAATTAAAAATCCTAATAAGTGGACTGCCGAAAATCCTTATCTTTATCGATTGCGTTTACAATTGATTGACTCTACCGGTTTCGTAATAGAGAACGTGGAGACAAATGTGGGGTTTCGCAGTCTCGAAATTAAAGACGGTAAATTTTTGGTCAATGGCATACAAACCCGTCTGCGCGGAGTAAATCGCCATGAGATGGATCCCGTGACAGGGAAGGTTATGACCGATGAGCGTATGTTACAGGACGTATTATTGATGAAAAAGGCCAATATCAATGCTGTGCGCACGTGCCATTATCCGAATGATGAGCGATGGTATGACTTGTGTGATAAATACGGACTTTATGTGATGGATGAGGCCGATGTGGAAGAACACGGATTGAGGGGCACGCTAGCTAGTGATCCTTCGTGGACGGCCGCTTTTATGGATCGTGCCCAAAGGCTTGTCATGCGTGATCGCAATCATCCATGCGTTGTGTTTTGGTCGCTTGGAAATGAGGCTGGTTATGGCATGAACTTTGCAGCGATGAGTTCGTGGATTAAGGAATTTGACCCAACACGTTTTATACATTATGAGGGAGCTCAGGGTAAGGATGGCAAAGACCCTGCCACGGTTGATGTGATAAGCCGTTTCTATCCACGTACGCAAGCCGAATATCTCAATCCCAATGCACATGGAGATGATGAACGGCCGGAGAACGCCCGTTGGGAAAAGTTGCTGGGCATTGCTGAGAAAAAGAATGACAATCGCCCTGTGCTTACCAGTGAGTATGCTCACGCCATGGGAAACGCACTTGGCAACATGCGTGAATACTGGGATGAAATTTACAGTAATCCACGAATGCTCGGGGGCTTTATTTGGGAATGGGCGGACGAAGGTATTTTCAAACGTCGTAATGATGGCACAAAGATGGTTGCTTATGGTGGAGACTTCGGTGATTACCCGAATCTTAAAGCATTCTGTGTGAAGGGTATCGTTTCTTCTGACCGTGTCCCTATGCCGAAATATTATGAGGTGAAGGCTGTCTATGCCCCTGTTGCCTTTTCTTTTGCTAACGGAAAGGTGAAGGTTATTAATAGGGAGTTGCACAGATCCATTAATGATTACCGGTACCTTTGGAACATCACTGTGAATGGAAGAGTAAGAGAAACGGGTGAGCTGCATTTGGATAGTAAAGATGAGGCAACAATACCGCATGTTAAATACAAGGAAACTGAGGATGTAAGGTTTGATGTTATAGCTACGATTCTACGCGGTCCTTACCAGGGTGGGGTATGTCTGGCAGATATCAGGAATATAAATGCTGTTGCCATTGCACAATTTGCAATCAACAGTAGACAAGGAGTGCGCTCCGCCTCATCAAACGAAGATAATAGTTGCCATATTGCAGATGTGGAGCATACGTCATCTACACTGCCGCTATCGTTGAATATGTCGAATGCAAGTATAGACTTATTGTCGTTATCCTTTCCTATTCGAGGGACTGTGGCGAGTGGTTATGGTGGCTGTTTTTCTCATTTTTTCCGTGCACCTACTGACAATGATAAGGGTTTTGGAAACTGGCTTGCAAATGATTGGAAACTAGCCGGGCTTGACAATATAGATGATACGTCGATGGTTACAAACGAGCGTGATTATCGTTTTAATAAAGGAAAAATCCACGTGGAATATAAATGTAGTGTGGGAAAAGATGGTTCGATAGATTTCAAGGCAACCTACACTCCAAGTGGTGAACTGCCCCCATTACCATGCCTTGGAAATACTTTTGTCTTACCAGGCACAATCAAGAATGTATCTTGGTTTGGACGCGGCCCGCTTGACAGCTACCCGGATAGAAAGGAGGCAACAACTATCGGGCGTTGGAATAGTACGATAGATGCGCAATACGTGCATTATCCGCGGCCGCAGGACAGTGGAAATCACGAGGATGTATCAGAGGTGGTGCTTACTGACAGCAAGGGCAGAGGTTGGAAAGTAATAGCGTGTGGTGCTCCGTTCTCGTTCTCGGCACTGCCTTACTCGGTTAAGCAACTCTACACAACAGCGCACGATTGCGACTTGAAATATGAAAACAAAGTTTTTCTAAACATAGACGCAGCAGTGATGGGACTAGGCAACAGCAGTTGCGGACCGGGCGTACTTAAAAAATATACCATTCCGCAGACATCACACACGTTGCACATTCGTTTCATACCAATAAAATAAAATTATTATGATTAGAAAATTATTCATCTCTCTCTTTGTCTTTGTCACTTGCATGAGCGTGTCCGCGCAGAAAACTGACGTTAGCACTCACCGACAGTATCTTAGTGGTCACGGGTGTGACGATATGGTGCAATGGAATTTCTTTTGTACCGATGGGAATAATTCTGGTAAATGGACCAAGATTGGTGTGCCGTCGTGCTGGGAACTGCAGGGTTTTGGCACTTATCAATATGGAAATAAATTTTATGGAAAGGTGAAACCCGAAGGTATTGCGAGCGAGCAGGGCATGTACAAGCATGAATTTACATTGCCTGCAACTTGGAAAGGACGTCAGATATTTCTCGTTTTTGAGGCATCCATGACGGATACAAAAGTAACAATAAATGGACGTAAGGCAGGCGAGGTTCATCAAGGCGGATTCTACCGTTTCTCTTATGATGTGTCAGATCGCGTATTCTTCGGTAATAAGAAAAATAGTTTGGAGGTGACTGTAAGTAAGGAAAGTGAAAACGACCAGGTGAACATGGCTGAGCGGCGTGCTGATTATTGGAACTTTGGAGGTATCATTCGTCCTGTATTCATTATATCCAAGCCGGCATTGAATATTGACCGTGTGGCTATCGATGCAACGATGGATGGTCACTTTGTAGCCGACTGTTATTTGAGTCGTGCCATCCAGGGCGCAAAGGTTAGGACAGTAATCATCGATAAGAAAGGAAAGACCATTGCCGAATCAACGACAGATACCCGTAATAGTGATATTGCCAGAATTGATATCAACGTGGTTAGTCCCAAACTATGGAGCGCTGAGACCCCGAACCTTTATACGGCAGTCTTTACGTTGCAGGGTGATGATGGGAAAGCTATTCATATGGAAAAGGAGAAATTCGGTTTCCGTACTATTGAGGTTCGTCAGCATGATGGTGTATATATTAATGGCGTGAAAATTATGATGAAAGGCGTGAATCGTCACAGTTTCCGACCAGAGAGCGGGCGTACGCTGAGCAGTGCGAAAAATATCGAAGATGTAAAACTCATTAAGAGCATGAATATGAATGCCGTGAGAATGAGCCACTATCCTGCCGATCCTGAATTTTATGAGGCATGCGACAGTCTTGGACTTTATGTGCTCGATGAGTTGAGTGGCTGGCACTGGGCACACGAGACAATCAACGGAAAGAAATTGGTAAAAGAGATGATCACCAGAGATGTTAACCATCCGTGCATCATTTTTTGGGACAATGGCAATGAGGGTGGGTTTAATTATGTGTTGGAACCAGAATTTGCCCGTTGGGACCCTCAGCACCGCACTGTTATCTATCCTTGGGCAAACCGCAACGGTATAGAGACAAAGCATTACCGTTCGTATGGCGAGACAGAAGAATATTTGCGCGAGCCCGAAGTATTCATGCCCACGGAATTTCTGCACGGACTCTATGATGGCGGTCACGGTGCAGGACTGTATGATTATTGGGAACTGATGCGCACATCGCCACGTTGTGCAGGCGGTTTCCTTTGGGATTTTGCTGACGAGGGTGTCAAACGTGTTGACCTTGGAGGTGTCATTGACAATGTGGGCAATTATGCTGCTGACGGAATTGTTGGACCTCATCATGAGAAAGAAGGCAGCTATTATACAATAAAGCAGGTTTGGAGTCCTGTACAAATATTCATGCCACAGCAGTTTGAAGGTAAACTAAAAGTGGAAAACCGTTATGATTTTCTATCTCTGAAAGGTGTTCGCTTTGATTATTCTTATATAAAATATGATGGTTATAAAGCTACAGTTATCAAGAATGGAACCATAAATGGAGAAGATATCGCCCCTCATCAAAATGGAACAATCAGCATTGACAAGATTCCGACAGATGCCGAGGCTTTGAGTGTGAAAGCAATAGACCAAAATAATGAGGAACTTTTTACGTGGATTTTCAAGCTAAAAAAATCTCTCAATAGAGAAGTAGTACGTTCCGTTTCTTCAAGTATACCCATTGCAACGACCTCATCAGATGGCTTGACGGTCAAGGCTGCCAGCACAGAGTACAAATTCTCTTCTGCCGATGGCACACTGCAAGGCGTTAATACGCCCAAGGGGACTATGTCTCTGAGTAATGGCCCGCGCTTCATTGCATATCGCCGTGCCGATCGTTCGTTTGATCAATTCTACAATCACGATGACAACCAGGCGGAAAAAAAGAAAACAACCTATACCGCTTATGCTGATCAAGGTTGTTTCTCCGGCTTTACGCAGAGCAAGGGTGCCAATGATACTTTGATTGTCACAGCCAACTACGACCATGGTTCTATGCAAAAGACTGAGTGGCGAATAGCTCCAGATGGTGGTGTGCGACTCGTTTATACTTATTCTTTCAATGGCGTTGTAGATATTATGGGCGTCTGTTTTGACTATCCCGAAAATAAGGTCAAGAGCAAACAGTGGCTCGGCAACGGACCTTACAGGGTGTGGCAGAACCGTTTGCAGGGTCCGCAGCTAGGCCTTTGGAACAACAGCTACAATGATCCTATACCTGGTGAAAGTTTTGATTATCCCGAATTTAAGGGTTATTTCGCTGGCGTTCAGTGGATGGATATAATGACTGACGAAGGCACAATCAGCATGCAACCCGCAACTGATGATGGATATGTGGGTGTATATCAGCCTCGTGATGGCCGTGACCAATTGCTTTATTCCCTGCCCGAAACGGGAATCAGTCTGCTACAGATTATTCCGGCTGTGCGTAACAAGGTGAACTGTACGGATCTTAATGGCCCGTCAGCGCAGCCATATTGGGCCCATGGAGAAAGAACTTACGCTGTTAGTTTGCATTTCAAATAAGATATGAAGCGGATATTTGCAATACTTGTTTTATCGCTGTCGCTATTGGCGGCACATGCTGATGATTGGAAACATTTATTTCAGTCACCGCCTGCCTCTGCGCATCCATGGACTTTCTGGTATTGGATGTACGGTTGTGTGGACGGCAGGGCTGTGCGTGCTGACCTTGAAGCTATGCACGATGCAGGTATAGCTGGGTTTTATCTCATGCCCATCAAGGGTACAGGTGATGGTAAAGACTATGGTGGAACAGCACAACAACTCTCTACAGCATGGTGGCAACTTATAGATAGTACATTCCGGATTGCCGACAGCTTGCACTTGGAAATGGGAATCCATTTCTCAGACGGTTTCGCTCTAGGTGGCGGACCATGGATAAAGCCCGAAGAGTCCATGCAACGTGTTGTGTGGACAGACACTGTGGTGGAGATTAAAGATGAAAGGAAAAGACAGCATAATGATGGTTTGATTGCATCTGCGTTCAAACATCAATCCGTCATGCTTCATCCTTCATCAAATACGGATGTTGCTGCTTTTGCCTATTCTGCAAAAGATTACGATCCGCGAAAACCTCGGTGTTCTGTGCAATTTCCTTTCCGTGCTGACGATAGTTGCTCCATAACGATGAGTTATGAAACCCCATACTTATTGCGTAGTGTTAAGATCGTAACGGGCGGTAACAATTATCAGGCACACCGATTCTCTATTTATGCTTCAGACGATGGTGTGAATTATCGTTTCGTCTGTAAGTTGAAACCCGCCCGACAAGGTTGGCAGAACACCGATGCCCCAGCCACATATTCCATACCTTCTACCCGGTCACGTTTTTTCCAGTTGCGTTGGTCGCCCAGAGGTAGCGAACCCGGTTGTGAGGATATGGATGCCGCCAAGTGGAAACCTGCCTTGAAAGTGGCAGAAATTATTCTCGGTTCCGAACCAATAATTGATGGCTATGAGGGCAAGTCAGGCTCTGTGTGGCGTGTGTCGGAATATACCCCTGATTATGATAATGATTGTATTCCCGCCGACAAGATAATTCGCCTTTCGATGGATGGTGATCGTATTGTCACCAAACTTCCCCATGGCCGATGGCACATATTGCGCATCGGTCACGCATCTACCGGTCATACCAATGCTACGGGTGGAGGCGGGCGTGGATTGGAATGTGATAAGTTCAGCCGTATCGCCATTCGCAAGCAATTTAACAATTGGTTTGGCGCTATTTACCACCATGTACCGGCAGATTTGGCACACCGCGTGCTTACCCGTTTTCACGTAGACAGTTGGGAGTGTGGCAGCCAGAACTGGAGTGATAATTTTGCTGCCGAATTCCGTGCTCGTCGTGGTTATGACCTTATGCCGTGGCTGCCTTTGTTTGCAGGTGTGCCTATAGGCAGTAGAGAAAAGTCCGACAGTGTGTTGCGTGATATCCGCCAGACTATCGCCGACCTCATTTGTGATGTGTTCTATGACGAGACATCACGTCTTGCCCATCAATATGGCTGCGAGATGTCTGCCGAGAGTGTAGCTCCGACAATGGTCAGCGATGGCATGCGCCATTATAGATATACCGACCTGCCTATGGGCGAATTTTGGTATAATAGTCCCACCCATGACAAACCCAACGATATGCTCGATGCTATCAGCGGAGCTCATGTTTATGGCAAGCGGATAATACAAGCCGAGGGCTTTACAGAGGTGCGTGGCACATGGGATGAACATCCTGCTATGCTCAAGACATTGCTTGATCGCAATCTATGTCTCGGAATGAACCGTCTGACGTTCCATGTTTTTACGCATAATCCTTGGCTCGACCGTCATCCGGGGATGACACTCGATGGCATTGGTACGTTCTTCCAGCGAGATCAGACGTGGTGGAAACAGATGCCTGCATTCACCGATTACATAGCACGATGCCAGGCGTTGCTGCAATATGGCGAACCAGTGGTAGATATCGCTGTCTTCACCGGGGATGAATATCCACAACGGTCGTTACTTCCTTACCGTCTCATTGGCACGCTGCCAGGACTGTTAGGCGAGGATTTTGTAAAAAAAGAAACAAAGCGCCAACTTAACGTCGGTCAAACTCTAGAGGTGAGTCCTGTGGGAGTCACTCATAGCGCGAATATCGACAAGGCTGAAGATTGGATTAATCCTCTTCATGGATATGCATATGACAGCATGAATCCGGATGCCTTGCAGGAATGCCATGTTGACAAAGGAGAATTGGTTACAGCTGCAGGAATGCGTTATCGTGCGCTTGCTGTTTCACAGTTGTTGCCGATGAATCCCAATATGATAAATAGTCATCACAATAAAATAGATTCCATGAAAGCAGTAGGACTAGAGGTTATAGACACGCCTTGGCGACAGGCCGACCTTTCTTCTGTTGGTATATTCCGTGACGTTATTTTGCCGCAGGGCATTGCTTACGCTCACCGTCATGCCTCAGATATTGATATCTATTTTCTCTGTAATCAGACAGACACGGCAAAGACATTCCGTCCTCATTTCCGGGTGTCACAATATTCTGGTGAAATAACCCTTACGGCCCGTGCTTCGGCATTCTGCATATTTGCTAAAGATAGTGCATGGATAGCCGATCCGATGACGGGATCTATCGCATCTCTAGTTGGATATAATGCAAAGAAAATATATAGAGAAGAACCTATTATTCCCGGCATGTGGCAAATCTCATTTCAGAATGATACATGCGTTTCTATCACAAAAAAACTTTTTGATTGGACATCATCGAATGATAAAAGAATTAAATACTATTCAGGTACTGTTGATTACAAAACTAAATTTCGATTTGGCAAGGTGGACAAGCAAAGCTCCGTCTGTCTTGATCTTGGAAGGGTGGAGAATATTGCCCATGTATATGTCAATGGTATAGATTGTGGTACGGCATGGATGGCGCCTTATGTTGTTGATATATCAAAAGCAATAAAAAGAGGCAAAAATGTGTTGACTGTCGAAGTCGTTAACACGTGGGCTAACGCACTGAAAGGTATGGATAATGGCACACCACCTTTCGCAGGTATATGGACAAACGGGAAATATCGCCGTGCTGATAACAGTCTGTTGCCCGCAGGGCTGTTGGGACCGGTAAAATTGTTGTTAACAAAATGAGTTAAATAAAAGTATGAAAATAATAATATCAGTCGTTGTGACCTTTATGGTTGCCCTTAATCTTAACGCAACTGTCAAATTACCACGGATGTTTGCAGATGGAATGGTAATGCAACGCAATCGGAACGCCAATATATGGGGTACAGCCTCATGCTCATCGGTGGTGAAGATTAAACCATCGTGGACATCCCGGACGTTCACTGTCAAGGCAGATTCGAACGGATGTTGGAAGACGTCCATCAAAACTCCTGATGCGGGCGGTCCTTACAGCATCACATTCAATGATGGTGCCACGCTTACATTGAAGGATGTGCTCATTGGCGAACTTTGGATTTGTAGTGGTCAGAGCAACATGGAGATGCCAATGGAAGGGTTTAAGAATCAGCCTGTGGAAAATGCCGTTGAAGACATCTTACACAGTACCGATCCGCAACTGCGTCTCTTTACCGTGAAACGTAATAGCCAATTCTTACCTGTCGATACCGTGAACGGTTCTTGGCAGCAGGCCGCACCAAGGTCAGTACGCCAATTCAGCGCTACGGCCTATTATTTTGGTCGTGAGTTGCGACAGTCGCTCGGCGTCCCCGTGGGGCTTATTGTTACGGCATGGGGTGGCAGCGCATGCGAGGCTTGGATGACAGCCGAATGGTTACGAGCTTTTCCGGATGCCAAGATTCCGCAGACGGCAACCGATATTAAATCCAGCAATCGTACGCCCACTGTACTATATAATGGTATGTTGCATCCGCTCATTGGTCTAACCATGCGTGGCGTTATTTGGTACCAGGGCGAAGATAATGTGCCGCGTTACAAAACTTATGCCGATATGTTTTCCACAATGATTCGTGGGTGGCGTGCAGATTGGGGCGAGGGTGATTTCCCATTATATTATTGTCAGATAGCTCCTTATGACTACAGTCTCATCGGATGGAATGTTAACAGTGCTTTGCTGCGCGAGCAACAGTCGCGAGTGGAATTTTCTGTACCCAATACCGGCATGGCGGTGCTCACCGATGCCGGTCTCAGCTTTGGTATTCATCCGCGCAAAAAAATGCTTGCAGGTATGCGTCTGGCCCTTATGGCTCTAGACAAGACATATGGTATCAGCGGACTGACTAGTCAGAGTGCATATTATAAGAGTATGGAAATTAAAGGCGATACGGCTGTACTCAGTTTCGAACGTGCCAATATGTGGATATATGGTAAGAATGGGCTAAAGAGTGACCTCTTTGAGATAGCTGGTGCCGACCGCAAATTTCATCCTGCCCGTGCTTGGATTGAGCGTAGCAAAGTGTATGTGAAGTGTGATAGCGTGTCGGTACCGGTTGCCGTGCGTTATGCCTTCCATAATTATGTGGATGGTGATCTGTTCTGCGACGGTCTGCCTGTAAGTAGTTTTCGCACAGATAATTTTTAGTCCATCTCTACCCATTCCCCGAAAGGGATGGGATAAATATATTTACGACCGCTTATAGATTTTCTGCTCGGTCTTCTTGCTATTCTTGAATTTGCCGAGTGAAGATTCCCTGGAAATTTTTATCCATGATATGAATATGCGATATTATATAATCACAGTGCTATTGTTTTTCTCCATCCCATTTTGGGGCGGATCGGGTAGAGGCACTTATGCGCCTCACGACTATGTGTGGACTAGTCAGAGCCGCAATTCGTCCGAGTCTATGCCTTGTGGCGGACATGACATTGGGATGAATGTGTGGGTAGAGAATGGCGACATATTATTCTATATTTCACGCAGCGGTGCGTTTGATGAAAATAACACCCTGCTCAAGGCGGGCCGTATACGCATCAGATTGACACCAAATCCATGGGGCGACAATAGCTTCCGCCAAATATTGTGTCTGGACGATGGTGCTGTCTATATTAAGAGCGCCACCGCCACAGTGCGTCTATGGGCAGATGTCCACAAGCCCGTGATACATGCCGATGTTACGAGTAGCAAACCAGTCACCACCATGATGAGTTATGAAAACTGGCGCCACCATGACCGGCTGATAACTAAGGCTGAATGTCAGCAATGTTCCTACAAATGGCTCGTTGACAGCACCATTCATACCCGTCGTGACACCATTCGCCCGTCCCGCAGTTCTCTGCTCTTCTATCATCAAAATCCGCAGCAGACGGTCTTCGATTACACCGTGAGCCATGAATACCTGGACAGTATAAAATCACAACTCTATAACCCCATTGGCGGAGCTAGGTTTGGTGGTGTTATCTCTGCCCCGGCTTTTCGTTACATTGGCACATCCGATGGCAAATACGCATCAACCGACTTTCGTGCTTGGAATTATCAATCTCAACAATTGAAACATGCTTCGATAGCGATAACCATGTTTCAAGGTGATTTGCCTGTGACATCCGTCAAACACTCGATTTCTAGAGCGAAGGCGGATGAGGTCACATCTTCCCGTTGGTGGCATGACTATTGGCAGCGTAGCTTTATTATCGCTGATGGCAAGGCTTCCAACATCGTTCGCA
>OBMA010002039.1_pt1 | contig 11987 bp, 12 predicted proteins | sample 1539141 | NCBI WGS metagenome assembly OBMA01 (sample SAMEA3991484, study PRJEB22521) | metagenome | biome: anthropogenic terrestrial biome; feature: sewage plant; material: raw primary sludge | place: Sweden | collected 2012-09-26 | reverse complement strand
AAAAACCAAATCGCGCTGTAGGTGCCCTGTGGATTGCGTAGGGTCAGTTTGAGGTGCGCGTCTTTGAGGATGCGTTGCTCGACAATTTCAAACACGCCCTCAAATAAAGGCGGCGCAAAGCCCTGTCCCCAGACCTGTGCATTCATCGCATCAATGTTCTCAACCGTCATGTCGGCGGGTACAAGTTCGCCATCGGTGGCGATTTGTTTGATGAATACTTCAGGCTCGCTCATGGCGAGCACGGCTTGCTCAAAAGTGTTTTTGAACAATTCATACTGCGTGGCAACGATGGTCAAGCCCGCCGCCATCGCGTGTCCACCGAATTTAACAATGACCTCGGGCGCGTGTTTGTCCACCCAGTCGAGCACATCGCGCAGATGAATGCCCGCAATCGAGCGACCTGAGCCTTTGAGAAACTCTTTGCCGTCGGGCGCAAAAACGATGGTTGGGCGATGGTATTTTTCTTTCAACCGTCCTGCGACGATGCCAATCACGCCTTGGTGAAATTCTTCGTGCACCACACAAATGCTGTTGTGCGCATCGATTTTGAGCGCGGACAAATTAACCTCGGCATCTTCGCGCATTTGTTTTTCAATCTGTTTGCGCTCGTTGTTCATGTCGTTCAATTCGTTGGCGATTTGCTCGGCTTCCGAGGTAGAGTCGGTCAATAGACAACGAATCCCCAACGCCATATCATCGAGTCGCCCCGCTGCATTCAAGCGTGGCCCGATTGCAAAACCTAAGTCAAAAGTCGAGGATTTTTGCGCATCGCGTCCAGCGATTTTGAGCAGTGCGGCGATGCCCGCGCACATCTTGCCTGCGCGGATGCGCTGCAAACCTTGAGCGACAAGGATGCGGTTGTTTTGATCGAGTTTGACCACATCCGCCACAGTGCCGAGCGCGACCAAATCGAGTAACTCGGACAGATTGGGTTCGGGTTTATCCGCATATGCACCGCGCTTGCGTAACTCAGCACGCGTGGCTATCAACACATAAAACATCACCCCCACACCTGCTAAATTTTTACTCTCAAACGCGCAGCCGATTTGATTCGGATTGACAATCGACAGCGCATCGGGCAAGGTGTCCGCAGGTAAATGGTGGTCGGTGATAATCACATCCATCCCTAATTGATTCGCCAGTGCCACGCCCTCGATGCTCGCCATGCCGTTGTCCACGGTGATGAGCAGATCGGGTTTGGGCGTTTGATGCGCTGCCAATTGAACAATCTCGGGCGATAAGCCATAGCCATAATCAAAACGATTGGGCACTAAAAAATCCACGCATTCGGGCAACGCACCCAAAAGTTTTAAGCCGCGCACCGCCACCGCGCACGCGGTCGCGCCATCACAGTCATAATCAGCGATGATGGTGATGTTGTGACGCGCAGCAATCGCATCGCTGATGTGCTGCGCGGTCTGCGCAATATTGCGCAAATCGGTGGGCGCGAGCAATTGTCTCATCGACAACTCGGCATCCTGTGCATGACGCACGCCACGCGCCGCCAACAAACGCGCCAGTAAAGGCGAATAGCCACTGTTTTGTAGGCTCTCCACCGTCATCGTATCGAAACTGCGCTGAACAATATCGGTCATAAACTGTCCTCGTCAAATGCGGGCGTGAGCCATGTCCATGGATTTGCAGTGCTTGTGTGGTTGCTCCATTTAGATTTGATTTTTTGCCACAACGTCGCAGAGGTGAATTCAAACTGATGCACGATGGCGCACGGTTGGTCACTCAAAATCCGCAGTGTCGCGCTTTTTCCTGCGCGCAGTTGTTCGGCAACGGGCTTGAGTAATTGCTCAAGTTGAGCCAAAGAGACATCGTAATCTACAGCCTGAACATTGGCTTTGAATAACGCCGTATGCGCCAACAACTCAGGTGCGAGTTGCTCTGCGCGCGCCGTTTGGTCGAGCCAAAAACTATTGATCGGCGGCGCACCGCGTTGCGCTCGCGAGGTATTCACAGGGTGGCTGTGGAGCAACATTTGCAACTCGGTGAGCAAGGTTTGCCAGCGTTTTAAATCCGCACCTTGCGGTAAAAAATACTCCAAAATATCGCTTTGCGCCAAAGCCAAACTCGGCGCGTGGTAGTCAAAGCCTGATTCGACGCGGATGTAGGCTGCGCTCTCAAGTACAAACACCTCCCAGCCCAATTCGTTTAGCCACGGGGTGATGGTCTGCGCGATCTGCGTCCAATCGGCGACATCCATACTGTCGCCACTGAGTTCGTGTAAATTCACATGGTCGCGTGCCGCCGCCCAATACACGGGCGTGAGGCGCATCCATGTGGCGGTGTTTTTGGCTTGAATGTCATCACGCGCTTGAATAATGCCCGCCTGCGCGGCGAGCAGCGGGGCCAAGCCCAAACTTGCTGGCAAACCCTGTTGCTGCAAAGCCTGACACACATCGGCGGTGTGCACAGCATTTTCGGATAAAACGTGTGTGCGGTGCATGCTGTGCGCGTTGTGTAATCTGAGCAATGAGGTGCATGCGCGTTGCTCAGAAATCGGGGCGTTGCGCCACAAAGCCTCGAAAAAGCGCGCATCGGTGGCTTTTAAATAGGCAGTGGCTAAAGAATGGTCGTGTTTAAGCATGGAATCTGGGGTTCGCATTTCATTGGATAGGTAAGAATGATAAACTATTGCCTGCATCGTGGGGTGGGCAAATAGGAATGCAATTGCTGGATTCCCTACAAAAAACAAAAAATAAGGACAGTATGAATTGGTCATTTGAATGGTTACTCGGTTGGCGTTACACCAGCGTGTCGCGCGGTGCGCATAAAAACCGCTTTATCTCATTTATCTCAGTGCTCTCGATGATGAGCATCGTTTTGGGCGTGGCGGCTTTGATTATTGTTTTATCGGTGATGAATGGTTTTCAAAAAGAAGTGCGCAGTAAAATGCTTTCGGTCATTCCCCACGTACAGGTCTATCCTTCGCCCAACACACCCGCAGGTTGGCAAGCACCGCTCACGCAAATCATCCGCAAAAATCCAGAAGTTCAAGGGGTTGCGCCGTATATGAGCAGTCAATCCATCATCCTGCATCAAGGCGACATGCTCGGCGTGAAAGTCGAAGGCATCGACCCCACGCAAGAAAATCAAGTGTCGGATGTGGGCAAAAAACTCATCGCAGGGCGATTGACCGATTTGACCGATGACAGTTTTAACATCGTTATCGGCGTGGAACTTGCGCGTACCTTGGGCTTGGAAACCGCGCCCAATCAGTTCGCATTGGGGCAAGGCGTGACCTTGCTCGCACCCGAAGCGAATGTCACAGTGGCGGGCATGTTGCCACGGATGCGTGAATTTACCGTGGTTGGCATCCTCAACTCTGGTCACTTTGAGATTGACAACTCATTTGCTTATATTCATGTAAATGATGCCACGCGTCTATTTCACGAGGGCAATCAAGGGCTGCGCGTAAAAATCAACGACATGGATCAGGCGCAAACCGTCGGCATGCAAATTGAAACCGCTACCAACCAAGCAGGCATCAACGCCATCACCCGCGACTGGACCAGCATCAATCCTGCATGGTTCTCGGCGGTCAAAACCGAAAAAACCATGATGACGATTATCCTGCTCATCATCACCATCGTGGCGGGTTTTAATTTGGTCTCTATGTTGGTGATGACCGTGAATGAAAAACAAGCCGACATTGCCATCCTGCGCACTCAGGGCGCGTCACGGCGCAGCATCATGAAAATATTTATGATACAGGGCGCATTGATTGGCGGCATGGGCACCATCATTGGTGTGGCATTGGGCATCTTGGTCGCGGCGAATATTGGTTCGATTGTCGCAGGGATTGAGTCGGCGTTTGGCTTGGTATTGCTGCCCAAGGGCGTGTACTTCATCAATCGCATGCCTGCGGAAATTCGCTGGCAAGAAGTGGTATTTATCGCAGTGGTCAGTTTTGGTTTGAGTCTGTTGGCCACCATATACCCCAGCCGAAAAGCCGCGGCAGTCGAGCCTGCACGGGCGTTGCGTTATGAATAAAGCCGTCATTGTTCGCAATGATGCCCCAAATTTGAATCAAAATAAAACCCAACAAGGTTTAAGAATGAACAACACCATCGTATTAAACGCCCGCAATATCAGCAAATCATTCACCGACAATGTCTTGGATGTGAATGTGCTCCAAGGCGCGTCCATCGAAGTCGCACGCGGTGAGTGTGTCGCCATCATCGGCGCGTCGGGTTCAGGTAAATCAACTTTATTGCATGTGTTGGGTGGTTTGGATTTGCCCGATGCGGGCGAGGTCAGTTTGCTCGGCAAGCCGTATTCAAGTTTGTCGGATGATGAGCGCAACGGTGTGCGCAATCAGCACCTTGGGTTCGTTTATCAATTTCACCATTTGCTGCCCGAACTCTCGGCATTGGACAATGTCGCCATGCCGCTGTTGATTCGGCGCATGAAACGTGCCGATGCGCACGAGAAAGCCCGCGCCGTACTTGAAAAAGTGGGCTTGGGTGAACGAGTGGAACATTTGCCGAGTCAACTCTCTGGCGGTGAGCGTCAACGCGTGGCGATTGCGCGCGCATTGGTGACTGAGCCGACCTGCGTGCTCGCCGATGAACCGACGGGCAACCTTGACCGCGAAACCGCAGAACGTGTGTTTGCACTGGTGCGGCAATTGGCACGCGAGTTGGGCATTGCGTTTATCTTGGTGTCGCACGATTTGGCATTGGCCAAGGCAACGGATCGCGTTTTAGAATTGCGAGATGGTTGCTTGCATGCCACTCAAATCAACCATTAATTAATCATCAAATGGGTGCGTAATCACGTGGCGAGTAATCATATCAAAGATATTCCGATTGCATCGTTGGATGCACCGCTGGCCAAGGCTTTGAGCAAAGTCGTGGGCAGCAGCACGCGTGCGGGTGCGAAAATTTTGCACCAGCCCGCTTATATTTTGCACAGTCAGCCATACTCCGAAACCAGTTTGTTGCTCGATGTGTTCACGCGCAATCACGGGCGTTTGCTCATCATGGCCAAAGGCGCGTTGCGTCCCTACACGCGTTGGCGTGCGAGTATTTTTCAGACCTTTCAAACCTTGGCGATGGGCTTTTCGGGCAAAGGCGCGGTGCGTACTTTGCTCGATGCCGAGTGGGTCGGTGGGATTCCGATGTTGCAAGGCGGGGCGTTGATTTCAGGCTATTATATGAACGAATGGTTGATGCGTGCATTGGCGCGGGAGGATGTGTCTGCGGGTTTGTTTGATGCGTATCAACACGGTTTGGCAGATTTGAGTTTAAACGCGCACACCGCCAGCGAGCAGGCGCAGGTGTTGCGTCGATTTGAATTGGCTTTGTTGTCCGAGTTGGGCTTTGCCCCTGATTTGGCGGCTTTGGGTGAGATTGCTGCCGATGCTTCGATTGGCTATGATGTGGCGCAACAGCGTTGGCTCAAATTGCCATCTACGGTTGCGAATGAACATGCTTTGGTGTGTTTGACAGGGCAAACTGTGTTGGATATTCGTGCGGGTGCATTTCATTCTGTACGCACGCAAACCGAAGCCAAAACTTTGTTTCAAGCGATGTTGGCGCAGCATGTGACCGATAAGCCATTGTTCACACGACACATTTTAAGCGAACTCAAACAGTTGCAAATGAAGGACAGAGCATGATTTACGGCATTGGCACCGATTTACTGCGCGTGGCGCGTATACACAGTGCGTTTGAGGTACGTGGTATGCGGTTTGCACAACGGATTTTGGGCGAACGCGAACTACAGATTTTTAACCGCAGATTTGAGCGCAATCGTGAGCGTGGTTTGTTGTTTCTCGCCACACGGTTTGCGGCAAAAGAAGCCTTGTCCAAAGCGATTGGTTTGGGGATGCGTCAGCCGATGAGTTGGCGCATGGCAGAGTTTGTCAACGCGCCCACGGGCAAACCGACGGTTGAATTGAATGAACCATTGAAATCGTGGTGTATCGAGCGTGGTTTGAGCTTTCATGTGAGTGTGACCGATGAAGCGGAGATGGTCTGTGCGTTTGTGGTGGCGGAGGTTGTGAAAATATGACGAATGCAAATTTATTGGGCCCGATGATTGTGGATTTGACAGGTTTCAATCTGACCGCAGACGACAAACGTCGCCTTGCGCATCCGAACACAGGCGGGGTGATTTTGTTCGGGCGCAATTTTAAAACCCGCGCTCAGGTCACCAAACTCATAAAAGCCATTCGCGCCATTCGTCCGAACATCATCATTAGTGTTGACCACGAAGGCGGGCGCGTACAACGCTTTAAATCCGATGGTTTCACGCATTTGCCTTCCATGCGCGAACTGGGCGCGGTGTATGCGCACGATGCATTGCACGGCGCGCATTTGGCGACTGAAGTCGGGTTTGTCTTGGCGAGTGAATTGCGCGCGGTGGGCGTGGATTACAGTTATACACCGGTATTGGATTTGGATTACGGTGGCAGCACGGTGATTGGTGATCGTGCGTTTGCACCATCTGCACAGGATGTGGTGGTGTTGGCTAAAGCCTTGTTGCACGGTATGTTGCAAGCGGGTATGGCCGGTTGTGGCAAGCATTTTCCTGGACATGGTTTATGGTGGCAGCACGGTGATTGGCGATCGTGCGTTTGCATCATCTGCACAGGACGTGGCGGTGTTGGCAAAGGCTTTGTTGCACGGTATGTTGCAAGCAGGTATGGTCGGTTGTGGCAAGCATTTTCCTGGGCATGGTTTTGTCGTGGCGGACTCGCACGTGGACATGCCTGTTGACAAACGCAGTTTGAAAAAAATTCTGGTCGATGACATCGTGCCCTATGCGCATTTGGCGCAAGATTTGGGCGCAGTCATGCCCGCGCATGTGATTTATCCAAAAGTGGACGCGCTGCCTGCGGGGTTTTCTAAAATTTGGCTGGGCATGTTGCGCCATGATTTGCAATTCACAGGCGCGTTGGTCACCGATGATTTGAGCATGGCAGGCGCGGCGATGATTTATCCTGATGTGGTGCAACGGGTATGTGCGGCTTTGGACGCAGGCTGTGACATGGCGATGGTCTGCAATCGCCCGAATGATTTGGATACGGCGTTGGCAGGTTTGCCGAAAAACTATGCCCGCCGTGCGCATCAAAAAGGCGCGCAAACCAAAATTCAAAGTTTGCGCGCGCGGGGTATAGCGTTCAACTGGAATGAATTGCAAAAATCACCGCGTTATCAAAACGCTTTGAATGCCGTGCGCCCATATTGTCGCAATCTGGTTCAAACCCATCGCGCTATCGACCCGACCGAAGTGATGTTGTTAAAATAAATGCCTCTGTGGTGGTTCAATCCCAGTAGGCAATTGGCTCAAATTTTTAAAACGCAATTGTTTGTGGATGCTCTCGCGCCCATACACCACTTCAATGTCTTTGACTGAAATCCCAAACTCTTTTGCCAAAAACCGCACCATATGATCGGTGGCTTTGCCTGCTACAGGCGCGGCGGTGACGCTGACTTTGAGTTGATTGCCTTTGGGTTTGCCAATCGCATCGCGCTTGGCACTGGGCGTGCCAAGGATGTTGAGCACCAGCACATCACCGTCCCACTCATAAAACAGATTGGCTAAATTTCGGGCTTTCAAGTTCTTAACCTTTGTGACCAGATTAGTACGGGCTGACCGTGCCCATCAAATCTTTGAGTTTCGGTGGTCGTTGTTTCATCGCAAGGTAATAGAACACCGTGTTGGCCATGACGTTTTTCACATAGCCACGGGTCTCGCTAAAGGGAATGGTTTCGGCATAAATCGCGCCATCGACCGAACGGGTGAGGGTGCTTTTCCATTGCGGTGGGCGACCTGGCCCCGCGTTGTAGCCTGCCGAAGCGAGTGGGAATGAACCATCGAGTTTGTTTTTGGTTTGTGCCAAATAAGCCGTGCCGAGTTGGACATTGGTGTCAATATCGCCCAATTGATCCAAGGTGAAATTGGATAAGCCCAGTGAGCGCGCCACAAGGCGAGCGGTGCTCGGGATGATTTGCATCAAACCATTGGCATTTGCTGACGACTTAGCCAATGTGACAAAGCGTGACTCTTGGCGAATAATGCCGTAGGTCCACGCGGCGGGGATACCTGCTTGCGCCGAACGATTTTCCATAATGCTCAAATACGGCGTGGGGTAGCGTTGATTGAAGTTGTGCAAGGTTTTGGTGCGCTCGGAGGTGTTGATCATTCGGTCGAGCAAGCCAACGCGACGACCATACTCGGCGGCGGCAATCAATTGCTTGTCATCCATTCGACGAAGCGGGAAGTTCCATTCGCGATTGCCTTCAAATATCATGTTCATGGCGTAAAATTTACGCGCTCGGTCAAAACCATCGGTGCGGCTGGCAGCACTCACCTCGGCATCGGTCGGCGTGGTTTTCGGCGGCAAACTGATGGATTGCCCCAACTCTTCACGCGCCAAGATACCGTAAAAGTCGTAGCCACCTTTATTCGCGGCGGCTTGCTCATAAAACATATTCGCTTGTGTGCTTTGATTTTGTGCGGCATAGGCGCGACCACGCCAGTATTGCCAAATCGAGGTGTTGCGCTCCTCGTCACTCATTTTGTCAATCGCTTTGGCAACCAAAGCCCAGTCGCCGGCACGCATGCCCGCACGCGCTTGCCAGCCGAGCACATCATCGGGTAGTTGCAGTTTGGGGTATTGGTTATAAGCATTATTAAAATAACTCGCGGCATCGGGCGCGGCGCGGCGTGCTTGGGCGTAGCCAAAATACGCTTGGTACAACGCGCTTTGTTGCGCGCTCATACTGACACTTTGAAAATTGCCGTTGTTGTTTGCTTGATTGATGAGGTTGCTCATCAAACTGCCTGTGCTTTGTCCACTGGCGGCGGCGATTTTTTGACCTTGAGCCGCGCTGTTATAAGCAGAAAGGGCGGCAAAATAATTGATGTCCTCTTCAGATGCGCCACGATCAACAATTTGTTGTACCAATTGTTGGCAGGCTTTGGCATTGGCGGCTTTGCTGTCAATCAGGATTTTTTTGGTATTGGCGGTGACGTTTTGCCCGTTGTCCAGCATGCCCATTTGCTCGTAGCATTTGGCGGACACATCGTCTTTGAGTTCAAATTGCGCATAGTGTTCGTTAAAACGATTCCAATCGCGGCGTGCAGCGAGCACGTACAGATAATCATTGCGCAAACGGTCAGCAATTGCCTGACCTTTGTAGGTGTTTAAAAATTGCAGCACTTCGGCATCGGGCGCGTAGATGTTGCCTGTGCCGTCGCTGTTGTACAATTGCGGTTTGATGCGGTAGTATGCAACATAGGACGGAATCGGATAGTCACTCAATTGCGCTGCCAATTGCGCGGCACGTTCAACGTTATTGGCTTTGGCGGCGGCTTGGAGTTGTTTGAATGTCTCGTCTTGATAATGGGCATCAATTTTCAGCGCGCTGTAGGCATTGGTCGAACCCACAGGCGTGGACTCTTGCGCAAAAGCGTTGAAGGTGGCACTGCTGATGATGGCGGACACGGTCAAACTAACAGCACTGACACGGATTTGATTGAAACGCGGCATGGGTTCTCCAAAAAATGATTTTATTGATTTGATAAAGGTTATCAAATCCATGTGGAAAGAATATGATTATTGTACCGATAAATGGCGGTGTCAGTCCTGATATGCCACAAGAAACTGCTGCGCCGATTGCGCGCAGGGATGAGCGCAACTCAGTGCGGGCGCAATTGTTGCAATACAGGCAAGGCTTGACAAGCAGTGAGCACGAGGTGCGCAATGCGCAGATGGTGGCAGAATTGTTGGACTGGCTGCGTCACAATGCGGCGGCTGATGCGTGCATCGCTTTGTACCATGCGTTCAAAGGTGAGCCCGATTTGACTGCGCTGGCAAAGGCGTGGCGGACGCAAGGCGGCACGGTGCTGTTGCCGATTGTGCGTGAAAAAAACACGCCTTTGGTGTTTGCGCAGGATGCGGGGCTGGAAGATTGGGTGCAAGGCGCGTATGGTATTTTAGAGCCGCGTTGTGTACCAGAGGACTGGGTGCACGAGCCAAGCAATATCAGCGCGGTAATTTTGCCGTGTGTCGGATTTACGCGTGATGGTTATCGCTTGGGTTATGGTGGTGGCTATTACGATCGCACTTTGGCGCATTGGCAGGCGCAGGGTTGGGCGTTACCCACATTGATTGGTGTGGCGCATAAAGAGGGGCAAGTTGATTTTGCCCCTGAAGCGCATGATATTGCGATGAATTTGATTTGTGCGGTTTGAGACAAATCAGTCCAGTTCTAAAAACACCCATTCACCGACTGCCAAGTCAGCAGGCAGACTAAATTCTCCCACACGCACGCGGTGCAGTTGTTCGACATGATTGCCCGCCGCCGCGACCATGCGTTTGACTTGATGGTATTTGCCTTCTCTGAGCGTCAACTCCAAAACGTTTTCACCCACATCACTGAGTACACGTGCGTCCACCGCTTTGAGGGTTTCGTTTTCATCGTGTAGCAAAACCCCTGTTTTCAAAGCATTGAGCATCTCGTCGGTTAATGTTTGAGCGCAGGTGGCGTGATAAACTTTATCAACGTTTTTCTTGGGCGAGGTGTTTTTGTGAATGAATTGACCGTCGTCAGAGAGCAGCAATAAACCCGTGGTATCGACATCCAATCGCCCAACGCATTGCACATCGCGCTCGCGCAATTCAGGCGGTAGAATTGACAACACACTCAAGTGGTGCTGCGGCTTTTGTGAGCATTCATACGGCGCGGGTTTGTTCATCAGTAAATAAACATGCTCACGGTAACGCCAAGTGTGCTCGCCGATTTGCCAATACAAACCGTCTAAATCAAAAAACTCGTCGGGATTTAGACATAACTCACCATTGACCCACACATCGCCTGACTCAATCAAGGCATAACAATACGCCCGTGTACCAAAACCTTGATTTTGCAACACTCTGCCGATGGGCAATGGTTTTGCTTTTTTTGCTTTTGCCATAAACGTTTAACCCACACTCAATTCGTGTGCCAATTCCTCGGCACGTGCTTTACACGCGGCAACGCCCGCGTGAATCGCGGTGTCCAAACCATGCGCTGCAAAACTTGCCAAGGCCGCCGCAGTCGTGCCGCCTTTGCTGGTGACGCGCTCGCGCAGTGTGGCAATGCTCTCAGTTGATTCACCCGCAAGTTGTACCGCACCTGCGAAGGTCGTCTGAACCAATTGTTTAGCGGTGGCGGCATCAAAGCCCAAATCCATTGCCGCTTGGGTCAGTTGTTCCATCATATAAAACACATAGGCAGGACCCGAGCCTGAAATCGCAGTGATGGCATCAATTTGTGACTCATCTTGCACCCAGACCATTTGTCCCACAGAAGCCAAGATTTTTTCGACCAGGGCATGTTCGTTGGGATTGAGGTTCGGCGCAAATACGCCCGTCATGCCTTGACCCACCAATGCGGGGGTATTGGGCATGGTGCGCACGATTTTGCTGTGTCCGTTGAGCCAGTTTTGTAGGGTTGCTATTGGCAAACCTGCGGCAATGCTCAAGGCAATTTGCTCGGGGGTGATGTGTTGTGCCAATTCCGTCAGTGCTTCGTGCATGTTTTGTGGCTTGACTGCGAGTATCCAAACATTCGGTGGGCTACTCATTTTCGCGTGGGCGAAGGCGATGTTTTCAAAACACCGCACACCCAAGTCACGAGTGAGCAAGTCGCGCTGAGTTTCGTTGTGTTCAACCACCGAAATTTGCGCAGGCAAAAATCCGCCTTTTTGAATCATGCCCGTGATGATGGCGGTGGCCATATTGCCGCCGCCTAAAAATGTGATGTGATTCGATGCAATGTGATTCATTGTGTGTCCAATTCATTAGGGTAATGGCGTGCGCCAAAAATCGCCGTACCGACGCGCACGATGGTGCTGCCCGCCGCGATTGCCAGTTCGTAATCGTCGGACATGCCCATCGAAAGTGTATCAAAAAAATTCGCCTGCTCAGGCGGTAATTGCGCTTTGATGCTGTCAAACAGCGCACGCAATGCATCAAACGG
>OBMA010002037.1_pt1 | contig 11990 bp, 10 predicted proteins | sample 1539141 | NCBI WGS metagenome assembly OBMA01 (sample SAMEA3991484, study PRJEB22521) | metagenome | biome: anthropogenic terrestrial biome; feature: sewage plant; material: raw primary sludge | place: Sweden | collected 2012-09-26 | reverse complement strand
TCAATGCCATATCGTCCAGCATATCGCCTGTGGTGATTTGCACCGCTTTGCCTGTCGGTGGGCAGATACTGAGCCAATCCAAACGCAGGGCATTGCCACTGGTAATCCAATTTTGACTGTCCAAGGGTAAAAATTCGGCCAGTGCGAGTTTTTGCCCACGATACAGCACATCGCACTGGTACTCGGCAATAATCAGTGCGAGCCGTGCGATTTCTGCCGAAAAGTCGCGCAGCTCGATGCCGCGATAGTTGGTTTTGGGGATTTGGCTGGCAATGTCAGGCTCGCCACGGCGGCGGTTAATCTCGGCTTCGATTTCGCGCATTTGTTTATACGCAATCACGAGAAAATTGCCACTGCCACAGGCAGGGTCAAATACGCGGATGTGCGCCATGCGTTTGCGTAAATTCAGCAATTTACGTGGGTTGTCACCCGCTTCGTCGAGTTGGGCGCGCAGTTCATCGAGGAATAGGGGATTGAGGACTTTGAGGATGTTCGGCACAGAGGTGTAGTGCATGCCGAGTGCGCCGCGCTCTTCGTCATCTGCCACCGCTTGAATCATACTGCCAAAAATATCGGGGTTGATTTGTGTCCAATCGAGTTGGCCGATGTGGATGAGGTAGGAGCGCGCGATTTTGCTAAATTTCGGGCAGTCGGTACTGCCCGAGAATAGTCCGCCATTGACATAGGGAAACGCATCTGCCCATGGTCGCAAGCCGCTGGCCTTGCGTTCTTCGATTTGGGTATTCATGGCGCGGAATATTTCGGCGATGACGATGTGGGTATCGCTCGCATCTTTGGCACTCATTTGCTCCACCGTGGCACTAAATAGCCGATTGCTGTGAAAGATATCGGTGTCCTCGGCAAAAAAGCAAAATATCAATCGCGCCATGAAGTGGTTCATGTCGTGGCGACGCTCAGCGGTGCTCCAGTCAGGATTGTGTTTGAGTAATTCGATATACAGTCGATTGAGGCGACTGGTGGCGCGCACATCAAAGGCGTTTTCGCGGATTTGTTGAACGGTTTTAATCCCTGCCAATTCAAGGAAAAAGCCAAAGTGGTTGGGGAAATCTATGTACGCACATGCCAATGTTTCACCGCTTTGGATGTCTTCGGCTTCAAAATCAATGCCATCGGTGGCAAGAATGAATTTGGCTTTGTTGCTCGCTGTTTTGGGGCTGGCTTTGAGTTGATTGAGGGTTGCACTGACTTCACCATGCGCACAGGTGGCAATGTGGATGTTGTTGCGCTGCAACACACCGCCAGCAACGTCAGAGGCATTGGATTCGCCTGTTTTGAGTCGTTTAATCGTTGTGGCCTTGTTGCCAAACGCTTCTAAGAATGCATAAGGAAAATCAACCAAGTCAAATGGTTGCTCGGCTAAATCGCTAATGGCTTGTTCAATTTCGATGGCGTTCAAGGATTACTCTATTCTCATATTCTCAGTTTGATGGTGTTGCGCAAACTGTTTTTAAAAAGCGGTTCAATTATACCAACAGTCCTTTGCTCAAAGACATAGCGGATGGTTATTCTACAACTTACGGGGCATTTTCAAATACAAAACGACCCGCTCCGCATCTATGATTTTTTATCACTCAAACCAAATCACACTCGCCATGCGCCCTGTCACTCCGTCGCGCCGATACGAGTAGAATTTTTGCGCGTCAGACACGGTGCACAGACCGCCCCCGCTAATGTGTGCGTCCAAAACGCCCGCTAATTGTAACCGTTGACGCGCCAGCGCATAGATGTCGCTGGTGTATTTTTGTACTGGTTGTTGTTCAAGGCTTTGTCTAAAACAGGCGCTGGTTAAATCCTCAGCAATACCCAAAGCCAAACCTTTCTGAATAAACTCTGTGCGCACCTCGGCACCGATCTCAAACTTCGCCGCACCGATTGCTGGCCCCATCCATGTGAGAATGTCAGAACGCTGTGCGCCTGTCTCACACATTGCTTTTACCGTGTTTTCTAAAACCCCATTGACCAAGCTGCGCCAACCTGCGTGCGCACCTGCAACCATAGTGCCTTGGCGCGTGGTGAACAGCACGGGTAAGCAGTCAGCGGTCATAATCACCGCGACTTGATTGGGTTCGGTGACGAGCACCGCATCGGCTTCGGGGATGCCATTGCAATGGGTTTGTGTACTTGATTGATACACCGCCACGCCATGCGTTTGATTGAGCCACAGCGGCTCAGACGGCACAACTTCGCGCAACAAGGCGCGGTTGTGCGCCACCGCCTGCGCATCGTCGCCCACATGAGTGGCGAGGTTAAACGCATCAAACGGCGCAAGGCTCACGCCTTTTTGTCCCTCAATCTGTGTGATACGCGTGGTGGTCAAGGCGTGAACGTTGGGTGGGCTTGCCCAGTCGGGGGTAATGATGTTTTTTAACATAGATGACTTTCAAAAAAGCCTTGGTCATTGCGAGCGACGGTTCATCAGTGAAGCAATCCACACCAGTACTCGTCTTTTTGATATCACTGGATTGCTTCGCGGTAAAACCGCTCGCAATGACGTTATTGGATAACACTAAAAGCGCACATCACTGCGCCAACAAGGCTTCCATTTCCATATCCGCATCGGGCAATGGCAATTCGTTCACGCCCATATGCGCCAATAACGCCACCATGTCCTCTGGCAATTCACACTGCCAACTCATGTATTCACCCGTGCGCGGATGGATCAGACCCAGTTGATAGGCGTGCAAGGCTTGGCGGTCGAACTCCTGCTCACCGACGATGGTTTTTGCAATGCTACCGATGCTACGACGAGCACCGCGCTTTTCGCCATACACAGGGTCGCCGACCAAGGGAAATCCTTTGTGTTGCATGTGCACACGAATTTGATGCGTGCGCCCTGATTCGAGTTGACACACCGCGATGGAGTAGGGTTTTTGCTGAAATTTCCAATAGCCCATGCTTTGATAATGCGTGCGCGCAGGTTTGCCACTTTGCCCAACCAATACCGCCATTTTCAATCGATCTTGTGGACTGCGCCCGATGCCCGCATCAATCGTGCCAAAGGCATCGAGCTCGCCCTGCACCACGGCGATGTAGCGACGCTTGACGGTACGCGCTTGTAGCTGACGCACGAGGTCAGTTTGCGCCATCATGGTTTTTGCCACCACCATCAATCCTGAGGTGTCTTTATCGAGTCGATGGACAATGCCCGCGCGCGGTACTTGCGAAATTTCGGGATAGGCGAACAACAAGCCATTGAGCAATGTGCCTTCCCAGTTGCCACTGCCTGGGTGCACCACCAATCCTGCAGGCTTATTGAGCACCAAAATATCATCGTCTTCATACACGATATCTAAAGGTACTTCCTGCGCGGTGTAGGCTTTCATTTCGTCTGAAGCCTGTGGCTGCACATTGAGTACATCATGCACATATACAATCCGCCGAGGTGAGGTTTCCACCACACCGTTGTACATGACCGCGCCGTCTTTGAGCCATTTTTGCATGCGCGAGCGCGAGAAATCGGGCAAAAGCAGACCCAATGCAGCGTCCAAACGTTTGCCACTGGCGGTTTCGTCCACGGTGAGTTGGATTGGTTCTAAATTCAGCGTATTTAATGCCAAATCGTCATCCCATGCGCTATAATCGTTGCTCAAATCGTTGTCCAATTCATTTACAGAAGGTACTGACATGGCTTTATCTATCCTAAAAAATATGACGCACAAAACTGTGCGCACAGTGATGCTGATGGCTGTTGGCTTTAGCTTATTAGTAGGCTGTGCCAGCAAAGAAAAAAATGAATTCGCTGGCTGGAGTGTGGATAAACTCTACACCGAGGGACGCGATCAAATGAATGCAGGTGATTATACCCGTTCGGCACTGCTCTTAGAAGCCACCATTGCACAATATCCATTCTCGGTTCAGGCAACACAGGCACAATTGGAATTGCCGTATGTGTATTGGAAAGATGAGTCCCGCCTCAAAGCACTCGCCGCGGCTGACCGTTTCATCACACTGAACGGCTCGCACCCACAGCTTGACTATATGTATTACCTCAAGGGCATCATCAACTACAACAACAACACTGGCTTCATCAAAACCTTGTTGACACGTGATGTGGGTAGCAACGCCAGTGACCCAAGAGCCGCGACAGAGGCATTTAATGCGTTCAAAACCTTGGTCACCAAGTTTCCAGAAAGCCGTTACGCGCCTGATGCACGTAAACGCATGGTGCAACTGGTCAATACTTTGTCGCAACAACAATTAAGAATTGCTGAGTATTACTATGACCGTGGCGCGTATCTTGCCGCCATCAATCGTGCACAAGGGATTTTGAAAAACTTTGATGGTACGATTTCAACTGAAAACGCACTCATCATCATGATGCAGTCTTATGATAAATTGGGCATGAACGACTTGCGCGATGACACACGCAAAGTGTTGCTGACCAACTTCCCGAACAGCAAGGGGGTTTTAGACGTGCGAGCAACCAGCAAACAATTGGCGAAAACCCAAGAAAAAGTGGATTTACCCAAGCCCCAATAACCCTCCTGATGGTTCATCACCGCCTATTTCCTGCCACGACATCTGCACGATTCAACATCGTGCTGGTGCATGGCATGGTGGAACACTCGGGACGATATGCTGAATTTGCGCAATTTTTAGCCCATCAGGGCGGCAACGTCATCACCTTTGACTTGCGCGGTCACGGTCATTATAAATCCGCCAACAAAGATGCTTTAGGGGATTTTGGCGATACACATGCAAACGGTGCGCAACAAATTTTCACCGACATCGAGCAACTGTTCGCCTCATTCAAAAACAATTTACCCAATATTTTATTCGGCCACAGCATGGGCTCAACCATTGCCCTGCGCTACGCGCAAACCCATGCAGGTTTGCGACAACTGATTTTAACAGGTGTGCCATTCAACACACCGACACAACTGTCCATCGCCTACCAAATCGCGCGTTTAGAACACAAAATCAAGGGCGACAAAACCTCGATGTTTGATGGCATCTTCAAACAATACAACCGAGCGTTCAAACCCACCCAAACTGAATTTGATTGGTTGAGCACCAGTAGCACCAACGTCCACAACTACATCCACGACCCATTGTGTGGCTACCCCATTTCCACGCGCTATTATCGCGATATGTTTGAATTCATGCGCCTGTGTTTTCGCCACGATGAGATTGCGAAAATTGAAAAAACCACCAGTCTGTTGGTGGCATGGGGCGCGCTTGATCCGTGTACACAGTTTGGCAAAGGCACGCGCGCCTTCATCCAACGACTGCAACGGGCGGACTTGGCAACCGCACAAATCGAATACCCAAATATGCGCCATGAAATTCTCAATGAAGACAACCGCATGCACGTGTACCAAGACATTGCGCAGTTGATTCAGGCTTAAAATCCAAATAGGCTAAACGCTTAACAATTCAATTTTTTGAACGCCGCCACGCATTCGCACTCGAAAAGCCCGCCGCAATGGCGGCTTTTTCTTGGCTCAATCCCTGCGCGCGCCATTGTTCAAACAGCGCATGGCGCAAGGCAATTTGATAATCGTGCACGGTCATGCCTGCATGTTGCTTAAAAATTCGTGTGAGGTGGCGCGAACTCACGCAGGCTATTTTTGCCAAAGTCGTTAAATCGTGCGCCGCATCAGGCGCGGCAGCAATTGCATCTTGTACCCGATGCACCGCTGGGTGCATGTGACTGCGCGCAATCAACCACGGTGAGAGCGCGGCATCATTGCCCGTTCGGCGAAAATACACATTCATATGACGCGCCACTTGCAGAGCCAAATCCGCACCGAAACGTTGCCCCAACCAATACAAAATTACATCAAAGCCCGCCGTCACGCCCGCGCTGGTTAGAATCGCGCCATCATCGACAAAAACGCGATTGTCCTCGACCTGTGCACGAGAAAATTGCGCGCGCAAATCCTCGAGTAAATTGTGGTGCGTGGTGCATTTCACACCCGCGAGCAAACCCGCCTCACCGAGCAGAAACACACCCGAGCACACAGTAATGATTTGATGATGCTGCGGGTTAAATACTCGGTGCAACCATTGCGCCATCATCTGACCTGCTGCACTTTGATACGCCAAAGCCTCGTCCACAGCACCGGGAATTAGCAAAACATCACCGTCATTTAAAGTTTCAGGCAGCGGTTTTAAACCTGCGAGTTGAATATCACCCGTGGTATCCACCTGCGTCAAGTTGGACACCACCTGAACATTGAGCTTCGCACCAAAGCGCATTGCAAAACGCAAGGCATCCAATGGTCCTGCCAAATCCGTCAACAGCACGGACGGCGGCAATACACAATAAACCGTTGTCATAATGAATTCCTAAACCATCCGACCAAACGCGCACCGAATAAATTCACCACCAAACCGAGCATCAACGCCAAACTGCCCCACCATTGCCACACATTCAACTGCTCACCCAACACCACCCAAGCAGTGAGCAAACCGACCACAGGCACGAGCAGTGAAAACGGCGCGACGCGGTTCGGCTCGTACAGACCGAGCAAACGGCTCCACAACGCGTAGCCGAGCAAAGTCGCCACCCACGCCAAATACAACACCGACACTGCACTGTGCCAAGTCACCTCGTACCACTGCGGATACATACCGCGCTCAAACCACCATGACAGCAGCGCAAAAGGCACAATCGGCACAACACTCGACCAAACCACCAACCCGAGCGCGTCGGGCGTATGACCCGCTTTGCGCATCGCGCTGACCACAATGTTACCGCCTGCCCAAGACAGCGCACCGAGTAAATTGAGCATCAAACCCATGCCCGTCATGTGTCCCAGACCCGTGCCACGACCATACGCCATCAGCCCCAAACCGAGCACGGCAAACGCCAGTCCCAACCATTGCGTCAACTGCGTTCTCTGTTGCAAAATCAAGACCGACAAAATCAGGGTAAAAAACACCTGCGATTGATGCACCACCGAAGCCAAACCTGCGGGCATCCCGACCCGCATCGCCCAGAATAAAAACGCGAACTGCGCAAAACTATTAAGCAAGCCATAACCGATGAGCCATGTCCACGGTAGATTGGGTTTACGAATAAAAAATGCTGCGGGCAAAAATGCACAGATAAAACGCAAACTCGCCAATAAAAACGGTGGGACTTCGTTCAAACCCCAGCGGATGACCACGAAATTCACACCCCAAACGAGTACGACAATCAGGGCTTGAAAAATATGTATGGGTTTCATTGGGTGTATTCTATCAATTCATCATCGCCGTCATTGCGAGCGACGTTTTATCAGCGAAGCAATCCATCGGTACTAAGAAAGCGGATGTATTTTGAACGCATCACTGCATTCGCAACACTGAGATTCTATTAGGACTGCGCCCAAATCGCATCCATATCCGCCACGGTACAAATTCGCGCAAATCGCCCTGCCAGTACCAACTCCGTGCGTTTTTTAATTTCATCAGCCGAATACACCGTGCCATCCGCATGGGTCATCGTAAAAGTCAAAGTCGCCTCGGTGACATAATAAACATTGAACCCCAAGTCCGAAGCCACGCGCGTGGTGGTTTCACAGCACTGCTCACTGCGGATACCGCTGATGGTCAAATCAGTAATGCCCTGCGCGTGTAAATACTCGAGCAGACCACTGTCGGTCAGCGCGTTGTGCACGGATTTTTTAAACACTTGATCCACCGTAGGCATCCATTCCATGAAACGCACATAACCAGAACTCGCGCGAAAAGACTGCGTTCCGTGGTCGTTCGGCGCATCCTCGTGCAAAATACCCATCACAGGCACACCATGCGCTCGCGCAGAAGCGATGAGTGCAAGTTGATGCGCACGAAATTTTGGCTCATCGACCGCAGACCAATACGGTGCATGGATAAATGAGTCCTGCACATCAACCACCAGCAGGGCGTGTTTGGATGGGGTGGTGGTAATGGACATAGCGACCTCGTAATCAGTTAAATGAGGTCACAGTATAATAACCGAATAGTATTTATATTAGAGCAATAAAAGACGATATGGGTGTAAAAAAGGACATTATTAAACCAACTTTAGGCGTGATGCGCCTCCAAAGAATTTGTGGCACAACAACGTGCCACAAATTTATTCTCTCGGAAATCAGATATGCGATTGTTTTTTTTATTTATCCGAGCATGTTTCGATATGTAATTTTTGCAATGTGGTTACACGACTCTCGTATGACACTATCGACTCATCCAACTCACCCGTCTGTGTAACATCCAATAATGCAAATGGGTTTAAACTTAATAATGCAGCAGCCGCTGTAACCGCATCTCCTGCATTAGAGGCTTTTTTCTGAGTTTTTAATTCAGAGAGTTTTTTATTCGCATCATCTAACTGCGTTTTAATATGAGCGCAATCACTTAAAACATTTAAATCATCGTTATTAACCTTCGAGTGATGAGGAGTAACACTCGCGCACGCACTCAGTAACAAAACCAGTAAACTTGGAACCAATTTTTTCATTTTAGCCTTTCTAAATAACACAACTTAAAATAAAGGTGGGCAATGCCCACCCTACTGATTTATGCGTAAACGGGAAAGGCATCCGTCAGTGTTTTCACATCCGCTTTCACACGCTCAATCACTACTGCATCGGTGGGATTGTCCAGCACATCGGCAATTAGATTAGCAATGTGCTCGGTTTCTTTTTCTTTAAACCCACGTGTGGTCAAAGCAGGCGTGCCCACACGGATACCACTGGTGACAAATGGCGTTTGTGGATCGTTTGGAATCGCGTTTTTATTGCAGGTCATGTGCGCTTCGCCGAGGATGCGCTCGGCTTCTTTGCCCGTGAGATTTTTACTGCACAAATCAACCAACATGACATGCGATTCGGTGCGCCCTGATACGATGCGCAAACCACGTTTGATCAAGGTGTCTGCCAACACTTTGGCGTTTTTCACCACTTGTTCTTGGTAGGCTTTGAATTCTGGTGACAGGGCTTCTTTGAACGCCACGGCTTTACCTGCAATCACGTGCATGAGTGGACCACCTTGAATCCCAGGGAAAATCGCTGAGTTGATTTGTTTTTCAAACTCGGCTTTCATCAATATCACGCCACCGCGTGGCCCACGCAATGATTTGTGCGTGGTGGTGGTCACGAAGTCCGCATGGGGCACTGGATTTGGATACACACCCGCCGCAATCAAGCCCGCGTAATGCGCCATGTCCACCATAAAATACGCGCCAACTTCTTTGGCAATTTTCGCAAAACGCTCAAAGTCAATGCGCAATGCGAATGCCGATGCGCCCGCAATGATGAGTTTGGGTTTGGTTTCGCGCGCGAGTGCTTCCATCGCGTCATAATCGATGTCCTCGTTGGCATCCAAACCATACGAGACCACATTGAACCATTTGCCCGATTGGTTGAGTTTCATGCCGTGGGTCAAATGACCGCCTTCAGCCAAACTCATGCCCATAATGGTGTCCCCAGGTTGCAGGACTGCGAAAAATACGCCTTGATTGGCTTGCGAGCCTGAGTTCGGTTGCACGTTCGCCGCTTCTGCGCCAAACAATTTTTTCACGCGGTCAATCGCCAATTGCTCGGCCACGTCCACAAATTCGCAGCCGCCGTAGTAGCGTTTACCAGGGTAGCCTTCGGCGTATTTGTTGGTCAATTGCGAACCTTGCGCTTCCATCACCGCTGGGCTGGTGTAGTTTTCGGACGCAATCAATTCGATGTGGTCTTGTTGGCGTTGATTTTCTTGGGCAATCACCGCCGCGATTTCGGGGTCGATGTTGGCAATGGTGTGGGTGGCGCGGTTGAACATGAGGGTTCCTTTATCGAAAGGGGGAAGTAAAAAGCGTATTTTATAGACTATGGGGGTATTTATCAAACCTTATTGATACCGACCAAATAAATCTGAACTCAATACAGTACTCGACTGAATCGTCATGCCGTGCCTGACACGGCATCTCCTTGCAAGGAGATTGCGGGTCAAGCCCGCAATGACTCAATAGTTATTTGGGCGGAATCTATAGTCGAAAAACACGTTAACTATTTGCACGATGCTGTTTATTCAAACTGTCGTATCAGCGCGGATGTGTCCTCGCGCCCATGACCATTGGCTGAAATGTTTTGATAACGCTTCAATATTTCTTGCGTCGCAGCCATATTCAGACCAAGCGACTGCGCGCAGTCCTGCACGATGCCCAAATCCTTAATCGCCCAATCCACCGCAAAACCAAAATCAAATTTGCCTTCACTCATGGTCAGACCACGGTTTTCGAGTTGCCACGAGTTCGCCGCACCACGTTTGAGCGTGTCGACCAATGCCTCAATGTCCAAACCCAGAGCCTTGCCCAAGGTGATGCCCTCGGCCAAGCCTTGCAACACATTCACCACCAAAATCTGATTGACCATTTTCGCGCCCTGACCCGCACCCGACGCGCCGAAGTGGCGTTGGTACTGCGAATACTGCGCCAGAATCGGACGCACACGTTCAAAGGTTGCCTCGTCACCGCCACACATGATGGTGAGTTTGCCATTTTCTGCGCCCGCTTGACCACCCGACACGGGGCAGTCGAGAAACTGCACAGCGTGCTTGGCACACAGTGCGTGCATTTCCTGCGCCAATGCCGACGAGGTGGTGGTGTGGTCGAGGACGACCGCGCCTGCTTTGAGGTGTGGCAGCATGGCGCGCACGGTCTCGCGCACATCGTTGTCATTGCCCACGCACAGGCTGACCACATCGACCTCACTTGCCAATTGCTCTAATGATGTGCAGATTTTGCCCTGTGGAAAGCGCGCTCGCCACGCCTGTGTTTTCGCAGGGCTGCGGTTATACGCCAAAACACGCAAGCCCGATTTGAGCAGATGTCCCGCCATCGGCGCGCCCATCACGCCCAGCCCGATAAAGCCCAAAGTATTTATTTTTCTGTCACTCATGACACGACCTCTAATAATGTTCTCAATGGGCACACTATAACCAACCGAGCGCGATTTGCATAGAGACACAAAAACACTATTTCACCAGTACAGTTGTGTCATCCATCCATGTTATTGATCACCGCACCAACCGTTTAACGCAAGCAATCAAAATGCAAACCACTGAATGCGCTAAAATGGCGTTTTACAGAAAAACACCACCATGCTGATTTTAGGTATCGAATCCTCTTGCGACGAAACAGGCGTTGCGCTGTATGACGACAAACGCGGTCTGCTCGCCCACGCCCTGCACTCGCAAATCGACATGCACATCGCCTACGGCGGCGTTGTGCCCGAACTCGCTTCGCGCGACCACATACAACGCGTCATTCCGCTGACACAAAAAGTGCTGGCGGATGCGCAATGTACATTGGATGACGTGGACGCGCTCGCGGTCACCACGGGGCCTGGTTTGGCGGGCGCATTGTTGGTCGGCACGGCTTATGCGCACGCGCTCGCGTTCGCACTCAACAAACCCATCATCGGCGTACACCACCTCGAAGGCCATTTGCTCTCGCCACTGTTGTCCAAAAATCCGCCGCAGTTCCCGTTTATCGCATTGCTTGTTTCAGGCGGACACACCCAATTGATGCGCGTGGACGGCGTGGGACAATACCAATTGCTTGGCGAAACACTGGACGATGCCGCAGGTGAAGCCTTTGATAAAACTGCGAAAGTATTGGGCTTGAACTATCCAGGAGGTCCCGCCGTATCCAAACTTGCCGAACTCGGCACACCAAAAAAATACATCTTCGGTCGCCCGATGCTGCATTCGGGTAACTTGGATTTCAGTTTTGCAGGACTCAAAACCGCGGTACTCACCCAAGCCCGTCGTACCACCGCCCACAACCCGAACGGTGAATTGAGCGAGCAAGACAAAGCCGACATCGCGCTTGCATTCGTTGATGCCGCGGTCGATGTGCTCAGTAAAAAAGCCTTGCAAGCACTCAAACAAACGAACTTCACACGCATTGTGGTTGCAGGCGGTGTGGGTGCGAACGTGCAACTGCGCAGCCGCCTTGACACACTCGCTGCCCAACACAACTTTTCAGTACACTATCCTGAACTGCACCT
>OBMA010002035.1_pt1 | contig 11998 bp, 12 predicted proteins | sample 1539141 | NCBI WGS metagenome assembly OBMA01 (sample SAMEA3991484, study PRJEB22521) | metagenome | biome: anthropogenic terrestrial biome; feature: sewage plant; material: raw primary sludge | place: Sweden | collected 2012-09-26 | reverse complement strand
TTACTCAAAAAATGGCATTTTTAATTGCACAATTAAGTAAAAGTGAAATTAGATCTATCAATATTTCTGCAGAAGGTGAAGTTGCTGAATATTTAGACTCTTTACAAACATTTGCTACTGTTGGAGTATTATCTGTGTCTTCTGGAGATGAAGTTAATTATGTTAATGCTAACTTCATTGCAAAAGAAAAAGGAATTGAACTTACAACTTCTGGATTATCAAATCATAGCGGATACCAAAATAAAGTATCTATTAAAATTACAACTCCAAATGGTGTAAAAACTATTTCTGGAACAGTATTTAATGATGATGTTCAAAGAATTGTTGAAATAAATGGATTCCCTTTAGATATTGAACCAAAAGGTAAAATGATTGTAATGAGAAACAATGATGTACCTGGTGTTATCGGTGAAGTTGGTAAAATTCTAGGTGATAGCAATATTAATATTGCAGACTTTAGATTGTCAAGAGGAAAAGATGGAGCTTTAGCTGTTATTCTTATTGATGAAAAAGCAAATTCAGATATATTAAAAAAACTTGGAAGCTTAGAAGCAGCAATAGCTGTTGCTTATGCTGAAATTTAAGGAGAAATTATGGCAATTGGAATGAGTGAATTAAAAAAGGGATTAAAAATCGAAGTAGATGGTGTTCCTTATAAAATTACTGAATATCAACATGTAAAACCTGGAAAAGGTGCTGCATTTGTTAGATGTAAAATTAAATCATTTTTAAATGGAAAAGTAATTGAAAAAACTTTCCATGCTGGTGATAAATGTGAAGTACCAAATTTACAACAAAAACAAATGCAATTTTTATATGATGATGGTGAATTATTACAATTTATGGATAATGCAACTTATGAACAAGAAGGTTTAACTTACGATCAAGTTGGAGAAGCTTTTGATTGGATTATTGATGGTATGAGTTGTGATATGATGTATTACAATGGAAAAGCTATCACAGTTGAGCCTCCAATGGTTGTAGAATTAAAAATCGTTGAAACACCACCTAACTTTAAAGGTGATTCACAAGGTGGAAGAAAACCTGCAACTTTAGAATCAGGTGCAGTTGTTCAAATACCTTTCCATATTCTAGAAGGTGACGTTATTAGATGTGATACTAGAACTGGTGAATATTTAGAAAAAGTAAAATAGTAGCAAAAGCTACTATTTTATCTTCTTTTTAAAAATACTATCTTATCTTCTCCAATAAAATTTTCATGCATTACTTCAAAATCCATATCAATTTCATTTAAAGCATTATTACCTTTTCTAATTTTCGGACTAATTATCAAAATAATAAAATCTATTCTCTCTTTTAATTTATCCAATAAAGTATAAGTTCCTTCAAACATTACAAACTTATAATCTAACAATTTAAACAAATCATCTGAGATTATAACTTTCCTATTTGAAATATTAAAAAGTGGTATATTTTTATCAAAAATTTTATTTTTTGTATAAATAAAAATATCTGGATTATTTCCTTGTATATATCTTGAATCTAGTTTTGGTTTATCAATTCTTACAGTATTACCACCAATAGCTAATAAATCAATTTTATCTCTTAATGTATGCACATAAGCTAATGCTCTATTTGAAGATATTTTTCCATCAATTGTTCCATTTAATGTTTGTGCCATTTTGAAAAATATACATGTTTTATTTTGCCATGACATAAATGGTAATAATAGATTGTACCCTTCATTTTCTAATACACCAAGAGTTACATCTATGTTTTCATTTAAAAGCGTTTCTATGCCACCAGAAGCTATTTTATTTGGATCTTTAACACTAATTATTACTCTTTTAGGTTTTAATATTTTTAATAAATTTGCACATGATGGAGTTTTACCAATATGATTACAAGGTTCTAATGTTACAAACACTTCACAATCATTAAAAAAGCTATTGTGATTTTCAATTAAAAAATTGTGTATCTCTTGAGAGCTTTTTAAAGTACTTAATACTGATTTAAGATTTTCTTTTAAAAAAGCCTCTTTAAGTGCATTAACTTCTGCATGAGCTTGTCCAGCCTCTTTGTGTGCTTCAATTGCGAGAAGTTTTCCATCTTTTACTATTACACAACCAACAGCAGGATTTGGATAAGTTAAAAGTTGATATTTCCAAGCCTCATCAATTGCCAATTTCATATAAAAATTATCATCTATTTTCATTTGTATATTCGCTTTTTTAAAATTTATTTGTTAGGAAAGTAGTATATAGTAAGTAGTTTTAATTGGTGTTAAAAACAATAGAAAGAATCTCTATTGTTTTTATTTTACCATTCGAAGTATGTGGCAGCAGCTAAAATATTATCGTAAGTAATTTCTTCTTCACCAAATTCAGTTTTAACTATTATCTTTTCATTGTTAGCAAAAATTAATTCACCTTTAAAAACTTCAGTTGCAAAATTTTTAATTTTAACTTTTTCACCAATTGATGATAAAAAATGTTCTTTTTTTCTAAGTTTTCTTTCAATTCCAGGAGAACTAACTTCAAGAATATACTCTCCACCCATTGGCTCATCAACATCCAATATTGGTGAAATCATTCTTGAAATTTCAGCACATTTATCTAAACTTATTCCATTTTCAGCAGTTACTAAAACTCTAAAAATATTTCTATCATGTTCTTTTGCGTTTACTATATCGTATAGATTTGCACCCAAACTTTCAACAGCTAATTTAATTGATTCTTCTAAACTCATTCTTCTTCACTTTTTGTTTTTCTAATTTGAGTAAATAAACTCTCGATATGTTTTGATTTTTCTAAAGATGTATCATTTAAAAAAGTAAAATTAGGACACTTATACCAACCTGTACTTGCTAATATATGTGTCTTTAATCTCCCATTTGCTTTATTTAATAAAGCAATTAGTTCTTTAATTTCATTTTTATCAAAATCAGAACCATCGAAATACACTATTGCGTCATATTTACCATTCTTACAATTGATTGCTGTTATTGGCAATGAATTGATTCTATTGTCCATTAAATTTGATAGAGCCTCAGGAATTAATTCCAACAATAAAGACTCTGTTCTTTGTAAATTTATACTTTTCATTATCTATTATTATCTACTGATACTTTTTCTTCAATTTGAATAAATGTTTCAATAAAGTCACCTGTTTTAATATCATTGAATTTATCAAACATAATACCACACTCATAACCATTAGCAACTTCTTTAACATCATCTTTAAATCTTTTTAATGATGAAATTTTACCTGTATACGTAACAACACCATCTCTAATGATTCTTGCATGTCCACCTCTGATAACTTTACCATCTGTTACTAAACATCCAGCTACAGTTCCAACTTTAGGAACAACGAATGTATCTCTAACTTCAGCTTGACCAGTATTTTCTTCTCTAATAACAGCACTCATCATTCCTGATAATGTATCTTTAATATCATCAATTAAATCATAAATGATTGAGTAAGTATTAATTGTTACTCCATCAGCTTTTGCTTTTGCTTTAACTGAACCAGTTGGTCTTACATTAAATCCTAAGATTATACAACCCTCAGATGCACCAGCTAAAACTAAATCAGATTCAGTTATTCCACCAACAGCTGCATGAATTACTTTTACTTTTACTTCTTCATTTGCAATTTTTTCTAATGAACCTTTAATTGCTTCTAAAGAACCACCAACATCCGTTTTAATAATAACTGGAAGTGCTTTGATTTTACCTTCAGCAATTAATCCACTCATCTCTTCTAAAGAAACTTTTGTAGATTTTGATAACTCTTTAGCTCGCGCATGCTCAGCTCTAGTAGTTGCAATATCTCTTGCTTCTTTATCAGTATCAAGAACAACCATAACAGAACCAGTTGTTGGAACATCATTTAATCCTAAAACTGTACCTGTTTCAGATAATCCTAATTCTTTTACTGGATTTCCATTATCATCAGTAATTGCTTTTACTCTACCAAATGTAGTATCACAAACAATATTGTCACCAATTCTTAATGTACCATTTTGAACAATTATAGTTGCAACTGGACCTCTTCCTTTTTCAAGTGAAGATTCAACAACAGCTGCTTTTGCTTTTGCAGTAGGATCTGCTTTAAGTTCTAAAAGTTCTGATTGAATTAAAATATTTTCTAATAATTCATCAATACCTAAACCAGTTAACGCAGAAACTCCAATAAATTCTGTATTTCCACCCCAGTCAATTGGAGTTAAATCTCTTTCTGCCATTTGAGCTTTTACCATATCTGGATTTGCAGTCTCTTTATCCATTTTATTAATAGCTACAATAATTGGACAACCACTTGCTTTTGCATGTGAAATAACTTCTTCAGTTTGAGGTTTTACACCATCATCTGCTGCAACAACAATAATAACTATATCAGTAATAGCAGAACCTCTAGCTCTCATAGCAGAGAAAGCAGCATGTCCTGGAGTATCTACAAATGTGATTTTTTGTCCATTTTTTTCAACTGTATAAGATGAAATATGTTGAGTAATCCCACCTGCCTCACCTTTTGCTACTTTAGAAGATCTAATTTTATCTAATAATGAAGTTTTACCATGGTCAACATGTCCCATAATAGTTACAACTGGAGGTCTTGTTACAAATGTAGTTTCATCAATATCTTCATCATTATAATCACTAACATAGTTAACATCTTCTAATGCATCACTAACTGTTACTTCAATTCCAAACTCTTCACCAAGAATTTCTAACTCATCTTGTTTTAAGAAGTCATTTTTTGTAACCATCATTCCTAAAGAAAATAATACAGTAATTACTTCAGCAGGTGATTTACCACAAGCTTCTGCAAATTCATAAACTCTAATATCTTCAGGAATAGTAACTTCAGTAATTTCAATAGTTTCTTGAGTTCTAACTATTCTTTTCTTTCTTTTTCCTCTTTTTAAACCTTGAGGAGCATTTCCAAAAGCAGCTGGTCTTGAACTTCTTGATTGTTTAGCTGGATTTTGTGGTTTTGGTTCATCAAAAATTTTAAAACCATCTCCTAAATCCATATCAAGTAAAACAACTTCTTCACCTAATAAAGAGTCATCTGAACTAACAAAATCATCTGTATAAGCTCTATTTACTTCAAGTTTTTTACCATGATCTTGAGCTTTAACTACAGTTTTCTTTTTCTCTTTTTTTATTCTGTTTTTTCTTTGCTCTTCACTTAAATTATCATTATGTGATTTGTCATCTTCTTCATTTGCACCTAAAATTTCACTCAATGATTTCATTTGTTTTTTCTGTTGAACTTCTGAATCAAATGATTTAGTAACAATTATTTCTTCATCTTCTTTTGGTTTGTTCTTCTTAACAATTACTAAACCTCTTCTTTTAGGTACTATTTTACTAGCATTATCAGGATTTACTTCAGGTTTATCAAATTCTTCTTGAGTAGGTTTTAAAGCAGGTTTTGAAATAGGCTTAGAAATTATAACTTTTTTTAATTCAGGTTTTTTTGCAACTTCTGGTTCTTTTTTTTCAACAACTTCAACTTTTTCTTTTTCTAATTCTATTTTAGTTGTTTCTTTTTCAACTTCATTAATTTCAGGAGTTTTATTTTCAACAACTTTTTTTGCCTTAGATACTGGTTTACTTGGTAATCTTGAACTAGTTCCAGTCATGATATATTTTGTAATCTCTTCAGCATCTTCGTATGATACTGCACTTTGGGGTGATTTTAGTTCTATTCCTAAATCTTTAGCTTTCGCAATTACATCTTGACTACTTGCTCCCGCCTCTTCTGCAATTTCATATACTCTTACTTTATCTGACATCTGTTAGCATCTCCTTAAGTTGTGTGACATACTTATCTTTATTTTTGCACTCTTTACAAAGTGATTTTTCGATTCTTTTATAATCTTTTCCAGTTATATCTGTTTGCAATAGTTTTTCACATTCACTACAGATATAAAAACTTCTACCAAAATTATTGTAAAACAATAATTTTTTTTCTTCACATTTTAGTCTTAATAACTCTTTTTGTTCAAATTTGCCTCGGCAAACGACACAAGTTCTTAAGGTCTTTTTTAAACTAGGCAAATATTATACCTAAAATATACTTAATATCAAAGATTTTCAAATTTCAACTCTTACACCAACATTATCAAAGTCCGCTGTAAAGACTTTAAAATGAGGAAATCTTAATTTTAAAGCTTTCTCTAAATTCTTACTATCATCAACATAAGCCATAGAAAACAGCGTTGAACCAGAACCTGATAAAGTACTCATTAAAGCACCTTCTTTTAAAGCAGTTTTTTGAACATCAAAAAGTTCTGGCATCTGTTTCATTCTATATTTTTGATGAATTTGATCAAATGATGCATGTTTTAACATTTCCCAATCTTCTGCCATAAAAGCAGCTGTTAATAAAGATGAATGTGAAATATTAAAAACAGCATCCTCTTTTGAATATTTAAAAGGTAAAGTTTTTCTTGATAATTGTGTTGAAATTGCTCTATTTGGAACAACAACAACTGCTTTTAAAGTTTTTGGTATATCTTTTCTTATATATCTAACTTCATTTTCTTGAACACAAGCCACATTAAATCCACCCATAACAGCAGGTGTAATATTATCAGGGTGATTTTCATAGGCTAAAGCTAAATTCAATAATTTATCTTTTTCAAGTTTAATCCCCTCAATTGCATAAGCACTTGCAATTGCAGAAACTATTACAGCAGATGAACTACCTAAACCTCTTGATAATGGAATTTCATTTTGAAATTCAAATCTAAAATGTCTTTTTTTATATGATAAATTATGATAAAAATCATTAAAAATTGAGATAAACATATTGTTGTCTTTTAAAGCAGGATTATTAGCACCCTCACCTTTTAAAGATACGCTATGAAATTTTGATGGTCTTATGATTACTTGGTTTTTCATTGAGATTGCTAGACCTAAGCAGTCAAAACCTGGGCCTAAATTTGCACTAGTAGCGGGAACGCTTACTTTCATCCATTTCCTTCTTAAACTTTAAACAGCTGGTAAATTATATATTGGCAGTGTTTCTTCGTTAAAATTATATTTTTCTATACTCGTAGGTAAGTTAAAGTCGTGGATTATACAATCTTTTTCTAAAAAATCCACTTTAACTTTATTTTGATCTTTTATAAAGTATTTTTTTCCAAGAGCTTTTATTGGAGAATTTTGATTAAATTCAAATCCATCTATTGCCAAAAACTTAATATCTTTTATTATGCAAATTGTTTTTAAAAATATATAAGCAACTTTTATTGCCATAAATGAACCTGGAGAATTAACATATATAATTCTTTTAATTTCATATTCTTTTAAAAGTTCTTCAAATAAACTTGGTAATAAATCTGATGTTTTACCATCAAGTTTATGTTCCTTTATTAACTTTTTATTTTCATAAACTCCAATTAATAAAGGATTTGAAATTGTAATTACTAAAATTTCAATCAATTTATACCTTAATTATCTGCATTAGCATAAGCCATTTCAAATACAACAGCTTGTTCACTTGCTTCTTCTAAGTCAATTATTTCATAGTTTTCAGCACTTTCAAAAAGTTTTTTTGTAAGTAAATGATTTAAATGATGACTTCCAGCAATTGCATCATATTCACCAACCATTGTATATTCTAAAAGTGCCATATCACCAATTGCATCTAAGATTTTATGTCTTACAAACTCATCATCAAATCTTAAACCCTCAGGATTTAAAACTTTTGATTGGTCAAGAACAATTGCATTTTCCATGCTTCCACCTTGAGCTAATCCTATACTTCGTAAGTATTGAACTTCATGCAAGAAACCAAATGTTCTAGCTCGACTAATATTTTCTTTATATTCAGAAATTGAATAATCAAAATGAAATTTTTGTTTCCCAATAGCTGGATGTTCAAAATCAATTTCAAAATCATAAACAATTCTATTTGATGGTTTTAAACAAACTCTTTTACCCTCAGGAGTTGTAACTTCAACCATTTTTTTAATTTTTATTGCTTTTTTTGATTTATCAAGTTCTTTTATTCCTGCTTCTTCAATTAACATACAATATCCAGATGAACTTCCATCAAGAACAGGAACTTCATCATTATCTATTACGATTCTTAAATTGTCAATTCCATAAGCATAAACAGCAGATAATAAATGTTCAATTGTAGAAACTACAACTCCATCTTTTCCAATTACAGTTGCCATTTTTGTATCAACTACAAACTCTTTTTTAAGTGGAATAGTAACTCCTGCATCAACCCTATAAAAAACAATTCCCATATCACTTTCAAGTGGTTCAAGTCTCATTTTTACAGGAACTCCTTTATGAAGACCAATTCCTACTATTTCTGTACTTTTTGCTATTGTTCGTTGTTTCATTTAGTGCTTCCATTTATTATTTTCGTCGCATCATTTATAGTTTTTGTTAAATTTACTTTTATCCATTCATTATCTAACCACTCATTTGGATTTACTTCAATTCCTTGAACTAACATACCAAAATGTAAATGATCTCCAAATACAGCACCTGTTGCTCCTGTATTTCCTATTTTTTGCCCAGTTTTTACTTCATCATTTACTTCAACATCAATATTACTTGTATGTGCATATAAACTTCCAAGTCCAAATCCATGATCAACAATTGCAGTATCCCCATAAATTCCCAAATAACCTTTATATATAACTTTACCAGGATTTGTAACAATAATCTCTGCTCTTTTTGAACTAGCCCAATCCATTCCTAAATGCCAAGCTTCATCTATTTTTTGATCATTATATGTATAATGTCTTCTTTCTCCATATTGTGCAAAAGTTGCTGCATTAGTCATTCTTACAAATGTTTTTACTTCAAAAGGTATTTTCCCACTATTTTCTAAATTCTTTTTAGAAACTTCTCTTATTGTTTTAACATTTTTTTCTCTTAATTCTTTATTTGCTTTAACAAATATATCCACAATATTATCAGGAATAGTCATATCACTATTTTCTAAAACATGTCTACTTATACTATTAACAAATTCATCGCTAATCTTAATTTGATCAACTTTTTCTTTAAAAGGTTTTATATAAAAAGGAACTTTTGTTACACTTTTATTTCCTGCCATATCAACAGCAACAATGTTAACTTTTTTAAACTCTTTTATATCAACTGGCCAAGTTATTATTGAAATGAAAAAATTCTTTTTCTGAAAAGGAAAAAGTTCAAAAACCTCTTCATCATTAAATGTAATATAATAATCTTTTATATTTTCATCTGCTATTTCTGCAATAATAATTCCACTTCCACCTTGTCTTAATAAATACGAATTAGTAACAACATTTGCAACTGGACTTTTTTTATCTATTATTAGTTTTGAATTTGTAACTGTTTGATTACCCTTGAAAAAATTCCATTTACTTGCATCATAAACATCAATTTTTATATTTCCTTCTTTTGGCTTATATGTTTCATCAAATAAAGGAGGTAGTATTTCAAGTTCAAGAACACCTTTTTCATTTTTAACAACTTTTGTTTCTAGTTTTGTTTGTTTTTGAAATTCTTCGAAAATTACATCATAAGATTTAATTTCACTATTATCAGAAATTTCAACTTTTATTGGTTTTTGTAAATTCCAATAAATTTCTTTTTCAACTAAAACTTTAGGAGCAACCCTTTCAAAAGTAGGTGATAAAAATAAAAATGCAATTATTCCCATAACCATTAAAAAAACAATTACAGTAATACCTATTATTATTTGATTTTTTTTATTTATAGATTTCAAAAATTTCCTTTAATACAATTTCTTTTGCTTTTTCAACGTCTAAAGTTTCTATGGTACAACCAGAAGCGTTAAAATGACCACCACCAGCAAATTCAGCTGCGATTTTAGATACATCAATTTTACCTTTTGATCTTAAAGATACCCTTGATTCCCCATTTACAATTCTTACAAAAAATGCAATTCTTACAACAGCTATACTCATTATCATATCAAGTGCATCTTCGCAATCTCTATTATGAGCTCCAGTTTGTTTAAACCACTCTTCTTTTGCAATAATTGAAGCTACTTCACCCTCTTTATACAATTCTAAACTATCTAATACTTTTGGAATAATTCTATATTTTGCCAAAGAATCTCTTCTTAAAAGCTTATTTGCTATTTCAGAAGGACTTGCTCCACATTCAACTAAAAAATTTATTTTTTCAAATGTAGTTTCATCACATCTTCCCAAAGAAAATGCCAATGTATCATCATAAATACCAACATAAAGTGCAGTCGCAGAGTTTTTTGTTATATATAAACCATTATGTTTAAAAAATTCAAAAACTAATTCAGCTGTTGAACTTTTCATAGGATCTACTATATTTACCGCTCCAAAATTATTATTTGATTTATGATGATCAAAATTTATAAGTGGAATCGATGGGTCAAGTTCAAATCCCAATCTTTTATAAGTTCCACAATCAAGACTAATAGCTAAATCAAAAAAAGCTGGTAATTGATCACTTATTTTTTCAAATCTTGGGATAAAATCAAGATTTTGTGGTAAATCAGCACTTACATTAAAAACTTTATGTTTTATCTTATTTTCATGGAATAGATTTGATAAAGCTAATGCAGAACCTATAGAATCAGGATCTGGATTCACATGGGTAATTATTAGTATATATCTACTTTTTTCAATAAGCTCCAAAGCCTTTGTATATTCTGACATATCAACTTTATTACTTATTATAAAATCTTTTTTCAAATTTAATCCTAATCAAATTTCATTGAAAAATCAAGCCATGTTGATTGATGAATTATACTTCCACTACTAATAGCATCAACTCCCGTTAAAGCATAATCTCTAATAGTTTCTAAATTTATATTTCCACTAGCTTCTAATAAAATATGTGGATAATTTTCTTTTCTAAAAGCTACAACTTCTTTTATTTGTTCAGTTGTCATATTATCACACATAATAATATCTGCACCAGCATGCATAGCTTCTTTTACTTGATCCAAATTTTCACACTCTATTTCTATTTTTGTAACCCAAGAGATTCTTTTTCTTGCTTTTTTTACAAACTCTTCAAGATTATCAATTGTTCTTAAGTGAGTATCTTTTAACATCAAACAATCATCAAGTCCCAGTCTATGATTTATTGCTCCACCAACTCTTGAAGCATATTTTTCAAAATCTCTAAGTTGTGGTCTTGTTTTTCTAGTATCTAATAAAACAACACCTGTTCCTTCCATAAGTTTTGCATATTTATTTGCCATAGTTGCAATTCCAGAAGCATGTTGTAGCATATTTAAAAAAGTTCTTTCAGATGAAAGTAATATTGAAGCTTTCCCTTCAAGTTCAGCAATAACATCACCTTTTTTTAACTCATCACCATCATTTTTTAAAAACTTACAATCAAACTTTTCAGTTCTTGCTAATACTTTTGCATATTGAACACCTGCAAGAATTCCATCTGATTTACAGATAGCTCGTGCAGTAAATCTACCTTTTGGAGCAACATCGAAAAATAAATCCCCTCGTCCATTATCTTCAATAATGGCATTTTTTACAAATTTCTTAATATTAATCATACTTCAAACATCCTTTCAAGGGCAACTTTTGCCCACTTTGCTGTATCTTCTGATACAAATATTTCATTCTCTTTTGATATTGTATTATCTTTTATTGATTTCAAAGTATTATAAACATCTTGTAATGTTGTTTCATTCATTGTTGGACACTCTGGTTTTGTTGAACTTAAAATATATGTATTTTTTGTTCTTAATCTATTTACCATATTAAACTCTGTTCCAACGGCAATCTTTTGATTCTCATCTAAACCTTTTATATAAGTAATAAGTTGAGAAGTTGAACCTACAAAATCAGCAGCATCACAAACACTTGGGTCACATTCAGGGTGAACAGCTATTAAAATATCTGGAAATTTATTTCTATAAAATTCAATATCTTCAACACAAAATTGTTGATGAACAGAACAAAACCCATTATAACAAATAATATCTGCTTCTTTTAAATCACTTCCATCACCTACAATTGCTGATTTTAGAT
>OBMA010002034.1_pt1 | contig 12007 bp, 9 predicted proteins | sample 1539141 | NCBI WGS metagenome assembly OBMA01 (sample SAMEA3991484, study PRJEB22521) | metagenome | biome: anthropogenic terrestrial biome; feature: sewage plant; material: raw primary sludge | place: Sweden | collected 2012-09-26 | reverse complement strand
AAAAGACTTGGATAATTTTAATACGGAGCTATTATTAGATGGTCCTTATGATGACCTTAACGCCATAATTACAGTGCATTCAGGGGCAGGCGGAACAGAAGCTTGTGATTGGGCAGAAATGCTTTATAGAATGTATAGCAGATGGGTAAACAAAGAGGGGTATAAACTGTCTGTACTTGATTACTTAGATGGAGATGGAGCAGGTTATAAGTCCATAACATTCTTGGTAGAAGGTGTTCATGCTTATGGATACTTAAAAGGAGAAAAAGGAGTTCATAGATTAGTAAGAATTTCGCCTTTTGATGCCAATAAAAAACGTCATACTTCTTTTGCTTCTGTAGATGTTATGCCTGAAGTTGACGATAATATAGAAGTTGAGATAAATGTAGGCGACCTTAGAATAGATACATACAGAGCCAGTGGAGCTGGGGGACAACATGTAAATATGACAGATTCTGCAGTAAGAATCACACATTTACCTACAAATATTGTTGTTACTTGTCAAAATGAGAGGTCACAGCTAAAGAATAGAGATTTTGCTATGAAAGTTCTAAAATCAAAACTCTTTGAACTGGAAGTTAAGAAAAAAGAGGAAGAATTAAAGAAAATTCAAGGGGAACAGAGTGATATTTCTTGGGGAAATCAGATTAGGTCATATGTTTTTCAGCCTTATACATTAGTTAAAGACCATAGAATGAACTTTGATGTTGGAAATGTACAGGGTGTTATGGATGGAGAAATAGACGGATTTATATCAGCGTACTTAAAATGGAATAAAAATAAGGGGTAGAATATGAAAAAAATAATCTTCTTAATTTGCATGAGTATAACAATCTTTGCACAAGAAACAAAGTTTTCTATTATATCTGTTGGGAATTTGAAGGGAAATTACAGAAATATAGATTCCTTAAAAGTTGCCTTGGATATCAAGAATAAAGAAAAAATTGCTACCTACGATAATGTTATTAAGCTTAATATTGGTAACAATATGTCAGAGTATCCTGTTAAAAATGAACTTATGGAAACTTTTGTAAAAAAGGTTGGATTTAATTTTAATTTCTTTGGAAAAGAAGAGTTTCTATGGAAAGAATATATTGATGTTAACAAAATACCTTTTTCTACTATTAATATAGTTTCAAAAGCGATACTACCGTATCAGCTAATGAAAATGGATGATAAAATAGTTTGTATTGCAGGAATAACAAATATCTATGAAGATGACATAAAAGGAAAAATACCATATAAGAGAGAGCTTCAAAATCTTATGTATATGGTAGAAGATAATGTAGATTTTTTCTTCCTTGTAACTGATTTGGATAGAGATGAAAATGCTAGAATTCTTAAGGAATTCCCAATGGTAAATGGTATTTTTGAAAGTAGAGATACTCTTTATGATTTTGGAGTAGCTACAATAGATACAGCAGAAGGGCCATCATATATTATTCCAAACTATGGAATTTCAATAACAGATTTTTCTTATATGGAAAAAGAAGAGAAAAAAACTGTTAAAAAAGCAAGTTTAAAACTTAGAGAAAATATTCTTGAACCTCAAAAATATGGTTATGATAAGGATTTAACATCTTATATTAACTGGGCTAATGAGAGAGTTAAGAATGAAAATAGTCTTATTGTTGGATATAACAATGATTCATATAACCCATATGAGATATTTTTGAGAGAAAAGGTAAACTTCTTAGATGACCTTTCAGATAAGTTAATAAAAGATTTTGCCTCAGATGTTGTAATTTTCCCTAAAAAATCTTTGTTTAAAGGATTGAAAAAAGGATTATATACATCATTAGAGGTACAAGAGATGTTTGCTAAAGAGAAATTTATTAGTTTTACTGTTCCTTATGATAAACTAAAAAAGATAATTGATAGAAACTCTCTAATGAGAGGAAAAGAAGAGTATTTTTATATTAGTGGTTTAGATAAACATCCACTTCAAAAAGAGTATAAAATACTTAGCTTTGAGAACTTTTTGATAGATTATAAAGATATTATAGGAAAAGATTATACAGTAGAAAAAGTAGGAATTAGAGAATATTTGATTAAAAAATAATTGATTTATATATAGGAGGAAAAATGGAAAAAAAGAGAGTAAGAACAAGAATAGCTCCATCACCAACGGGAGATCCTCATGTAGGAACAGCTTACATTGCACTATTTAACTTAGCATTTGCAAAAAAACATGGTGGAGATTTTTTATTAAGAATAGAGGATACAGATCAAACTAGATCTACAGTAGAATCAGAAAATCAAATTTTTGAATCATTAAAATGGTTAGGATTAGATTATGATGAAGGACCAGATAATGGTGGAAACTATGGACCTTACAGACAATCAGAAAGATTCCATATTTATGGAGATTATGCAAAACAATTGGTAGACAACGGAACTGCTTATCACTGTTTCTGTACTCAAGAAAGATTAGATAATCTTAGAGACAGACAAAAAGCAATGAAAAAAGCTCCAGGATATGATGGGCATTGTAGAGCATTAAGCAAAGAAGAAGTAGAAAAAAGACTTGCAGCAGGAGAAGAAAACGTAGTTAGATTAAAAATGCCATATGAAGGTGAAACAGTAATTAAAGATGTACTTAGAGGAGAAGTTAGATTTGAAAATAATTTAATTGATGATCAAGTACTTATAAAAGGAGATGGATTCCCTACATATCATCTTGCAAATGTAGTAGATGACCATTTGATGGAAATTACTCATGTAATAAGAGCTGAAGAATGGATTTCTTCTACTCCAAAACACATTCAGTTATACAGAGCATTCGGATGGGATGAACCTGAATTTGTTCATATGCCACTTCTTAGAAATGCTGATAGAACTAAAATATCAAAAAGAAAAAATCCAACTTCATTAATCTATTATAGAGAAAATGGATATTTGAAAGAGTCTATGGTAAACTTCTTAGGACTTATGGGATATAATGTTGGAGAAAATGAAATATTAAGTCTTGATGAATTTATAGAAGGTTTTGATATTACAAAAGTAAGTCTTGGAGGGCCAGTATTTGACCTTGTAAAACTTGGATGGGTTAATAATCAACATATGAGAAAAAAAGATTTGGCAGAGCTTGTTGAACTTGCAAAACCATTTTTCTTAGCTAAAGGATATATTACAGAAAATTCTACAGAAAAAGAGTTGGAAGCTTTGACAAAAGTTGTAGAAATCTTAAGAGAAGGAGCAATAACTCTTAAAGAAATAGCTGAACTTGCAGATATTTACTATGTTGATAGTTTTGAGCTAGATAAAGTAACTGAAGAGATGAATAAAAACGAGAGAAAATCTGTAGAAAGACTTTATCATGCAATTGAAGATGAAACAGGTAAAAAATCTATTAAACTTTTCATAGAAAAACTAAATGCAGCAAATGAAGAGATAACAGCAGATGAAGCAAAAGCTATGTTACATGACACTATGGAAGAAATAGGAGAAGGACCTGGAAAAGTATTAATGCCTCTTAGAGTTGTAATTACAGGTAGAGGAAAAGGTGCAGAACTTTATAATGTTATTTCTATAATTGGAAAAACTAGAACACTTAAGAGAATTAACGAAATGGTAGCAAAATATAATATATTTTAGATATTTAGGCAAGTCATGGACTTGCCTTTTTATATACTGTAAGCAAAGAGTAAAGGATAAAAAAATAAAATTTATGTACATCAATAGAAATACAAATTAAAAAATTGATTATATGACTTGTTTGGGTTATAATTTTAGGAGATTAAAATGCAGAGGAGGGTTATATTTATGAAAGTAGAAGATTATGAAGACATTGTAAATGAGCTACCCTTCCCATATTCTTGTGTTAAAATGATTTTTAATAATAAAAATGAAGTTATAGATTATGAAATAATTGATAAAAATGATGAATTTGATAAATTAATAGATATTATTAATAAAAATATTTGGATTGGGTATTTGAAGAAAGTTAATATTCAATGTAAAAACCAAGAGTTTGAGTTATATTTTAAGGAACTAAAAACTTGGTACAAGATAAAGATTTCTCTTAGAGAAAAAGACACTTTTTTTGTAATATTTATAGATATAAACAAAGAAAAAGAAGAAAAGAATAAATATAAATTGCTTTTGGATAATTCTAAAGAGATTATCATAGTTATTCAAGATGAAAGAATAATTTTTTTTAATTATATGTTATCTAAAACAACAGGTTTTTCTAAAGAAGAGCTTACAAATATAAAAATAGAAGAACTGGTGTGTAAAGAAGATTTAAATAAAAATATTAATAGTTACAATAAAAAGTTAGATAATAAGTATATTCAGCCTTATCAATTTAAATTAAGAACAAAGGATAAAAGTATAGTGTGGGTAGAAGTAAGTTCAAGAGAGATAAAATGGGAAGGGAAAGACTCTATTTTATTTGTCTTTACAGATGTTACTCGGAAAAGTTTTTATGAGGAAGCATTAAGAGAAAGTGAAAAAAAGAAAGCAAGTTTAATAAAAAGTATGAATGATATTATACTTGTGTTAGACAATAATTTTACATTTATTGAGTGTTATACACCAGATTCTACTAGGTTATTTTTAAGTCCTGAATTTTTCTTGGGAAAAAATTTTAGTAAGATTAATTTTCCAAAAGCAGCATTCAATCTTATTAATGAGGGACTGAAAAAAGTAAAGAAAACTGGAATAGCTGAAGAAGTGGAGTATGAAATAAAGACTCCTAGAGGTGTTAACTGGTATAGTCTCCATATAACTCTCATTGATGATTTGGAAGAAAGTGAAAGAAAATTTCTGTGTGTAGCCAGAGATGTAACAAAGCTGAAAGAATCAGAAGAAGAACTAAAAAAAGAAAGAGAACGTCTAAACAATATAATAGAAGGTACTAATGCTGGAACTTGGGAGTTAAATGTAAAAACAAAAGAGCTAAGAGTAGATAAAAAATGTGCAGAAATGCTGGGTTATTCATTGGAAGAGTTAAATCCAGAAAAACTGGCGTTATGGAAAATATTAATTCATCCTGAAGATTCAGAGCTTACTACCAAAACAATAAAAAAACATCTTTCAGGTGAAACAGAATATTATGAGCATGAATATAGGCTAAAACATAAAAATGGAGATTATATATGGATTTTATCTAGAGGAAAGGTTTTGTCTTGGGATAAAATGCAAAATCCTTTATTTATGTTTGGGACAAATATGGACATAACTAAAAGAAAAGTGGTAGAAGAAAAGATAAAAGAATTGTCAATAAGAGATCCTTTGACTAATATTTATAATCGGAGATATATATTTGATAGGCTGAAAGAGGTAAAGGCTAAATATAAGAGGCATAGAGAAGATTTTTCGATTGTAATAATTGATTTGGATTACTTTAAGAATATAAATGACAGCTTTGGACATATGGCTGGAGATTTTGCTTTACAGGAATTTACTAAGGTAATTCAAAGGCGACTGCGTTCATTTGATTTATTAGGGCGTTATGGAGGAGAAGAGTTCATAATTGTTATGATAAACTGTGTAAAAGAAGATGCTCTAAAACGTGTGGAAACAATACTGGAAGAGATTAGAGAAACAACATTTGAATATAACGGTAATCAAATAAATTTTACATTTACTGCAGGGATAGCTAATAGTAATGACTTTGATTTTAATAATATAGCACTAGATAAACTTTTGGATACAGCAGATAAAAGACTGTATAAGGGAAAAGAATTGGGGAGAAATAGAATTATTTCGATAAATGAGATAAATTAATATGTAAACTAACGCAAACAGAGAGGGAATGATGAGTTTCCTCTTTTTATGTACACTCTTAAAAATAAAGTTAAATAACTTTGTAATTAAATATAGATACTATCTTGATTTATTATATTTTATTGGGTAAAATAGGATTGACTGATTAAGAAAAAGGGGAGGCAATATATGGATTACAGAGCAAAATATGAACAATGGTTAAATTCAGAGGTAATTGATAAGGCAGATAAAGAGGAATTGTTATCTATTAAAGATAATGAAAAAGAGATTGATGAAAGATTTTATACTGATTTAGCTTTTGGTACAGGTGGGATGAGAGGCGTAAGAGGTATAGGAACAAATAGAATGAATAAATATATGATTAGAAAAGCTACTCAAGGGCTAGTTAATTATATGTTAAAGGTAGATGCAGATAGAGCTAGAAAAGAGGGAGTAGCTATTGCTTATGATTGTAGAATAGGTTCTACAGAGTATGCACTGAATACAGCATTAGTTCTAGCAGCTAATGGAATCAAAGCTTATTTGTTTGAATCATTAAGATCAACACCAGAACTTTCTTTTGCAGTAAGAGAAACAGGATCTCTTGCAGGAGTAGTAGTAACTGCTTCGCATAATCCTGTAGAGTATAATGGATACAAAGTTTACTGGGATGATGGAGCTCAAATAGTTGAACCTCATGCAGATGGAGTGGTAGACGAAGTTAATGCAATAAAAGATTTGTCAGAAATAAAAATAATTTCTGAAGAAGAAGCTAGAAGTAAAGGTCTAATTATTGATATAGGCGCTGAAATTGATGATAAATACATTGAAACTATAAAAAAAGAGGCTATTCAAACTGATATCCAAGGAAAAGGAGATTTCAAAATAGTTTATTCTCCATTACATGGAACAGGGAAAAGACCAGTAGAAAGAGTCCTTAAAGAGATGGGATTCAATGCTGTGTATACAGTAGCGAGCCAAGCTGAACCAGATGGGACTTTCCCAACAGTAGGTTATGCAAATCCTGAAGAACCAGCAGTATTTAAACTTGGAATAGAACTTGCAGAAGAGGTAGGAGCAACTATATGTATGGCTAATGACCCTGACGCAGACAGAATAGGTATAGCAGTTAAAGATGGAGATAAATGGATATATCCTAATGGAAACCAAGTAGGATTACTTCTTATGAATTATATTCTTGAAAATAAAAAAGATATTCCTGCAAATGGAGCGGTTATTTCAACAGTAGTTTCTACTCCAATGCTTGAAACAGTAGCAAAAGCTCACGGAGTAAAAGTATACAGAACTCTTACTGGATTCAAATACATAGGAGAAAAAATAAGAGAGTTTGAAACAGGAGCTCTTGACGGAACTTACTTATTTGGATTTGAAGAATCTTATGGTTACTTAATAGGAACTCATGCAAGAGACAAAGATGCAATAGTATCAAGTCTTGTAGTAGCTGAACTTGCTGCATATTATGCTTCAAAAGGAACAAATGTAGCTAATGAATTGAGAGCTATGTATGATAAATATGGATGGTACAAAGAGGGAATAATTTCTGTTACTATGGGTGGTAAAGAGGGAGTATCTCAAATCCAAGGTATCATGGAAAAATTGAGAGCTAATCCGCCTAAAGAAATCAATGGAGTAAAAGCAGTTACTCTTAAAGATTTTGAACTACAAGCAGAAACAAATATAGCTACAGGAGCTAAAACTGAGATAAAACTTCCAAAATCAAATGTTATTCAAGTAATATTAGAAGATGGAACTTATATTACAGCAAGACCAAGCGGAACAGAGCCAAAAATCAAATACTATTTTGGTGTAAATGCGAAAACTGAAAGCTTGGTAGAAGAAAAAATGGAAAGCATGAAGAAGGCTTTTACTGAGATAGTTAAATGAGAATAATTATGAGAACTAGAGAAATCTAGTTCTTTTTTTATGTAAAAATACAGTTGTAAAATTATTAAAAAAAGATATAATAATTAATGGGTTAAGATTTCTCACATTGTTCGAAATGACAGGATATTGTCATACCGACAAAGGAGGTATCTGAAAACAGCTAAAAGTACTTACTGATTTATCATCAAAAAATTAAAGCAAATATTAACTGTTTGTGCTAAAATATTCTTAAATAACTTTGAAACGGAGTAACAATGGACGCTTTATATATACACATACCTTTTTGTATGAGAAAATGTGCATATTGCGACTTTCATTCTTTTGAGGGAAAGATGTCTGAAAGTAAAAAATATGTGGATTATTTGATAAAAGATTTTAAATCATGGCCAAAATATAAGTATGATACTGTTTATTTTGGGGGAGGAACACCATCACTTTTAGAGCCTTCGGAAATAGGAAGAATACTAAAAGAGATAGAAATAACTGAAAATGCAGAGATAACTTTAGAACTTAACCCTGCAACAGCCAATCTAAAAAAACTGAAAGAGTTTAGAGAAAATGGTATAAATAGACTAAGTATTGGAATCCAAAGTTTTAATAATGAAATATTAAAAACTTTAGGAAGACTTCATAGTGCAGAGAAAGCCAAAGAAACTTTTTATAATGCAAGAAAAGCTGGCTTTGATAATATATCTATAGATTTGATGTTTGCTGTTCCAAATCAAGGGATAGGAGAACTTAAAAAGGATTTGGAAACAATAAAAGAGCTAAATCCTGAGCATATTTCCATATATTCTCTTATTTGGGAAGAGGGAACGCCCTTTTGGGATATGCTTCAGCAAGGAACAATGAAAGCTTGCGATAATGATATTGAAGCAGATATGTTTGAGCTTATAATTGATACTTTGGCTGACATGGGATATACTCACTATGAGATTTCCAATTTTGCAAAAGAAGGAAAAGAAGCTAGACATAACAGTAAATACTGGGAAAACAAAGAATATATTGCACTTGGAATAGGAGCTTCTTTTTATACAGAAAGATTCAGAGGGAAAAATCTACTTGGATTTAATGAGTACTATGAAGCTATAGACAAAGGAGAAAAACCTTGGTTTGAGAGCGAAAAAGTAGATAATCCAAAAGAATACGAATATATGTTGGGACTTAGACTTTTACAAGAAGGAATTGTACCTACAGAAGAGAATATTAAAATAACTTGTGAAAAACTCAAAAATGATGGATACTTGGAAATAAAGAGTGGTAAGTACCTACTTACCAGAAAAGGTATATTTTTTGCCAATTATGTATTTGAACAGGTTTTATAAGCTTTGGAGGAAAAATGGTAGAGAAAATCAAAAAAAATCTTGAAGAAATTAAAAATGATATAAAAAATATTAGAGGAGAAAATAGCGGTGTTAAGGTAGTATGTGCCAGTAAATATACTGACGGTCAAGGAATAGTAGACATTATAAATGCTGGGATAGAGTACATTGGAGAAAATAGAGTGCAAGCAATGAAGGACAAAAGAGAGTACTTAGAAACCTTGAAATTAGAAGAAAAAATAGCTTGGCATTTTATTGGTAACTTGCAAAAAAATAAAATTAAATATATAATAGATTATGTTGATTTAATTCAATCTGTCCATGAGTATTCACTTCTCGAAGAATTAGACAAAAAAGCTTCTCAAAAGGGAAGAATTTTGGATGTTTTATTAGAAGTTAATATTTCTGGAGAAGAGAGTAAACATGGTTTTGAAAGGGAAGAACTGCTTAATCTAGGAGAGAAGCTAGTTAGCTTTTCTAGTGTTCGTATAAAGGGGCTTATGACTATGGCTCCCAATACAGAAGATTTGGATATAGTAAGAGGAACTTTCAGAGGCTTAAGAGAATTTCGTGATGAGCTAAATCAAAAAATATTTAACGGCGCACTTACAGAATTATCTATGGGAATGAGTAATGACTATAGAATAGCTTTGGAAGAAGGGGCTACAATAATAAGAATAGGAACAAGACTTTTTAATTAGGGGAGGTGTACTGTGGCAAACTTTTTAAAGAAAATGTTTGATTTTAACATTGATGAGAAGCAAGAAGAGAAGTTGGAAGTGAAAGAGAAAAAAGCAACTAAAGTAGATACTATTAGTACCGAAAAAGTTAAGAAAGCAAGCGTAATAAATTTTGAGGATAAAAAAATTAATTTGGTACAAGAAGATGCTAATATAGATTATCAAATGGTAGTTTATAAGCCTTATGACCTTTATGATTGTACAAAAATTGGTGATTGGATATCGAAAGATGTTATTATTATTCTTAATCTTGATGATGTAGATACTAAACTTGCTCAGAGAGTAATTGACTTTGTAAGTGGTTCTTTATATGTTAAAGGTGCAAGATTATTTGAAATAGCAAGAAATGTTCAATTATGTGTACCTGCAAAAATTAATCTTAAGATTGATGATCCAAAATATTCTGATACAAATTCATTTTATGAAGATAAAATAGGTTCAGGAGAAGCAGAAGAAATAAAACCAAAATATTATGAATAAAAAAAGTGTCTCGTTTTAAATGAGACACTTTTTTTATAATTATTTCAACTATTTTTTTTAAGGTTCTGTCGAGGTACGAGAAATCTTGAGATACCTCCCATGTCGGGATGACAGTAGTTGGGTCATAAAAAATCAAAAGTCTTCAATACAAAGTCACAAAGAACTAAAAGACATACAAAGTTAAAAATTAAAGTAAGTAAAATCCATTAGTTCCTATCTTTTCTTTGGGTTGAATTTCTTATATTTACAATTCTAGAGCTATTTATTCTATCTGTATCCTGAATTTATTCTATATCCCAAACTAAGTCCAATTCTTCTAGTCTGCATAAGAATTATATCTCCAATAGGAGTAATGTTTGCAGAAGCTCCAATATTGAAGTCATAAAAGGCTTCCAGCATAAAGTTTTCCTTTTCAAATCCCCAAGAAAGTCCACCGTATGGAGATGGGGTAGAAAAAACATTGGCAAATCCAGCATTGTCGCTAATTCTTCCTTGGTCTCTTTCGTATGAAATTCCACCTCTAAGACTAAAATACATCAAAAATCCAAAATAATGTTCTGACTCAGGTTCATATTGTAAAAGAAAATAAATTGGGAAATAATCAACACCTAATTTATCACTGCCACCGATAGAATCTGCTAAAGTTCCAGAACCTATATAACCTAAACCTGCTCCATAATAAAAATTTTCTAAAGACTTACTTCTACTATGAAGCTCCAAATTTGCAGTAAAAGTATTGGAAACTGTAGTTTTGTCATCTAAATCTTCTCCGTCTTGTACAGTTAGATTTTGTTTATAAAAACCTAAAGGAGAATATCCACCTTTCATAACAAAGCTCACATCAGCAATTTCACTGTAGGCAAAGCCGAATAACAATAAATAAATAAAAGTAAATTTTTTCATACAATCACTCCGTTTTCTTGTATAATGTTTATAATATCAAAAATTAGAATTTATATACTTATTATAAAGCAAAATTGAAAAATAAACAATAGGAGGATTTATGGAAGCAATAGTATTAGATTTAGATGGGACTTTACTGACAAGTAAGGAGAAAATTTCGGAAAGAACAAGAGAAATTTTATATAAATTTATAGAAAAAGGGATAAAAATAATAATAGCTACAGGAAGAACTTATACGTCTTTGAAACCTTATAGAGATATGTTGGGATTAGAAACACCAGTAGTATGTTTTAACGGGGCAAAGCTTGTTGATAGAAAAGAGAATATTATTTTTGAACTACCAATAGATAGTGATTTGGCGAAAAAATGTATAGATATTGGGAAAGAAATGGGGATTCATATTAATTTTTATCAAAATGAAGTTTGGTACGTAGAAGACAGTACAAAAGAAGCTAAAATGTATCAAGAAAGTTCTGGATTAGATTATGAAATAAGAAAAATTGAAGAGTTCGAAAACTATGAAATGACGAAGTTACTTTTTATAGCTGAAAATGAGAAGCTTCAAATTTTTAATAAAAAATTAGAAGAAGTGGTGGGAACTGGGATAAATAAGGCTTTTTCTAAAAAACATTATTTGGAACTTATGAATAAAGAGGTTAATAAAGGGGAAACTCTTTTGAAACTCTTTGAAATAGAAGGAATAAAAAAAGAAAATGTAGTGGCCTTTGGAGATGGATGGAATGACCTTGAAATGCTACAAATAGTGGGAGAAGGAGTAGCAATGGGGAATGCTGATGAAGAGCTAAAGAAAATAGTGGGTAGAACTTGTGATACCAATGATAATGACGGAATAGCTAAATATCTTGAAAAATACCTTTAATAAGGACAATTAGCAGTTAGAAATTAGCAGGTAGCAATTAAAAAACAATAGATCGGAAGAGCACA
>OBMA010002033.1_pt1 | contig 12009 bp, 9 predicted proteins | sample 1539141 | NCBI WGS metagenome assembly OBMA01 (sample SAMEA3991484, study PRJEB22521) | metagenome | biome: anthropogenic terrestrial biome; feature: sewage plant; material: raw primary sludge | place: Sweden | collected 2012-09-26 | reverse complement strand
TAGAGGGAATAAATGAAGCTAAAAAGATTTATAAAACATTAGCTAAAAAATTACATCCTGATATCCTTGGGGGAGACGAAGAGCGTTTTAAACTTTTAAATTCAATCTATACAGATTTAATTGAGTATAAAATTTATTTTATTCTGTTCTTTTTAAGTAATAATCCGTGATAGCTTCGCATTTATGATTTAAAATTTCACTATTTAACTTTTTCTCAAATTTATCTCTTGCCGATGTAAAACGGAAATCATGGGAGCTAATTTCATATTTTTGTAAATCATTGTAATAAGTAGTTTTTGAAATTGGTTCTTCTTGATTGTTTAACAGTTTTTGTTCAAGTTCAAAATCAATTTGTTTTGGCTCATAGATATGATTTCCTTTTCCTATGAGATTTCCAACAATTCCATTATCTTCATAATATAAAGGTATATAAATATTTTCTAAGTCTATTAGTGCCATATATAGCAGGTAAATCCTATAATTAAAAGTTAGTTGATAATTATACTAACTTTTAATTACTTAGTATCTGGTTTACTGCTTTGTAGCATCAAAATTACCTTTTATTTGTATTTTATCTTTTGTTTCCATATCAAGATTACCTTGCATTAAATTGGCTTCTGAACCATAAAATGTTCCATCACCTTTTCCTTTTGTAAAATCTGTTGCGTTTAATTTAAAAGTTGATTTTTTTGTGTCTATATCTCCATTAAAAGTTAAAGCTCTAGATGTTCCATCACCAATATTATTTAAATCAATTATTCCATTTGATATTTGGTCTTTTTTTAAGCCAAAATCAATATCCATGGAGATTGTAGTATTTTGAGGAATTTCACTTTTTATTTTATTTTTATCTAGATATTGTTTTTTATCATTAAATGACGTATTATTAAAATTACCTAAATAAGATGCTTTTGAAATATTATTTATAAAATAAATATCAGGAGTTACTTTAGTTAGATTTTTAGCTACTTGAGCTGCTTCTTCTATTATTTGAGCCGCTGCAAGTGCTACTGTTGCTTGTTCAGCTTTCTTTTTTGCAAGATTAGCTGCTATTTGTTCTTTTGTAACTCTTTCTTGTTCTGCTAAAGCAGCCGCTTGAGCAGCTAAGGCTTGTTCCTTTGCAATTTTTTCTTGTTCTGCTTTTGCTTTGGCAAGAGAAGCTAATGCTTGTTCTGTAGCAATTTTCTTTTCTTCAGCCAAGGCGATTGCTTTAGTAGTCGCTGCTTGTTCTGTAGCAATTCTTTCTTGCTCAGCTAAAGCTGCTGATTGAGCTGCTATTGCTTGTTCTGTAGCAATTCTTTCTTGCTCAGCTAAAGCTGCTGATTGAGCTGCCACAGCTTGTTCTAGAGCGATTTTGAGTCTATTTCATCTTGTGTTTGAGCTGCCGCATGAGCTGCTGCTGCTTGTTCAGCAGTGTTTTTTGCTTTCTCAACTAAAGCTGCAACTTGAGCAGCTACTATTTGTTCAGCTATAATTCTTTCTTGCTTAGCTAACGCGGCTGCTTTAGCACTTGCCTCTTGTTCCGCAATAATTCTTTCTTGTTCAGATAAAGCAGCTACTTGCGCTGCCATTGCTTGTTCTACAACATTTTTTGCTTCTACAGCTAAAGTGGCAGCTTGTTTAGCCGCAGCTTGTTCAGCCGCGATTCTTTCTTGCTCAACTAAACTTGCTTCTTGTTCAGCCTTTTCTTGTGCTTCTGTGATTCTGTTTTGTTCAGCTAACGCTAGCGCGTGAACAGAAAGAGCTTGCTCTGTAGCAATTCTTGCTTCATCTGCATTTTTTTGGGCTATTACTTGTTTTTCAGCTAATTCTTTTTCTTCTGCTAACTTTTTAGCTTCTAATTCTGCGTCTATTAATGCTTGTTGTTTAGTTTGTGGTGTATCTATATTTGTATTTTCAATAATGCTAGATTTTTGCTCAGATATATTATTAGTAAGAACATTTGCGTTTGGATCTATTTGTTTTTCAATATTATTATTATTATTATTATTATTATTTGTAACATCATCTATTGCTTCATTTTGAGCAACAGATATGTTTTTATTTAAATTATCTATATCTTTTTCTTTAGTTTTATCTTTTTGTAGTTTATCTCCAAAATTATTTTCCATTGAAATAAATTCACCTTCATTTACAATGATTTTTAAATTACTTATATTTTGTATAACTTCAATTTGTCCTTCTGTACAAAATATTCTTTCTTTAGTATCTGAAATATCAGTTACTATCTGCGTTCCTCTAATTCCGATTGAAGCACTTTTAGTTTTTAAATTAAAATTTTCTGGAGATATTTTTCCAATTTTCCCAGTTATTGTTCTAAATACTCCTTTAACCATTGAAAATTCAGCTTTTACATTATCTTTATTTTCAAATGAATAATCATCTATAACAAATTCTGAATTTTTACCAATTGAAATTATTGTTTCATCTTTAAATAATATTTGTATTTTTGAATTATCTTTAGTTTTAATAATATCTTTTTCTTTTAGTACTGAGTTTCTATTTATTTCAATAGTCTCCCCATTTCTGTATATAGTGGCTTCACCTTTTAGTGCTACAATTTTTGCGATATCCGCAAAAAGGTTACTTACTAATAAAATTGATAAGATAAATAGTAGTTTTTTCATTTCTTATTTTTCCTTTTCTACCAATTGAAATTTTTCATATAATTAATTTTTGTTTCTATTTCTTTGTAATTATAAGCATCTTGATTAGAAAAATTCTTTATGTATGCTGATGATAATATAAATCTACTACCATCGTCATTAAGATAGCTATAATCAATACCAGTTAAATGATTCTTGTCTTTTCTTGTAGAATCAAATAATAAATTTTCATATTTATAGTCACTTTCCTCGAATTGATAAGATAATTGTATCATGTTTTTATTATTTATTTCATAATTATAATCAAAACCACCATTAACAGATACTTTATCAATATCTATTCTATTATCTTCTATTCTAGTTGTTTTAGAAATTTTTGAAAAAAAATCAAAATTATTTATTATTTTATGTCTAAATATAAATTCATATTTATAAAAATCTTTATTTTCATTTTCAAAATAAGAATATAATGCTCTTTGATAAGAAAGAGATAATAATGAGCTTTCATTTATTATTGTAGGAGTTAAGCTATATGTATTAAAACTTTCTTTATTTTCTTTTACAATATTGTTCATGTTAAAAGCTAATTGATATAAATATTGATCATGAAAATAAGAAATTGAAGGTTTGTATCCAAATACTGTAATGTTTTCTTGTGTTTCATTAAAGAAATTTTTATTGTAGATTAAAAACGAATTTTTTAATTTAAAAGCAGGACTATCTTTTAAAATATTATTAAAATCTATTACTAAAATTTCATTATGAAATGAATCTTTAATAGGTTTTTCACCAGAAACCGTAATATTGTTTAATCCTGGTAAATTATACTCATTTGAAGTTAATCCATTATTTACATTTGTACTTTGCCCAACTCCTGTAATTAATGTGACTTGAGTATAAAATAATTTGGGTTTTTTATTTAATATTTCTAAATATTTTTTTATTTCATATTTTATTTCATTTGTTATATCTTTTTCTAAAAGTATGTTGAATTCTTTTTTTGCTTCTTCTTTAATATTTAAATTATAAAGAAGTTTTGCATATTCATATCTTGCCTTATTCATATTTGGGTTTTGAATTAAAACTCTTTCTAATGCAGCTGTTGCTTCATCATATTTTTTTATTTTAATTGCGCTTTGTGCTAAGAAATAATTTATGTTTATATTATTGTTATATTTAAGAAATAATTTATAAAATAAATCATACGCTTTATTATAATCTTCAATATTATACATTGTTGACGCAGTAATATATTCATTTGAAGATTCTATTTTATGTCTATATATTTCATTTTCATCTTTTTTATCTAAGATTATTTTTGCTTCATATAATACTGTATAAGAAGGTTTAACGGTTATTTTTTTAATAAAAGAATCTTTATAGATAGATTTAGTCTTTAATATATATTTTAATCTTTTAGCTTCTTCTATTGATTGAATATCTCTTACAATCAAACTAAAATTTTTTTTCTCATGATTTCTTATTATTAAATTTTCTATTTTTAATATATCATTTACTTCTTCTAAATATTGCTTAGCTACATTTTCATATTTTGTTGAAGCTATATATAATTCATAAGTATTTGCATGAATAGAAGAATAGAAGATTAAGAGTAACAAATAGAGATTTTTTTTCATGTTTTAAAATAAGTCCTTAATTATAAAAATATTTTATTAAATTAAATAATTAAATAAAATACAATAATTTTACTTAGAAAAAAATATCTATTTCATCTTGTGTTCATAAATCGCATTAAAGTTTATAGGCTTATTTTTTATAAATTCGTTACATCTTGATATGTAAATTTCATAAATATGTGTATTTAATTTAATTTTATTTATTTTTAGCTCTTTAAACAATTTAATAGCTTCATCGAATTTACTATTTTCATATAAATTTATAGCTTTATTATATTTATTTATTTCTTCTTCTATTTGAATATCTTTTTTAGTTTCAAAAGAAAGAACTTCCCAAAGTTTTATAGGATTATTTCTTCCTTTTACTTTTACATGATCTAAATACCTAAAAATATATTTATTTACTAATTTGTCTTTTGTATCTTGAGATATTATTAAGTTAGATCCATAAAATTTACATAAAGATTCTATTCTTGAACCTAAATTTACATTATCACCAATAATTGTATAATCACTTCTTCCTATACTTCCTATTTCTCCTACTGTTGTAATCCCTGTTGTAATTCCAATACCTATTTCTATTTTAGGCTGTTTTAGCTCTTCAAAAGTTTTATTTAAATCTTCTAGTTTTGTTAATTGTTCTAATGCACTTTTAACTGCTTTATCTGCATGATTATCTATATCAAAAGGAGCATTCCAATAAGCCATTATCGAATCACCAATATATTTATCAATAGTTCCATTATTTTTAATAATTATTTCACTCATAGGAGTCATATACTGATTTAAATATTTAACCAAAAGTTCTGGTTTATTTAATTTTTCAGAAATATTTGTAAATCCTCTAATATCACTAAAGAAAATGCTTACTTCTTTATTTTGAGCTTTTAGTTTATTATTGTCAATATTTTTTAATAATTCTTCCATTACGTCTTTTGAAACTTTTGATGCAAATTTACTTTTTATCTTTTCTTTTTTCTTGATTTCGTAGAAATAGCCAATAACTAAACTAATTACTCCACTAATACTAATAGTAAAAATTGGGAATAATATATTTAAAACAATACCTACATTAAATAGTAAATAATAAATAGAATAACACACTGTCAATATTAAAGCAACTATAAAAATAGGTGTAATCCAAATAGGTATTTTTCTTACTATAAAAAATGTAAAAATAGATAAAACAAAAATTATAATTATATTTGCACCATCAATCCAAGATGATTTATATAAAAAATCTTGAGATATTACATTATCAATTGCATTGGCATGTATCTCAACCCCTGGAAATATAGACTCAAAAGGTGTTGCTCTTAAATCCATAAGTGCTGCGGCAGAAGTTCCAATAAGAACAATTTTATTTTTAATATCTTCTTTTTCAAAATTATTGTTATAAATATCGAATGCTGATATGTATTTAAATGTTTTTTCTTTTCCTCTAAAATTAATTAATAATCTACCATATCTATCTGTAGGAATTATTAGATCATCTAATTGAAGATTTTTAATTCCATTTTCATCATAGTTTATATATATTTTATTAATTCCCAATCCTATTCTTAAAGTTTCAAGACTTAATGAAGGATAGATTTCATCTTCGTATGAGATTATTAAAGGGATGCTTCTAATTATCCCTGTATCATCAGGTATGTTATTAAAAAAACCAGAAGAATAAGAACTATTTTGAAGTATTGGAATATTTAAAATAGTTCCTTGTGCTGTAATTAGATAATTTTGTCCTTGTTTTTTATTCTTTTCAATAAATATTGTTTGTATTGAAGGGGCATTTTTATTTATATATTTTTTATCTGTAAGTTCAAATTGATAGCCAAGAATAGTTGGAGTATTGGCAATTGCTTGGGCAAATTCTAAATCAAAATTTGGAATATCTTCTTTTTTAATATCAAGTTTTTTAAAAATTTTATGTGGTGAAGTTCTATCTTCTTCTGCAAAAACAATATCGAATCCAATAACAGCAACTTGTGCATTTGAAAGGTTATATAAAATTTTTGACAAAATATCTCTAGACCAAGGCCATTGTCCCAATGCTTGTAATGATTTTTCATCTATATCTATAATTACAACACTGTCACTTTTCGGTTTAATTTCACCTCTTAAATTAAACATATAATCTCTTAGTCTTGAATCTATAGAAGAAGGAAGGTTTGGAATATATATGTATATTGAACTAATAAAAGAAGCGATTACTAGTGATATAAGAATAAAATTATAGTTTTTTTTTAGCATTATTTTATGATTCTAAATCTAATTGATAAAATTTTAATTCATCTTTTGAATATTCATATAATATTTTGTGATTAAAGAAAAAGTCATTTAAGTTTTTATCAAGTTCACCATTATCTGCCATTAATGTTAAAATATTCTTTACTTTTGATAGTGGCATTGCATCTTTATATGGCCTTGCAGATGCAGTTAATGCTTCAAAAATATCAGCTAAAATCATTATTCTATCTTCGAGAGTAATACTTTGTGCATTTAGACCTCTTGGATAGCCTAATCCATTTAGTTTTTCATGATGATTGCAAGCTATATTTAATACATCTTTATATTTTTTAGGAAAAGGTAACCCAGAAATCATATCAAGTGAAAGCTGAGCATGATTTCTGATTATATTAATCTCTTCTTTATTTAAGGTACCTCTTTTGATTGATAGATTATAAAATTCATCTTCACTTATAAAAGCTATATTTGTTCCATCATTTTTAATATAAACTTTTTTTGAAATAATTTCTAGTTTTTCTATATCTTCATCATTCATAAACTCTCCACCAAAGTTTATTCTTTTTATAAATTCAATATCATTATTTATTTGTTTTATAAAATCTTCATACTCTTCTTTTGAAGTTGAATTTTTTAGATATTCAATTTCTTTATTTAATTTTATAATTTCAAATCTTTGTTGTATTAAATCAATTCGGTCATATATTTTTTCAAGTTTTGTGGCTTTATCTATAACATGCTCAGGCATTGATATCTTTCCAATATCATGCATCCATGCTGCAAGAGATAATTGTTTATAGTCATTTTCATTATATTTAATTTCTTCATAAATACTATTATCATCATTAATAGCTTTAGCAACTAATAAAGCAATCTTTTCAACTTTTAGTATATGATCACTTGTATATGGTGATTTTGCATCTACTGCTTTTGCAATAGTTGATACAAAAGCATCTATAAAATCTTCTAAACTATTAATTAATTGCATATTTGTTAATGCCATGGCAGCCTGTGATGCAAGAGAAGCAATAATTTTTTCATCCAATTTATTAAAATTTATAATTTCACCATCTCTAATTTTATTAATAAGTTGTAAAACGCCAATAACTTCATTATCATGATTAATTAATGGAATTACTAACATTGATTTTGAACGATAAGATGTACTCTTATCAAAATCTCTTGTTCCATCAAATTGATATTTATTTGTTTTATAAACATCTGGAATATTAATAATTCTTTTTTCATTTGCACAAACTACGGCAACCATTTCATTGTTTGGTTTTCCGTCTTTTTTGAAAATTGAGAGAGAAGACCAGTTAAGATTATTTTTTGTTCCACCCATTTTTATTTTTAAAGTATCATTCTGTACTACTTTAAAGTTTAAATATTGCTCATCTTTTGATTTTATATATAAAGTTCCAGCATCAGCTTTTGTGAGTTTTTTTGTAAGTGTTAATATATCTTCAAGTAATTTATTTTTGTCATGTTGTGAACTAAATGCAAGATTTATTTTCATAATTTCTTCAAATTTATGTTCACTTAAAAGTGTAGTTTCAATATTACCTGTTTTAATATGAATTACATCTCCCTCATTTAAAATTTTCCCATTGTAACTTAGTAATTTATGTTTTTCTATGTCTTCTAATAACTCTTTTTTATAGCTAGGTTTTAAGTGATAATAAAAAATTGATATATCTTTTCTTATTAAATTTTTAAGTTCATTTGCAATTAATGCTGGTGTTAAATGTTTTGTTATTCTTGCTAATTCTTCAAATTTATCAGGAAATGAACATTCTACTATTAAAGATTTAATTTCATCGTTATTATTTATTTCTTCCCAAATTTCAGGATTTGTGTGTGTATCTCCACTTATTACAAAACCTTGATTATCTTTAATAATTACAAAACCACATGAACCTGATATATGATTTGCATAAATTGCTTTTATTGAATAATTATGAATTTTAATTATTTCATTAAGTTTTATTGGTTTTAAAATTAATGAAAACATATCATTTTTAGGTAATTTTATTTTTGTAAAATCAGGCCAAATAACATCATTAAATGAGTGCTTTTTTAAAACTTCTAAAGTTTCTTCCAAAGCATAAATAGTAAGAGGTGTTTCTCTTTTATCAAAAAAAGTTTCTATTATAAATGGCAAATCTGTTATATGATCAGCATGAGAATGTGTTAAAAAAATATGATTTATATCTTTAGCATCATCACCTAATGCATTTAGGATATTTCCTGCATCAATAACTATATCTTTGTATATTTGAAAAGAAGTTGTATTTAAGTTTTTTGCTTTGCTTCCGCTTGCACCTAAAATTTTTACATAATTCATAAAAAACCTTTAGTTATAATGTAAATATTATTTAAGATGATTAATGATTAATATCATTCATCTTAAAATCATCATATGGATCCATATGAATATTAATAATCCAGTCTCTTTTTTTATCTAATTTTTTTATTTTATATTCAATAGAATCGCTTGCTTTATGAGCTTCCATCAAAGTTATAATACAATCAAAAACTAAATGAACTTCAACAAAAGTTTGATGTCCTGCTTCTCTTGTTTTTAATAAATGATAGGCATTTACTTTTTTATTGTCTTTTATTATTTTTTCTATATTTGACACTAATTCTTCATCAACTGCCCTATCTAACAAAACTAAAACACCATCATGAATTAATTCATAAGCAGAATAAATAATATATAAAGCAATTCCTCCACCAACAAATACATCAATAATTTCATAACCCGTAAAAGTTACAAGCAAAAGAGAACTTAAAACCGCAACATTACTAAAAACATCTGTTTTATAATGAAGTGCATCAGCCTTAATTACCATAGAATTTGTTTTTTTTGCAATAAAATTTAAATATATAACTAAAGAAATGGTAATTATTAAAGAAATAATCATTACATAAATAGAAATATCAAGATATTGAGAAACTTCACCACTTTTAGCTTTTTTCACAGCTTCATAGAGTAAATAAAGTCCTGAAATTGTAATAATTGTACCTTCAATTACAGAAGCTAAAGCTTCAATTTTTCCTCTTCCATAATTAAAAGTTCTATCAGCTGGTTTTTCAGAATTTGAAATTGCAAAGTAGTTAAAAATAGATACAAACATATCTAAAACAGAATCAACAGCAGAAGCTAAAACAGCAACCGAACCACTGGCGATTCCAATTGCTAGTTTTATAAGTGTAAGTACCGCTGCAACACTAGATGAAACAACGGTAGCTTTTTTTTGTGGAGTCATTATTTGTTTTCTACAAACTCTTTGATTCTTTTAATTCCCTCTTGAATAGTTGCTAAATCTGTAGCAAAAGAGAATCTAACATAACCTTCTGTTCCAAATGCAAGTCCTGGAACTAATGCTACACCTTTTTGTTCTAATAAATCAGCGCAGAATTTCATAGAATCATTTGTTACTTCTTGAATATTTACAAAAAGATAAAATGCACCATCAGGGTCAATTGTAGATAAACCTTTTATATCATTAAATGATTTAACTGCAATATTTTTTCTTTTTTCAAATTCAACTCTCATCATTTCAATAGTTTCATCAGCATCACCATTTAAAGCAGGAATTGCTGCATATTGAGTCATTGTGTTTATATTTGATGTAACTTGACCTTGAAGTTTTGTTAAAGCTTTTGCAAGTGCTGTATCGCAAGTTGCAATATATCCAAATCTCCATCCAGTCATTGCTACTGCTTTACTTAATCCATTGATTGTAACTGTTCTTTTGTACATATCTTCAGAAACTTCAGCTGCAGCTGTAAATTTTTTACCGTTATACATGATTTTTTCATACATTTCATCTGATAAAACGATAATATCTGTACCTTTTAAAACTTCACCTAAAGCTAATAGTTCTTCTTTTGAATAAACAGAACCTGTTGGATTTGATGGAGTATTTAATAATAATATTTTTGTTTTTGGCGTAATTGCTACTTTTAATTGTTCTGGTGTGATTTTAAAATCAGTTGAATCATCAGTTTCAATAAAAACAGGAACACCATCTGAAAATTTTACTTGTTCAGGATATGTAACCCAATAAGGAGCAGGAATAATAACTTCATCACCATTTTCAATTAATACTTGAAAAAGGTTAAATAATGAATGTTTTGCACCATTACTTATAACAATACCATCTAATTTATAGTCTAAACCATGGTCTTTTTTTAATTTGTTAATAATTGCTTGCTTGGTAGCGATAATACCCTCAACTGCCGTATATTTAGTATGTCCATCATTAATAGCCTTAATAGCTGCTTGCTTAATAATTTCTGGAGTATCAAAGTCAGGTTCACCTGCACTAAAACTTAGTATATCTTTACCTTGAGCTTTAAGCTCTCTACCTAAGGCAGTAATTGCCATAGTAACCGATGGAGACAGAGTTTCCATTCTGTTTGCAATTTTCATTAGCATTTCCCTCAATAAAATTAACATTATATTTTTGATATAATAGTGCGAGATTTTACCAAATAATTACTTAAGGAATAGTTTGAGCTTTCAAATTGAAATAAATCAAAGATTAGTAACCGTTCAGTTAGAGAAAAAAAGAAACATTAAACATGTTTATCTAAGAGTTTTAAATCCAAATTTAATTCAAATAAAAACAAATATTTATTACACATTATATGATGCAAAAAATTTAATTGAAAAAAAAATAGATTGGATTTCTAGTTCAATCCTAAAACTTGAAAAAAAGAGTGTTAATGAAGATGAATTTTTGTATTTGGGAGTTAGAAAAAAATTAGAAGATTTTAAAATCAAAAATCTTGATAGTTTTTATAAAAAAGAGATTTTAAAATATTTACCAGATTTGGTAGATATTTATTCAAAAAAAATGAATCTATTTCCTACTTCAATAAAATATAGAAAAAACAAAAGAACATGGGGGTCTTGTAATTATAAAAATGGTTTGAATTTTAATATTTTACTTATGAAATTTCCAATTGAACTTATGGAATATGTGATTATTCATGAATTAGCTCATATAAAACACAAAAATCACTCAAAAAAATTTTGGGATTTAGTGGAAATTCATTGTCCAGATTATAAACAAAGAGAAAAAATATTTAAGAATTTTTTATAATTTCTCTTATGTTTTCAAATCTTTTAAATAAATATTCATCTTTTGCTTTATTATCAAAAATACCATAAGAACGCTCTTTGTAAAGAAGAATCGGCTCATTTTCTTTCTCTTTTTTTTCAATAACATTTGTAATAAAAAATCCAATATCTTCAACATTTGCAATCTTGAAATTTTTTAATAATGATTTTATATCTGCTTTGTTATACTCAAATTCCATTTTATAAACAGGATGGGTTAATACAAAATATAGAGTTTGATTCTTAACATAACCAAACTTTACACCTTTTTTTAGTTTTAAGGGAAGAACATCTATGAACTTCATTATTAAAAAAGATGTATTAATCTTCCTGAATTCAGGATTATTTTTAAGATGACTAAGTATTTCATTAATTTTTTTCATAT
>OBMA010002032.1_pt1 | contig 12010 bp, 5 predicted proteins | sample 1539141 | NCBI WGS metagenome assembly OBMA01 (sample SAMEA3991484, study PRJEB22521) | metagenome | biome: anthropogenic terrestrial biome; feature: sewage plant; material: raw primary sludge | place: Sweden | collected 2012-09-26 | reverse complement strand
GGTGTACTAATACCACACAACCAAGTCTTGAAATGCTTATGAAAATTGCAAAAGTATTGGAAGTCGAAGTAAATGATTTGCTTCGGAATGATGTTGTCAATGAGGAAAATTGAACGGCATTAGTTATGGTCATTTAATATTATATGTAAATGGAGTTGATAAACAATAGAGATAAGACGCTACGTGATGATTTAATGGAGCAAATCAGCAAGAAGACCAAATTATCCATAGCTGCCTCTTGTTTTTCTATTTATGCTTTTCAAGAACTGAAAGATGCCTTGAATGACATTGAAAATCTACGTTTTATCTTCACCTCTCCCACTTTCATAAAGGATACTACAAAAAAGGAAAAACGGGAATTCTATATTCCAAAGTTAAGCCGGGAACGTAATTTATATGGCTCTGATTTTGAGATTAAGTTACGTAATCAGATGACTCAAAAAGCTATTGCTAAAGAATGCGCTGATTGGATAAGAAATAAGGTCCAATTCAAGTCCATCAATAGTTGTGAACAAATGGGTGGATTTTTGGATTTGGAGAATGAGGAAGACACATTTGCCTATATTCCCTTCAATGAATTTACCACTACCGAGTTGGGGTGTGAACGGGGAAACAATGTTTATCAGATGGTAAATCGAATGTCTTTGCCTGTATCAAAAGAGTACCTTAAGATTTTTGATGAACTTTGGAACGATTCTGAAAAATTCAAAGATGTCACGGATACTGTTATCGAGAACATTGAAAATGTATATAAAGAGAATAGTCCTGATTTCATCTATTTTGTTACATTATATAATATCTTTAATGAGTTTCTTGAAGACATCTCGGATGATGTTTTGCCTAATGAAGCGACTGGATTTAAGAATAGTGCTATTTGGAATAAGTTATATAACTTTCAGAAAGATGCAGCTTTGGCCATTATCAACAAGTTGGAGAAATACAATGGTTGTATTTTAGCTGATAGCGTTGGACTTGGCAAAACCTTCACTGCGTTGGCCGTCATCAAATATTATGAAAATAGAAATAAATCGGTGTTAGTACTCTGCCCCAAAAAGTTGAACGACAACTGGCAGACATTCAAAAGCAACTATACTAACAACCCAATTGCAAAGGACAGATTGGGATATACGGTACTATTTCATACTGATCTTTCTCGAGACAAAGGTTCTTCGAATGGGTTGCAACTTGAACGAATTAATTGGGGCAACTATGATTTAGTGGTCATTGATGAATCTCACAATTTTCGGAATGGAGGTAAGATAACTACTGGAGAAGATAATGAAGATCCGCGTGAGAATCGATATTTACGATTGATGAACAAGGTTATTCGGGCAGGGGTGAAAACGAAAGTATTAATGCTCTCTGCTACACCCGTCAACAATCGTTTCAACGATTTAAAGAATCAATTGCAGCTGGCTTACGAGGGAGATAATTCGCTGATTGATGAAAAACTTAATATATCGACAAGTATAGATGATATTTTCCGTCAGGCACAGACAGCATACAATAAATGGACAAAATTTGCATCTGAGGAGCGTACGACCAACCGGCTGCTTGAAATGTTGAATTTTGACTTCTTTGAGTTGCTCGATTCAGTCACAATTGCAAGAAGTAGAAAACACATCGAGCAATACTATGATATGGCTGACATTGGTAAGTTTCCGACTAGATTAAAACCAATTTCCCGTTTTCCACACCTCACAGATTTGAATGACGCCATCAATTATAAAGATATTTTTGATATTATTCAAACTTTGAATTTAGCCATTTACACACCTTCTGTATTTATTTTGCCTAGTAAGTTGGCAAAATATGTGAAAGATGAGGAAAATTCAAAGAATGGGTATCGCTTGTCCATTGAAGATCGTGAAAAGGGAATACGCCGTTTGATGGGTATTAACATGTTGAAGCGTTTGGAGAGCTCTGTAAACTCATTCCGTCTCACTATAGAGCGTATAGAGACTCTGATAACTAAAACTATAAAGCGTATTGACAACTTTGATGGGTTGGAGCAGATTGATGATTATGATTTGGAGGATGTTGATTTGGAGGATGTTGATGACGATTTGATCATTGGAAAGAAGAAAAACAAAATTTCCCTTGTCGACATGGACTATCTGTCGTGGAAAGAGTATCTTCAAAAAGATGCAGAGAATATTAATCTGATGATTACTATGCTCAAAGACATCACTCCTGAGCACGATTCGAAACTCCAGCAACTTATTTGCGATCTCAAAGAAAAGTTCGCTCATCCTATAAATGGAGATAACAAGAAGGTTCTTATCTTCACGGCTTTTTCTGATACAGCATTGTATCTCTATCAAAACTTATCAGAAAAGATCAAGGATGAATATAATTTAAATTCTGCTATTATTACCGGCGATATGAAGGGAGGGCAAACCACCATTAAGAAAGTCAAAGGTGATTTTAATACTATTCTTACTCTTTTCTCGCCTATATCGAAAGAACGCGGTACTTTGTTACCTGGCGTGAAAGAAGATATTGATGTGCTCATTGCAACAGATTGTATCAGTGAAGGCCAGAATCTACAAGATTGCGATTATCTTATCAATTATGATATACATTGGAATCCTGTAAGGATTATTCAGCGTTTCGGCCGTATTGACCGTATTGGCAGTAAAAATGAAGTGATACAATTGGTGAACTATTGGCCTGATATGACACTCGATGAGTACATCAATCTTAAAGGTCGCGTAGAGGCACGCATGAAAGTGACAGTGCTGACTGCAACAGGCGATGGAAACCTACTCTCACCTGAAGAGAAAGGTGATTTAGAGTATCGGAAACAACAGCTGAAGCATTTGCAAGAAGAAGTGGTGAACATAGAAGATATGGATACTGGAATCAATATCATGGATTTGGGACTGAATGAGTTTAGACTTGACCTTCTTGATTATATGAAAGACAATCCGGATATTGCCCATACACCATTTGGAATGAGTGCAGTGGTAGGGCGAAATGAAAAGGCTAGGCAGGGAGTCGTCTATGTTCTGAAAAACAGGAACAATACCATTAATATCAATCATCAGAATCGCCTTCACCCGTTTTATATGGTGTATTTGGCTGATGATGGGTCGATACTCTGCGATTATCTCTCACCGAAGAAACTGTTGGATATCATGCGTAGCATCTGTAAAGGTGAGCATGAACCAATCAAAAATTTGTGTAAACAGTTTAATAAGGAAACTCGTGACGGCAAACAGATGAGCCATTATAGTGAAATGTTACAAAAGGCCATTCAAAGTATCGTTGACGTAAAAGATCGCTCGGATATAAACACTTTTCTTGAAGGTGGACAACTTAGTTTCGTCGATGACCAAATATCGGGATTGGATGATTTTGAACTGATATGTTTTCTTGTAATTAAGTGATATATGTTAGCATTGCCGTCAAATACAGAAGTAAACAAACAATTGCCTAAAGCTGCAATTTACCGTTCTTTCGACAGTCGTTCACTGCCGAAAGAGCGATTTGAAAATGATATTAGTAAGATTTTTATAGTTAACGAGTTGTCGCCTGCAACATTACATATAGCAGAGGGAAATTCTATAAAGTCTATTTTTGTACTGAACGTGCTGTTGAAAAGAAAAGAATATGACGTCCGTAATATTTTGGCACTCAGTAAGCTGATACCTCAGAAGATGCTTTTCGTTCTTCAGTTGGAAGAGATGCAACAGCTTGCCGTAATGCATACGCAGCTTATTACTTCCGACTGGAGCCCAAAGGAAGAATGTAAGTTACAGCTGTTTGGACTCAATCTTGATACCGTATGGGAGAACATCGTAAAGCAAGTGGGACATATTCAGCTCGAAGACAACCGTACATTAACTGAACAGATTTCTGCCAATACAGAACGTGGAAAGGTTGTGAAACAGATAGAAATGTTGGAGAAACGATGCAGAGCAGAGAAGCAGTCTCATAAGAAATATGAGTTGCATAAACAGATTATGAACTTAAAAGAATTATTGGAATAAAGTATTATGGAAGAAAACAATAACGATATCATCATATACCAATCAGAAGATGGAAAGATTCGATTGGATGTCCTACTGGAAAACGAAACCGTTTGGCTCTCATTGGAACAGATGGCTGTATTGTTCGGCAAATCAAAATCTACGATCAACGAGCATGTCCTGAATATTTATGGAGAAAAGGAACTTGAAGAGGACAAGACAAAAAGAAAAATCGGAAATTCCGATTTTTCTACCAAGCCTACCAATTTCTATAATCTGGATGTAATTATCTCTGTTGGTTATAGGGTGAAGTCCATTCAAGGCACTCGCTTCCGTCAATGGGCTACCTCACGGTTGCACGAATACATTGTCAAAGGCTTTACGATGGATGATGAACGGTTGAAAAATCTGGGTGGCGGTGCGTATTGGAAAGAACTTCTCGACCGCATTAAGGATATTCGCTCCTCGGAGAAAGTACTTTATCGTCAAGTGCTCGACCTATATGCCACCAGTACTGACTATGACCCCAAATCCGCTTTATCCGTCAAGTTCTTCAAGATAGTCCAAAACAAATTGCATTATGCTGCTCACGGTCATACTGCTGCCGAAGTAATCTATGAACGTGCTGACTCAGATAAGCCTTTTATGGGACTAACGACATTCAAAGGTGACATCCCCACCATCAATGATATCAAGATAGCTAAGAATTACCTCTCGGCGGATGAACTGAAAATTCTGAATAATCTCGTCTCTGGATATTTCGACTTTGCCGAAATACAGGCTATGCGGCATAAACCTATGTATATGAAAGACTATATTCAGCAGTTAGACAATATTCTGTCTTCAACCGGTGAAGAGCTGTTGGCGGATGCTGGCGGTGTGAGTCATCAGGAGGCAATGGACAAGGCTTTAAAGGAATACCGGAAGTACCAGGTGAAGACGGTCTCTCCTGTTGAGCAGGCATACTTTGATACTATCAAGCAGCTTGAAAAGAAGGCGAAGAAGAGAGGTGGAAAAACTGATAACGACATCGATAAATCTGAATAAAATATATAATAAGATATGGAAAAACTAAGAATGCAAAGCCCTGATGGGGTGAGCGATAACATGAGATATATCGCAGAGCGGTTTCCCAACTGCATGACAGAGACGAAAGATGAACATGGAAAGTCAATACAGGTGATTGACTTCGACCAGTTGCGGCAGGAACTTTCAAAAGATATTGTGGAAGGACCTGAGGAGCGCTACCAGTTCACTTGGCCGGATAAACGCAATGCTATTCGTTTAGCCAATACGCCGACCACAGATACATTGCGCCCTTGTCGTGAGGAAAGTGTGGACTTCGACAATACGCAGAACCTTTATATCGAAGGTGATAATCTTGAAGTGCTGAAGCTGTTGCGGGAGGATTATCTCGGCAAGGTGAAGATGATTTATATAGACCCACCTTATAACACTGGTAATGACTTTATTTATAATGATGACTTTGCACAAAAGTCTGATGAATATTTCCATAATAGTGGGCAAGAGGATGAAGAAGGGAATCGTCTTGTAACGAATGCTGAGAGTAATGGACGTTTCCATACTGATTGGCTCAATATGATTTATCCACGATTGAAAGTGGTAAGAGATTTGCTCACAGACGATGGCGTTATATTTATTTCTATTGATGATAATGAGATTGAGAATCTCAAAAAAGTATGTAGTGAAATTTTTGGAGAAAGCAATTTCGTTGGATGTATAATTAGAGCAACAGGTACAACTACAGCACAAGGTACTGATTCTCTTGGCAAATCGTTTGATTATATTTTAGTTTACTCAAAACAAACGGATTTTGTTGTAGGAGGAATAGATTTGTCTGATAAAGATATTGCTCGTTATTCATTTGAAGATGAAAAAGGTAAATATTCAATATTACAATTACGTCGTACTGGCGGAGAAGATCGACGAGAAGATAGGCCTAGTATGTTTTATGGTATTAAAGCCCCAGACAATTCAATTATCTATCCTTATGGCCCCACTGGATATGAAAGTAGATGGAGAGTTGGTGAAGAAACATTTAAAACGATGTTAAGTAATAATGAAATTTATTTTAAGCAGTCCGAAAATGGCTATGGAGTATATTATAAATTTTATTTAGAAGGAAGGACAAAGCGTCCTTCTAATCTTTGGACAGATGTAGAAGGAAATAAAAAGGCACAGATTGATTTAAAAAAATTAATTCCAGAAAAGGTTTTTGACACCCCAAAACCTATTGAAGTTATTTCATTATTATCTAAAGTGGCAAACTGTAATCGTAATTCAATCATATTAGATTTCTTCTCTGGTTCTGCCACAACTGCCCATGCCGTAATACAACTCAATTCCGAAGACGGCGGCAATCGTAAATTCATCATGGTGCAACTTCCCGAGCCAACAGATGAAAAGAGTGAGGCTTATAAAGCTGGTTATAAGAACATCTGCGAAATTGGCAAGGAGCGTATTCGTCGTGCTGGAAAGAAAATAAAAGAAGAATTAGCTAAACCTATTGAAGAATTTAATAAGAATATTGACTATTTGGCCGGGCAAAGATCTTTGGTTGATAACGATTTTTGGACTACACCACAAAAGCTAGAGGATAAAATTAAATCTGTGACTCAGCAAAAAGAAGAGATTGAAAATAAAATCACATCGTTAGATACCGGTTTCCGTGTCCTTAAACTCGACAGCAGCAATATGAACGATGTGTATTACACGCCGAGTGATTTTTCAGAAAAGACGCTGTTTGATGAAAACATCAAGACTGACCGCACTGACGAAGATTTGCTTTTCCAAACCATGCTTGATTTGGGCATTGAGCTTTCTGCCAAGACTGAGAAGAAACAAATAGCAGGAAAAGACGTCTTTGTGGTGAGTGATGGCTATCTGATAGCTTGCTTCGACACAAAGGTAAATGAAGAAGTTATCAAAGAGATTGCGAAGCTGAAACCCTATTACTTCGTGATGCGTGACAGTTCGCTGGAGAAAGACAATGTAGCTGACAACTTCGACCAGATTTTTGATGAATATAGTAAGGACACTATTAGAAAAATTTTATAATTATGGATATGGACAATAATTGTTTTACTCGTGGTTCAGAATGGCGTAAGTGGGATTTACATTTACATACCAAAAGCTCGTATGACTACATATATAATGGAGAAGATGCAGATGACCTTTTGGTGAGTGCATTACAGAAATGTTCCATTGCAGCCGTTTGTATAACGGATCATTTTGTAATTGACAAGGATAGAATTGAAAAGTTACGTGAATTAGCACCTGAAATTGTTTTTTTTCCTGGGGTCGAATTAAGGACAGATAAAGGAGATACCAACATTCATGTAATTTTAATTTTTGATAAGGAATCTAATTTAGATATCTTATCGGAGGATTTCAATGTGTTTAAAAGACAAAAAGGGAAATTCATTGATAATTATCAACGAACCTATTGGGATTTTAATGATATTACGGCATTTGCAAAGGAACATGATGCAATAATAACTATTCATGCAGGAAGAAAATCAAATGGGGTTGATGACCGTATTACTAATGCTTTGGAAACGAATCAAGCGGTAAAGGAAGAATATGCCAGCAAAATAGATATTTTTGAGATGGGGCAATATAGGGATTTGGAAAATTATCGCAAATATGTTTTTCCTGAAATTGGAGAAAAGCCAATGATAATATGTTCAGACAACCATGATCCGAGAAATTATGAGCCTTCACAAACTCTTTGGATTAAGGCAGATATCACTTTTTCAGGTTTAAAACAGGTTTTTGAGGAACCTGAAAATAGAGTTTTCATAGGCGAAGAGCCTGAGCTTTTTACAAATGTTAATAACAATAGAACAAAATATATACATGAGCTAAGTATTGATGCTGTTGAAGGATATTCTGGCTTACAAGGAAAATGGTTTCAGAATATCAAGATACCATTTAATAAAGAGTTGGTGGCCATTATCGGAAATAAAGGTAATGGGAAAAGTGCTGTAGCTGATATATTAGCGCATTGTTGTAATTTTAAGAATCAGCAGTATTTCTCATTTTTGACTGACAAAAAATTTAAGAATAAGAATTTAGCAGATAATTTTATCGCAACAGTTGAATTTGAGGATAAACATAAGGAAACAAAAAGACTCTCAGATAAGCTAACAGATAGTAATTTACCTTTGGTGGAGTATCTCCCTCAAGGATATTTTGAAACTATTTGTAATGATTTGCAAAAGGAGGAGAGCCTGAAGAGTGAGATTGAAAATGTTGTTTTCCAATATTTAGATGAGTCACTTAGATTAGGAGCCTCTAATTTTAAAGAATTGATAGGAAAAAAAACGATAGCGGCAAATAACGAAATAGTAATACTTAAGAACAAACTATCTGCAATAAATAAAGAAATAATTGGATTAGAAGATAAGGAAAATCCTGAGTATAGAAATCAAAAGGAGGCTTTGATTTCAAAAAGAGAACAAGAGATAAATGCATTGATAAAACCTCAAGAGGTAGAAAAACCGAATCTTGAGGATGATGAAAGTAAGAAGCTGTTTGAACAAATAAAGGAACTGAAAAATAAAAATAAGTCCTTTGAAACAGAATTTCAGTCATTATTAACGGAAAAGAATCAAATTGCACATGATATCTCAACCATAGAAACTTTTTTCTCTAAATTAGATAGTCTTGCAAAAGCCATAAAAGAATTTAAACAGGATAATAAACAATTTATAGAGTCTATGGGAGAAAATATTGATGAAATTATTTCAGTTAATATTGATAAATCATCACTGAACAAAAAATTATCCGAAAAAGAACTCAGAAATAAAGTACTTGAAGAGTTATTGAAGAATGACACAAAAGATGCAAATAGCCCGATTCTCAAAATTGCAGCTAATACAAAAAGAATCGAAGAACTTCAAGCAAACCTTGATGGTCCGAGTAAAGCCTATCATGCTTATCTTCAAAAATTAGAAGAGTACAATAAATACAAGAAGACAATAGAAGGTAATGAGGATTCTCCAAACACACTATTATGGTTAAGACACGAGATTGATTATTTAGATAGAACTTTAAAAGCTGATCTTTCGACAAAATATGAAGCAAGAGATCAAATATTAAAGGAAATATTCCAAAATAAAAAACAGATTCTAGACATATATCAGCAAATCAAAAATAAGCTTGATGAAAGGATTAGTGACAATAAGTTATCCTTAGATACTTATAGTATTAAAATAGAAGCATCTTTCAGCGTTGTTAATAGCTTTTCAGACAGCTTTTTGCATTATGTAAACCAAATTAAAAGCGGATCTTTTAGAGGGAAACAAGAGGGAGAAACTCTTCTACAATCTATATTAAAAGAAAGCAATGTTCAAACAGAAGATGGCATTCTGACATTTTGCAGAACTTTCATTAATCATCTTAAAAACGATATGACAAAGGAAGAAAAAACATTTCGTAACATCGGAGATCAAGTGACAGACAGGCAAGCCTTTTATGATTTTTTATATTCAATAGATTATCTTTCTTGCGACTATTACATAATGCAAGGAGATAAAAATTTGTCAGTCCTATCTCCTGGAGAAAAGGGCGCTTTACTTTTAGTCTTTTATCTGTTGCTGGATATGGATAACACCCCACTTATTCTTGACCAACCAGAAGATAATCTGGATAATGATAGCATAGCTAATATTTTGGTTGATTTTATTAAGAAAGCAAAAATGAAAAGACAAATAATTATGGTTACTCACAATCCTAATTTAGCAGTTGTGGCTGATGCAGAGCAAATCATATACACTGATATAGATAAAAAGAATGGAAATAAATTTTCTGTTGAATGTGGTAGTATTGAAAATCCTAAAATGAATAAACATATTGTTGATGTGCTAGAGGGAGCGATGCCGGCTTTCAAAAAGAGAGATCACAAATATATTCAATGATTATCACCGCAATTTAAAGGAGATATAATAAAGGATTTTTAGAGCATGAATTATATGAATAAGTAAAAAATGAAATTCAAATTCAAAATACAACAATACCAGACGGATGCAGTAGAGAACACAGTGCATGTGTTCAATGGGCAGCCGTCGAAAAAGCAATCGGTTTATCGTCGTGACTTAGGTAAACGGAACCCGGGAGCCATAGAATACGAAGAGGAATACGTTGGTTACAGGAACCAAGATGTGGAATTGGATGACCGGCATCTGCTTGACAATATTCGCAACATTCAAGTCGCAAGCGATATTCCGCAGAGTAAGGAACTTGTTCGCCAAGATGGTTTGGGTATTTGTTCGCTCGACATTGAGATGGAGACTGGCACGGGCAAGACTTACGTATATATCAAGACCATGTTTGAATTGAACAAACTTTACGGGTGGTCAAAGTTCATAGTGGTTGTACCAAGTATTGCTATTCGTGAAGGAGTGTTTAAGAGTTTCAGTATGCTCGAAGAACACTTCATGGAGCAATATGGAAAGAAACCACGATACTTCATTTACAACAGCAATAACCTTCAACAGATTGACAGTTTTTCAGCTGACGCCAACATCAATGTGATGATTATTAATGTCCAGGCTTTTAACTCGTCGTTCAAAGAAGGTGGCAATAATAAGGATGCTCGTATCATATATAGTAAACGTGATGATTTCCAAAGTCGCAGACCTATTGATGTTATTGCAGCCAATCATCCAATCATCATTATGGATGAACCGCAGAAGATGGAAGGTGCAGCAACTCAAAGGGCACTGAAGAATTTTAAGCCACTATTTGTGCTCAATTATTCGGCTACACACAAAACAGCACACAACTGCATTTATGCACTCGATGCTCTGGATGCCTATAAGAAGAAATTAGTGAAGAAGATACAAGTGAAAGGTATCACTCTTCAGAATCTATTGGGTTCGAACAGCTATATCTATTTTGACAGTATCATTCTATCGAAGAATCATGCTCCAGTGGTTCGCTTGGAATTGGAAGTAAAGGGCGCATTGAACACACGTCGCGAAACACATAAATTTGAACAAGGAGATTCATTGTACGACATTTCTCAATTACCAGTATATAAAGACTTTATTATCAATAATATCAATGCTTACAACAACACGGTCTCTTTCATCAATGGAGATACGTTGAAGAAAGGCGAAGTAATGGGCGATGTGAGTGAGCATACCATACAGCGTGTACAAATCAGAGAAACAGTGAAATCTCATTTTGAAAAAGAAAGGATATTGTTTCAGCAAGGCATCAAGACTTTGTCGCTGTTCTTTATTGACGAAGTGACCAACTATAAGAGTTATAATGAAAATAATGAAGAAGTGCATGGCCCATTATGGGAGATGTTTGAGGAAGAATATACGCGATACCTGAATGAGAATTTATCACTCTTTGATGATGACTATCAGAAATATCTTCGTCGGGACTCAGTAGATAAGGTTCATAACGGATATTTCTCTATTGACAAGAAAGGACGTGCCATCAATTCGTCAACAAGTCGCGGCGATGACACGTCTAATGACATCTCAGCTTATGATTTGATTCTAAAGAATAAGGAACGACTGTTGAGTTTTGATGAGCCTACTCGTTTCATCTTCTCTCATTCCGCTCTTCGTGAGGGATGGGACAATCCCAATGTATTCCAGATTTGCACGCTTCGTCATGCCAATTCAGCAACGGCAAAAAGACAAGAGGTAGGGCGCGGACTCCGTATATGTGTAGATCAGGAAGGTAACCGTATGGATTATGAGCGTTTGGGTGATGCCGTTCACGACATCAATAAACTAACAGTAGTTGCCAATGAAAACTACAGCTCTTTTGTAGATGCACTTCAGAAAGAAACCAAAGAGGCCTTGCGTGAACGTCCTACGATTGCCAATACAGCGTATTTTGAAGGGCGTAATATTAAGATAGAGGGTAAACAACACGTAATTAGTAATCAAGAGGCTGTTAGTATCGTGGCATGGCTCTTCGATAATGACTATATAGACGAACGAGGAAATATCCTTCAGTCCTATCGTGACGACCTCGCCGCTGGAACT
>OBMA010002031.1_pt1 | contig 12013 bp, 9 predicted proteins | sample 1539141 | NCBI WGS metagenome assembly OBMA01 (sample SAMEA3991484, study PRJEB22521) | metagenome | biome: anthropogenic terrestrial biome; feature: sewage plant; material: raw primary sludge | place: Sweden | collected 2012-09-26 | reverse complement strand
ATATATAATGCATCACATATGTTCGGTTTCTTCTCTGTATTTAATAATGATGCGGTGAAGGGTGCTGAACTGTATAAGGGTAATATGCCTATTAAATATGGCGGGCGATTATCTTCTCTGTTGGATGTAGAGCTGAAGGACGATGCTCCTGAAAAAGTGAAAGGTGCAGGTGGCATAGGACTGATATCTAGTAGACTTACTCTGGAGGGGCCCCTTGGAGAGAGAACGTCTTGGCTGGTAAGTGGCAGACGCAGTTATGCAGATTTGTTTCTACGCATGTCTTCTGACCCAGAGAAGAAAAAGGAATATTTATATTTTTATGATTTCAATGTCAAAGTATCTCATCGTCTGTCCATGACTGACAAAGTGGGACTGAATGTATATAATGGCAGGGACAGGTTTATATCATCGTTTGGCGATATCGGTTATGGCAACTTTGTGACTTCGGCTTTCTGGAACCATGTGTTTTCGGATAAATTGTTTTCTAAGTTGAGTCTGAATTACACCAAATATAGTTATGATTTGGCGTGGAAGGTTACAGACTCTAGGGCTGAGTGGCAATCTGACATCCAGAATATAGAGGCAAGACTTGACTTCAGTCACGCTATATCAGACAAACTGAATCTGCAATATGGTGCTACTACCACATATCACATGTTTAATCCAGCACTGATCACACGTGCGGGATATTCAGACTTCAGAATGAATAGATCGTATGCACTTGAACATACCATCTACTTTGGAGCTGAACAGCACTTAAGTAAGGCTATAACCGTGAATTACGGAGCCAGACTGACGGCGTTTAGAAATATGGGCAAGACCCTGCAATATCATTATGATAATAATTATGATGTGTCGGGAGCTACAGAATATGGCAGCGGTAAGATTTATCATACTTATATTCGACCAGAATTCAGAGCAGGATTAGTTTACAAACTGAATGATTGGTCGTCAGTAAAGGCTAACTTTACTCATAACACGCAGTTTATCCAGATAGCCAATAATTCTGATTCAGGATCTCCTCTTGACTTATGGTTCCCGGCTAGTCCAAACATCAAGCCACAGGAGGCGAACCAATATTCAGTGGGCTACTTCAGAAACTTTAAGAATAATGCCATTGAAACTTCTGTAGAGTTATATTACAAGGGAATGAATAATGTAATAGACTTTAAAGACAATGCGCAGATTCTATTTAATGAAAAACTAGATGGTGATATAAGAACCGGTAAGGGAAAATCTTACGGTATGGAGATCATGGTGAAAAAGAATACTGGACGACTGACAGGATTCATAAATTATACTTTGGCACATACCGACCGTACGATAGCAGGGATCAATAATGGAAAGACTTATCTGGCACCTAACGACAAAACGCATAGCATTAACATCCTTGGAAGCTATGAATTATCTAAAAAGTGGGATGTGTCTGCTGAGTGGATATTCTCTACCGGTACCCCGGTCACCTACCCTACTGGCAGAATGGAGATAAACGGAGAGTATTATCCTATATATTCGGGTAAGAGTGAGGAACGTAAGGAGCCGTATCATCGTATGGATATCTCTGCCACGTATCATCCTCACAAACATCCTACGAGGTGGTATCAGGGTGAGTGGGTGTTCTCGGTTTATAATGTGTATTGGCACAAGAACCCATGGATGACCTCTTTTGACCAAAACACGGCCGACGGATATCCTCAGGCTAAGATGACTTATCTGTTTGGGACAATACCATCTGTAACTTATAATTTTAAATTCTAATAGGACAATGAATAAAATCAAATCTATATCAGTGTCTGTAATCGCATTCTTGTTTATTGCGATGATATCTTCTTGCACTGAGGATACGACCATAGATACCAAGACTTCGGCTTATGTGCCTGTGATATATGGTACAATAACAAACCAGAACGTAAGGCAGCAGATACAGGTGAACAGTTCCAGTGCATACTTCGACAAGGAGACTAATCAGCGTATCGCTAAAGCTGTCGTTACGATGAAAGAGGACAGTGGGACGGTTTCTAAATCATATTTGCTTACACAGGACTCTGTGGGAAGCGGTATATATGCTACGAAGGACCCAATGATGGGTAAACCGGGATGGACTTACAGACTGTCGGTGGTGATGGACTTTGACAATGATGGTAACAATGAAGAGTATACGGCTGAGTGTAAGATGCCAAAAGCTCTGAAAGTAGACTCGTTTAATATTTCAAAGAAGAAAGTGGGCGAATATACGTTATACTCTTTAAATATCAGCGCTCAGGATGATGGGGATGTGGAGAACTATTATATGGGCAGATACAGCATCAATGGCGTGTGGTATAACAAGATAAGCAAGTATATCGCGTTTAACGACGTGAGCCTTAATGGTGAATATGTGAAGAACCTCTCGGTATGGAACTTTAACGATGTGGCTGATAAGAGTAAATTCAGCGATGATGATGCCAAGGATATGATATTCATGTCGCCGGGCGACAGTATGGTTGTGGAGTTCAGCAATATAAGCAAGGCGTACTTTAACTTTATAAATGAATGTACGAGTCAGAAGAACGGATCAAACCCTATGTTTGGAGGACCTCCTGCCAATATATCTACCAATATCTCTAATGGGGCAAGAGGATTTTTCACTGCATACGGGGTGTCGGTGGTATCGGCTAAGGCTCCTGAACTGAATAAATAACGAGAATAATGAAAAGATTAAGCATTTTATTTTTTGCCGTTTTTGCGATAATGAACGTAAGCGCACAAGAAAAGAAAGCGGTGCAAGTAACGTTTATTTATCCGGTTGGGACAGCAGGGACTAATTCGGCGGATTACATGAACGATTTTTCGTTCAATATTATCGGTGGATTTAATGGCGGTGTGAACGGATTTGAGTTGGGATCAGTGGCAAACATTAACAAAGGGAATGTCAGCGGATGCCAAATTTCGGGAGTTTGCAATATGACGTCAGGCAACAGCAAAGGACTTGTTATTTCGGGTGTAACAAACTTGACGAGAAAACAATCGAAAGGTGTAGTGATTTCGGGTGTGGCAAATATCTCTGGCTCTCACAAAGGATTGCAGTTGTCCACCATCAATTTTGTTAAGGATCATTTGTCCGGCATACAAATCGGTGTAATGAATTATGCTAAAAAAGGGAAAGGAGTTCAATTTGGTGTTGTAAACGTTTGCGATGCCGATGATGATGTCCTTCCGATTGGTATCTTCAATGTGGTCAAAAACGGATATTATGCCTTCGACGTTTCTACTAATGAGTTGTTCATTACAAGTTTATCTTATAAAATGGGAAAAGAAAAGTTCCATTCCATATTCCGAGCCGGCATTGGCGAACACGACAGCAAGTCGGTGTTTAGTATCGGATTCGGTTTCGGGTCGATAGTCCCGATAGAAGGCAATCACAAATTGAATATGGAACTTATTTGCGATGCTCTTCATTATGACTGGAAATGGGGTGATGATAAAATAAATCTGTTGAACCAATTCAATTTGAGTTACCAGTATCAAGTAACAAAACATTTCGCAATAAAAGCCGGGCCGAGTTTAAAGACATTTGTAACCAATCAAAAAGAAAATGGAGAGTTTGTTGATGTAATTAAAATTCCTCATACTTTATTTGAGCATGCAGGAGAAAAATACAAAGTTGCAGGTTGGATTGGGTTTAATGCCGGGATGGTATTTTCTCTTTAAGATAAATCTGTGAAGAAGAGATATTATACCGTTATTGACAATAAAAATTAGATTTGATAGTGACTCTCGCAAATACTTGGCATACAAAAGAGGGCTTCGAAATGCTGTTTAACCAACATTACGAACCCCTTTGCGGTTTTGTGTTCGGTATGATCAAGGATTACGATATGAGTGAAGATGTTATTCAAGAGCTTTTTGTCAAGTTTTGGAAAAAACGGAATGATCTTCCCGATGATATTTCGATAAAATCGTATTTGTATTGTGCAGCACGAAATATGGCACTGAATCAGATCAGACATTTCGAAATAAAAAAAGATTTCAGTCTGTATAATCGGGAGAAAATGTCCGACGCCGAACAAAATATTGGCAATCCGGCAGAAACAAGTGAGTTAAAAAAGATGATTGACCAAGCAATAAATAAATTGCCTACAGAACGTAAAAAGATCTTCTTGATGAGTCGTGAAGAAGGTTTGAAATACAAAGAAATTGCCGAAGAATTAAACATCTCCATAAAAACGGTCGAAAATCAGATGGGGAAGGCACTGTCAACGCTACGAACCGAATTATCTGATTATTTACCGGCCATAATTATTGCGATTTGTATAGGGATAAAATAGAGCCAAGTTAAAAATGAAAAGTTGAAAAAATACAATGCAATATTATAAATGTAACATAACAGATAAAATAAAAATTAGAACAGATATAAATATTAAATGAACGACCAGTATCCACATATCGACGAGAATGCCATCGCGAAATATCTTTCGGGTGAAGCCACTGCGAATGAAATAAACGAGCTGATGGATTGGGTAGAATCTTCTGATGAAAATTTGGAGGAATTTATCCGATATGAAAAACTGTGGTTTGAATCATCCGGTCACAAACCTTTCAATACTCAAAAAGCCTGGTCTAAAGTAAACCGCTACATTTCAAGGGAGAAACATCGTTTCAATCCCTATTATCTTAGTGCTACCGCCGCCGCCGCTATTGTTATCCTTATTGTGATTTCCGTCCAATTCTTCAATACTAAATCAGCCATCTCATTGCCAAAATTTGCAATAGCAAGTACGACTAGTATATTAAATTCCACCTTGCCAGATGGTTCTTCTGTCTTGCTTTCGAAACATTCAAAAATTGAATACGCATATGATTCTCAAAAACAAATTCGCTTGGCAAAACTCTCCGGAAAGGCTTTTTTCAGTGTAAAAAGAGATACAAAACATCGATTTATTGTTGAAGCCAATCGTGGTGGAGTGGAAGTCTTAGGTACAAAATTCTCGGTTAACGAGATGAAGAATAAAGATGTGATGGTCTATGTCTTGTCCGGGAAAGTTAAAGTTTTCTTGGCGCGTTCGTCCAAAGATACTTTGTCGTTGATAATTACCGATGGTGAAAAAGCTCTTATCATGGAAAGTAAAGACACCATCATCAAGCAAACCCGGGAAACTTCGGCTGTTTATAACACCAATAAAACTTATCACATCAATAAAACAATTACTTTTCGGAATATTGACTTGTCGACTGTAATGGCTAAGTTGGAAAAATGCTATTCGGTAAATATAAAAATCGATGATTCGGTGGACAAGACACTTCGTTTTTCTTCTTCATTCAAAAATAATTCAGTGAATGAGATATTAACTGTTATCACGCAAACGCTGGACCTCGATTATACAAAAAAAAGAAACACATATTATATAACGAATGGAAACGATGAATAAGAAAATAAGGTGCATCCTATTGATACTGATGATGATTTTTGGAACACAAAACTTATTATCACAGGTCGATTTGCACCGCAAAATATCCATTAACGTGCAAAACTTGTTGATTCCGCAAACCTTGCATGTTATCGAGCAGGATTATAATTTCTTTTTTGCTTACAACTCCAGACAAATTCCGGCGGATGACAGGGTTTCAATCAACAAAAGAAATATAGTTCTGAAAAGGGCATTGGATGAAATATTGTCAAATCGTTTTGGTTACACAACCATTGGAAACCATGTCATTTTACGCTTGAAAAGAGTAGACACAGCGTCAGAAGATTTTATCATTTTGGGCGTTATAAGAGATTCTGCCGGTTTCCCTTTAGATTCTGCTGTTGTCTATGCCGTCAAAGAAAACAAAGCGGTAATCACAAACAATGAGGGAACCTTTCATCTCAGATTGAAAGATCCATCGCAATGCATTCATATAAGTTGTCCCAATTATAAGGACACCCTCTTGATTGCCGGAACATTGAATGGCGAGAAAACGATTGAACTGTATCGGAAATTAACTGATATGGTGGTTTCGCCTTTAGAAGCCGGGGATTTGGATATGACGTCCGCTCAAACACAATTTGAGAAATTACCGTTAGTCCGGAATCTGGTTCCACAATCGGCGCTATACCTTAATAGACAAGTCAAAACAAATCATTTGATACCTGTTCAGGTCTCTTTCTTACCGGGCATGGGCTCGCAGCAGTTAACCAAGGGCTTAAATGTCAATCGCTTCTCGTTAAATATTTTGGCCGGTTATTCAAAAGGGGTTTCCGGTTTTGAAATAGGAAGTCTTGCCAATATCATAGGGGGCAATGTCACGGGCGGACAAGTGGCTGGCATAGCCAACATCGTAAACGGACAAATTAATGGATTGCAAATTGCCGGTGTTTTCAATTATACTTTCAATCAAGTCAGTGGCGTGCAAATCTCGGGAGTCGGGAATGTTAGCAACAATAATGTAGAAGGGTTACAACTTGCCGGTGTTTCCAACAACAACAAGGGTTCAATCAATGGGGTACAAGTCGGTGGTGTGTTGAATACCAATTTGCGGAAAATGACCGGATTGCAATTGGCCGGTGTTGCCAATATTCAGATGGATAAAATGACCGGATTGCAACTTTCCGGTGTTTACGGAATCGCTTCCGATGTCAAAGGTGTGCAACTTTCAGGTATAATGAGCCACACCACTTCCGATGTTTCCGGCGTGCAAATCAGTTCACTTTTAAACAAAACAAGGAAGCTGAATGGATTGCAAATTGGAATCGTCAATATTGCAGATTCGATTGAAAACGGAGTTCAAGTGGGTTTGTTCAATATCGTAAAGAACGGATACCATGCTTTTGAATTCATAAAAGATGAAACCTATTACTGCAACTTCATGTACAAAACTGGAGGCAAAAGATTATATTCCATCCTGAATGCCGGAATAAGGAAAGACAATGTCGGCGTGGGATACGGTGTCGGATACATCCAGCCGGTTTATAAAAGACTGTCTGTAAATATGGATGCCATTTATGACGTGCTGCTTGCGACAAATGCCTCCGATGTATACCATGGGAGAATAATGAATTTTCGATTGGGTATCAATTACCGTATTCAAAAACATTTGACACTGACAAGTGGTTTGTCTTTGAATCATTATGATCCTGACAAAGAGAATGAAAAAAGTGGTTCTGCCGGCAAGATATCATTCACCGGAAACAGCAGTAACATAATATCACAAGCCTTCCAAAACAATAAGAAAGCAATGTGGCTTGGCTGGTTTTTGGGTGTGAGATTTTAATCCGCCTGGCTACACATCCAAACAGAATCGCAAAATGATGTGAAAGAAACGACCGACACATAGGCACCAAATCAATATTAACCCAACTTGCACAGCTAATGGCTGTTTATGTTCCTGACTATAAGGAATCTAAAGCGGGTATTAGCTGCAAGTTGGGTTAATATTGATGTATTGAATGTATATTTACTGACATAGCCAAGTGTTTGTAGACTTTTGTTTATCAGACACTTGGCTTTTTGCAAATAATAACACTGCGGAATTAAGGTGTTCCATAAACGTTTCAGCCGAATCGCTCAACTCTAAGATGAAGAGATTTAGATTCGAACTAAGAGGTGTCAGGGATTTACCTTTTTACTTGTACCGGTGCAGACAGATATTTGGTTAGACATGGGAAACTCTGCCACGGACTTTTACGCATGGTCGATTTTATGTGTATGTATTTTGTTAAGTGCCTGCCGAATGTCATCCAAAATGTCGTCTACATCCTCAATGCCTACAGACAATCGTATCAGGTCCGGAGCGATACCTGCCGCTCTAAGCTGCTCGTCGCTGAGCTGCCGATGGGTATGGCTGGCAGGGTGGAGCACACAGGTACGGGTATCGGCCACGTGTGTCACGATGTTGATCATGTCGAGCGAATCCATGAATTTGATAGCGATATTCCGGTCACCTTTCAGGCCGAAAGCTATGACACCGCAGGTACCCTTAGGCATGTACTTCTGAGCTTTGGCGTAGTTGGCGTCGCCTTTCAGACCGGCATAGTGTACCCATGCCACCCGTTCATCTCCTTGTAGATATTCTGCTACAATCTGCGCGTTCCGGCAATGCTGGGCCATACGCAGATGCAGACTTTGGAGACCTAAATTGAGGATGAATGCATTCATCGGCGCTGGGATAGAGCCAAGGTCACGCATCAGTTGAGCAACAATCTTTGTGATATAGCCCATCTTACCGAATTGCTTAGCGTAAGTGATACCGTGATAGCTATCATCTGGCGTGCACATACCGGGAAATTTGTCAGCATACTCCATCCAGTCGAAGTTGCCGCTATCTACGACGACACCGCCCACTTGCGATGCGGTTCCATCCATATACTTAGTGGTGCTATGTGTGACAATATCAGCGCCCCACTCGAAAGGACGGCAATTGATGGGAGTAGCAAAAGTGTTGTCGACTATCAGGGGAACACCATTCTTATGGGCAATTTTGGAGAATTTCTCTACGTCCAGAACTTGGCATCCTGGATTGCTGATCATTTCGCCAAAGAGCAGTTTCGTGTTCGGCCGGAAAGCCGCTTGTATCTCTTCTTCACTAGCCTCCGGATTCACAAAGGTTGCCTCGATACCAAGTTTTTTCAAGGTTACACCAAAGAGATTATAGGTACCGCCGTATATTTCGTTCGACGTCACGATGTGGTCGCCGGCTTCGCATATATTGAACACGGCATAGAAGTTGGCAGCTTGCCCGCTTGACGTCAGCACGGCTCCGATGCCGCCTTCCAGTTGTGCTATTTTTTTTGCTACGGCATCGTTGGTGGGGTTCTGAAGACGTGTGTAAAAGTAGCCTTCTTTTTTCAGGTCGAAGAGCATGGCCATCTCTTCTGAGTTATCATATTTGAACGTAGTACTCTGAATGATAGGCAATTCTATGGGCTCTCCATTCTTCGGTCTGTAACCGCCCTGAACACAGAGCGATGCCGTTTTTAGTTTCTTTTTCATTTCTATTATAGTTGATTTGTATTCAATTGCTCTGAGGTATGCATCCCAATGACGAGAAAACGGATGCAATGTTGCCATTGGATTTTTGCGAGGGTGATGCGTACATGGCGTGTCGGAAAGGGACAGATCCAAATAGCTGAACAAAGGTAATATTTTCTGTCGTAATACTTATATTTGTAGGCTCTTAATTATAAAAGTTTAATAGGCGTCTGTCTGTGTAATTCAGTCCGTAATCGCACAACGTGCGATTCGATCTAAAGTTTGAGGATATAATTGAGTCTGTCTTGCTTCATCATAACCGCCCCACTGTTGGCGTATTATAATGGTCTCATAAAAGGTACGTATACTGTATCTGGAAATCAATTATACATTACAAACAGTGAAGGTACTAAAGGGACTATACCATAGAAGAACTAACTGCGAAGAAATTAACGATAAGCACATTAGACATTACTCTAACCATGAAAAGAGAATATTAGCTGAACCATGGGAACCTTATCAGAATAAGACCACAAAAAAAGTCAGACAGATATCATTCTGCCTGACTCTCTTTATTAGTCTGACTGTCTTTTATTCCTTACTTAAAATATCTTCGAGCAAATCAGGCAACTTGATGTTTTCACAATTAATTACCGATAAAGCCTTAATACCCTTAGGGGTCAATGAGAAATACATCTGTCGCTTGTCTGTGTTTCCAATAACACGTTTGATCATGTCTTTATTTTCTACAGACTTGATCACTTTTGATGTGTTAGATGCCGTCAATCCCAAAGCGTCAGCGATTTCACCAGATGAAAGTCTATCTGTTTTTGATAGGCAACATAATAACATGCCTTCATTGAGACATAAGTTATATGTTTTTTCCATCTCAACTTCAAATGCTGCCACGGCTCTATTTATTTCTCTTATTTTACATAATGTTTCCATCTTGTTTTTCTATTTTGCGTGCAAAATTACATCTATATATTGAAAGGAAAGTATCTACATGAAATATTTTCCTTTTTTTAACGCCCATATTTGTAGAGATAACACATTGTTTATTGGCTATCTCAAGATATTTACGTATATCATTTTTTCTTTTTTAACATTAAATCTAAAGGGCAGAACTTCGTAAACGATGATTGCAATAAATTGATACCGACAAAAAGTGGAAGTAATAACCAAAGTATAGATACTAGATAGGCCAGTACAACGCCAACGATAATCATCATCCCGGCTATTCTTCTGATCATATATTCTTTTTCCATAACGATTGTATTTTATAATAATATTGAGTTTTTCTCTACATCAATCACAAATGCGTGAGCCGGAAAGCTAAATTCCGAATCCAGATTGCATTGGTTAACTTTCTCTATGACCAGTGATGATTCTTCTTCTGTAGTAAAACAGAAAAACAGAATGGAATTGGTCTTTGCATTACCCGAATTTTCTCCGAACCAGTTTAATAGTTGGGATTCCTTATTCTTTTTAAATCCGGTTATATCTATTGTGCTAAACCTCTTTACGCCAGCCTGATCGAGTAGCTGGGCTACTCGGTCATGGCTTTCTTTGATACTTAATATTACTGTCAGTTTCATCATTTTGTTACTTTACTTTGTTTTTTAGCATTTTAAAGTATAATAGTGGAACTACAATTAATGTGAGCACTGTTGATGTGATAGTTCCACCGATGAGAGATATTGCCAATCCTTGGAAAATAGGATCGAAGAGTATTACAATTGCACCTATCACAACACCGCCTGCTGTGAGGAGGATAGGGGTGGTTCTTACTGCTCCTGATTCCACAATCGCCTGTTTTAGCGGAACACCTTCTTTTAATCGTAGGTCGATGAAGTCAATTAGCAGTATTGAGTTACGCACCATAATACCCGCCAGAGCAATAAAGCCGATCATGGACGGGGCGCTGAAGTATGCTCCCATGATCCAGTGTCCCAGGATAATACCGATTAGCGATAGCGGTATAGCCGATAATTGTACCAGAGGCGTTATGAAGTTTTGGAACCATGCCACAATCAGTACATAGATAATCATCAATACGAATAGGAATGCGATTCCTAAATCGCGAAATACTTCGTAGGTAATCTGCCATTCTCCATCCCATTTCAGGGTGAAGTTATCTTCTTTGCTTGGCTGTTGGTTGTATGCTTCTTTCAGCTTATAACCTGCTGGTAATTTTACCTTTGATAGATTTTTTGATACATCCGACATGGCATATATTGGACTTTCCAACTTTCCTGCGACATCAGTTGTGACATATACCACTCTTTTCTGGTCTTTGCGGTTAATGCTTTTATCTTTTGGTCCTTCAGTTACTTTTACCAAATCTCCAATAGGTATAGCCATGCCCTGCTTGTTTACCACTTTCATGCTCAGGACATCTTCTATACTAGACTTATCTTTTTCTGGCATTTGTAATACGATGCCGATTTGATTTACACTAGATGGGCGATGTAATATACCAATCTGCATGCCGGATAAAGCAGCATTGACGTTTTGTAGCACTTGTGCCTCTGGTATTCCCAGTTTCATAGCTTTGTCTTTGTCCACTACGAATTTATACTCCGTTTGATTATCTTCTACCGTCCAGTCTGCGTCTACAACATTGTCTGTTTTTGACAAAATATCTTTAACCTGATTGGCAAAATTGATTTGTTTCTCATAATCAGGACCATAAATCTCGGCTACGATGGTTGACATAACAGGAGGACCAGGTGGAACTTCAACGACTTTCACATTTGCGTTATATCTTCTACCTATTGCCTGCAAGCCTGCACGCATTGATTTTGCTATGTCGTGACTTTGCTCGCTACGTTTTCCCTTATCAATCAAGTTGACCTGTATGTCTGCAACATTATCGCCTGAGCGCAAATCGTAGTGGCGTATCAGGCCATTAAAGCTTATTGGTGCTGATGTGCCTACATAGGTTTGATAGTTGGTCACCTTGTCGTTTTTGCTTACATATAGTCCAAGTTCTTTGGCTACCGCAGATGTACGTTCCAAAGTTGTTCCTTCAGGCATGTCAACAACGATCTGGAATTCATTCTTGTTATCAAATGGCAGCA
>OBMA010002029.1_pt1 | contig 12019 bp, 9 predicted proteins | sample 1539141 | NCBI WGS metagenome assembly OBMA01 (sample SAMEA3991484, study PRJEB22521) | metagenome | biome: anthropogenic terrestrial biome; feature: sewage plant; material: raw primary sludge | place: Sweden | collected 2012-09-26 | reverse complement strand
ACCAAACAGTTCATCCTGGACAAATACCAAGGCGCGGTCGTACCGGCGTTCTAAGCGCGGCTCGCCGACCAACGGCCCCCTCCCTACCACGCCAGTGCAACACGCTTGTTTTTTGCACTGGCAAACAAAAGCCCCTCAAGGGGTTTTTGTTGTTTTTGATTGCTATGCATGGCCGCCATGCATAGCCTCTTTACTCAAAAAAATTCATAGATTTGCATATTTTTGATAAATCACTAATATCTATGAATGCCACGCCAAACTACACCCCCAGCCGACTACCCACAAGCCGTGCTCCAGCAAATTGAACAGCTGGCGCAAAACATCGTCATCGCCCGCAAGCGGCGCGGAGAATCACAGGCGCAATGGGCCAAAAAGCTGGGCATCTCGCAGCCCACCATGGCGCGTATCGAGCGCGGTGACCCATCCGTAGCCATGGCCTCGTACGTGATGTGCATGTGGCTGATCAACCAAGCTGGCGGGCTGGCCGACCTGATTGCGCCGCAGCACGACCATGCGGCACTGGAGAAGGAGGTGGCCAAGGTGAAGACAAAACGCAAAACACAGCCCAAACCAACCAAAGTGTTTCCGGCTTCCTCGCTTCGCCCAGTCAATATTGCTACGCCGCAACGCCTGCAATCAGCGCCTAGCCCAGCATCCGCAGGCCTCGCTGCCCTCCTCGCCAAGTCAGCCCCTAAAAAGCAATGACCCAGCCCAACACCGTATCGCCCCGCACTTATGTGCCCCAAGACCGGCTCTACGTCTGGGCCATGCTCAACCCCGACGCGCCCACGTTGGTAGGTGAGCTGGGCCTGTCTCAGCTGGTCTCTGATTGCGCCACCTTCACCTACGCGCCGCAGTGGTGGAACTTTGCCCTCAGCGAAGACCTGCCCCTCATTCAGGGGCAGACCTTCACCACTGGCCAGAAAAACACGGCCCCCGGTGCCATTGACGATGCCCGCCCTGACCGCTGGGGCGAGCGCATCATCCGCCACATCGACCGCCCCGCGCGCCTGTCCATTCTGGAAATGCTGCTCTTCGCCGGCGACGACCGCTTTGGTGCGCTAGGCATCTCCACCTCGGCCGATCAGTACATGCCCCGCTACCTCAGCCCCTATCCGCAGTTGAAGGATCTGGCCCAGCTGGCCACTGCGGTGGAAGACGTACAAAGCCAGGCCCCCATCACCGCAGAGATACAGCGCCTCATCCAACCCGGCGTTACCCTGGGCGGCGCACGGCCCAAGGCCCTGCTGCAAACTGACAACGGCCCCTGCGTCATCAAATTCAGCGAGGTTGACGACCCCGTGGACACCCCGCTGATCGAGCACGCCACCATGACGCTGGCTGCCCAAGCAGGCCTGTACGTCGCCAACACCGCCGTGCTGCCGCTGCCCATGCGCCACGGCAAATTGCGCCACGCCCTCACGATTGAGCGATTTGACCGCCTGGGCCCCTACCGCGTGCATTGCCAATCTGCCCACACCGCATTGCGCGCTGCGGGGCTGGAGCAAAGCTACAGCAATCTGGCCACCATCTTGCTGCGCCTGGGCCATCCAGACCGGCAAGCCGCCATGCGCGAAGAGCTCTTTAAACGCATGGTCTTCAACATCCTCATGGACAACACCGACGACCACGAGCGCAACCACTGCATCAGCCTCAATCTGGCAGACGGTTACTACGACCTCACCCCTGCATACGACGTGGTGCCCAGCCTGCAAAACCTGGGCTATCAAGCGCTCATTGTCGGCACTGCAGGCGCTGAATCCAGCTTGGAAAACGCCCTCACCCAGATCAACGAATATGCCATCAAAAAGTCCCGCGCCATCGCGCTGGTGCGGCAGGTGGCCACCATCGTCGATCGCTGGGCCTCGCACTTCAGCGCACTGGGCGTCAGCCCGTCCGATATGGAGCTGCTCGCCTCCAGCATTGACCGCGATGCGCTAAGGCTGCAAAGACAGGCCTTTCTGTAAGCACCATTACCGCTCTTTTTTGTGGATCAGACTGCTGGACATACGCATCGAGCCAATCGCCCTCCGTGCGCCGAGGCTGACCGAATGCGCCGCTGGCCCGCTGCTCTTGCAGCACCGCCTCTCAGCGCTTGATCCACGCCTGCGCCAAAGCCTTCTTGGTGAAGGCCTGCGCTTCTGTGGGCACAATCGCGCCCTTGTCTTTAAGACGCATCTGCGCCGTGTATGGGAAGTAGCACCAACAGACTGAAACCGGGATGGTTAGGGATTATTGGGCGTTTTTCGGGGTGCTACCGACGGTGCTACAACCCACAAAAAAATAGCTACTATGCAAGAGAAAATCGATAAAAAACAAAAGCTTAATCAGTACCCGCGCCTTTCCGTTGCGCCCATGCTTGATTGGACGGATCGGCACTGCCGCTATCTGCACCGTCTGCTCTCACGCCATGCGCTGCTCTACACCGAGATGGTCACCACCGGTGCCCTGCTGCACGGCGATGTGGCGCGGCATTTGCGCTTGAATGCTGAAGAGCACCCCGTGGCCTTGCAGCTGGGCGGCAGTGAACCGGCGGATTTGGCCCGGGCCGCCCGCCTGGGGCAGGAATGGGGGTATGACGAGATCAACCTGAACTGCGGCTGCCCCAGCGAACGGGTGCAGCGCGGCGCGTTTGGGGCCTGCCTGATGCGCGAGCCAGCGCTGGTGGCCGACGGCGTCAAAGCCATGCGCGATGCGGTGACGATTCCGGTAACGGTCAAACACCGCATTGGCATTGACCAGGACGAGAGCTATGGCTTTGTGCGCGATTTTGTCGGCACGGTGGCCGATGCGGGCTGCGAGGTGTTCATCGTGCACGCCCGCAACGCCTGGCTCAAAGGCCTATCGCCCAAGGAGAACCGCGATATTCCCCCGCTGCGCTATGGCGTGGTGGCGCAGCTCAAACGCGATTTTCCGCAGCTGACGATTGCTATCAACGGCGGCATCAAAGACAGCGCCACCGTGGCCGAGCAGCTGGCCCTGGTCGATGGTGTCATGGTCGGACGCGAGGCTTACCACAACCCTTGGTGGCTGACGACCTGGGATGAGCAATTTTTTGGCGCAGCGCCTTTTGCCCTGAGCCACCACGAGATCGAAGCGCAGATGGTGGCCTACATGCAGCGCGAGGCGGCAGAGCACGGCACCCACTGGTATGCCATTGCCCGGCACATGCTGGGCCTGCGCCACGGGCTGCCTGGGGCGCGGCATTGGCGCCAAGTGTGGAGCAACCACCGCTTGAAAGACCTGCCGGCCAGCGAGGTTTCGCATATCGCCAACACCAAGCAAGATAAAAATGATAGCTTTTAACGCTTTATACGCTTGAAAAAACAAGAATCTTTAACAAAAATAGAAAAGTTAAAAACCCTGACTTGTATTGCGCGGGGAAAGGGCTTTTTGCTATATTTGCTGCACCGCAACATTTTAAGTTTTTCCTAATGCTGTACCACATTTACGAAGCGCAACGCTCCCTGCTCGAGCCCTTTGCCGATTTTGCGCAGGCCACCGCCAAGCTTTACAGCAACCCATTGTTGCCCCTGTCCAAATCGTTCGCCACCCAGCGCACGGTGGCAGCATTTGACCTGTTCTACCGCCTGGCCAAAGACTACGAGAAGCCGCAATTTGGCATTCAATCGGTGCAGGTCAATGGGGTGGACGTAACCATTCGCGAGCGCGTGGAGATTGACAAGCCCTTTTGCGAGCTGCGCCGCTTCAAGCGTTTTTCTGACCACCCCGCCACGCTGGACACCCTGCTGGGCCAGCCCCCGGTGCTGATCGTCGCCCCCCTGTCCGGCCACTACGCCACCTTGCTGCGCGATACCGTGCGCAGCATGCTGGGCGACCACAAGGTCTATATCACCGACTGGAAAAACGCCCGCATGATTCCCCTGTCTGAGGGCGAATTTCACCTGGACGATTACATCAACTACGTGCAGGAATTCATTCGCCACCTGCAGGCACGCTATGGCAACTGCCACGTCATCAGCGTATGCCAGCCCACCGTGCCGGTGCTGGCGGCCGTCTCGCTCATGGCCAGCCGGGGCGAAAAAACTCCGCTGTCCATGACCATGATGGGCGGCCCCATCAATGCCCAGCGCTCGCCCACCTCGGTGAACAACCTGGCCATGCAGCGCAGCTTTGAGTGGTTTGAGAACAACGTCATCCACCGCGTGCCCGACAACTACCCCGGTGCCGGTCGGCGCGTGTACCCCGGCTTTTTGCAGCACACCGGCTTTGTGGCCATGAACCCCGACCGCCACACCAGCAGCCACTACGATTACTTCAAGAGCCTGACGCGCGGCGACGAGGCCAGCGCCGAGCAGCACCGCAAGTTCTACAACGAATACAACGCCGTGCTCGACCTGGATGCGCCCTATTACCTGCAAACCATCCGCGTGGTGTTCCAAGACTTCAACTTGGTGCGCGGCACCTGGGATATTCGCAACCCCGAAGGCCAGTTGGAGCGTGTGCGCCCGCAAGACATCAAGGACACCGCACTCTTGACCATTGAGGGCGAGCTGGACGATATCTCCGGCATCGGCCAAACCCAAGCCGCCCACGATCTGTGCACCAGCATTGCCCCAGATGCCCGCCAGCACCTGGAAATTGCCGGTGCGGGCCACTACGGCATCTTCAGCGGCAGCCGCTGGCGCAAAGTGGTGTATCCGCAGGTGCGCGAATTCATCTTGCGCCACCAGCCCAAACCATCGGTGCCAGCACAAGAGCCTGTCGAAGAAGTAGCGCCACCCGCTGAAAAGACAACGGTTTCAGAGCAAAAACAGTTTGAAATCATTATCAATACTGCGCAAACAGCTCCTGAAAACGCCAATCCTGCTACGGTGCAGGAGGCTCCTGCCCTGCCCACAGCAGCAGTAGCCACTGCAGCACCCACGGCCGCCGCCGCCCCGGCCACGCCCGCTGCCCCCGCCATCGTGGTGAATGCCCAGCCGGCCGGAAAACGCAAAGAAACCGGGCGTAAAGCCAAGCGCTAAGCCAAAGGGTTGCGTCCAACGCTAAACTCGGCGGCCATGACTGCAGCTTTTGCCACCAAGCCAGCCTTATCCGGGCTGGCTTTTTTGATTGACCAAGCCCTGCCGCAAACCCAGTGCACGCGCTGCGGCTACCCCGATTGCGCCAGCTACGCCCGCGCCATTGCTGCGGGCGAGGCCCCCATCAACCAATGCCCCCCCGGCGGGCAAGAGGGCGTGCAGCGCTTGGCCGCGCTGACGGGCCAGCCTGCGCAGCCCTTGAACCCACAATTTGGCATTGAAGGGCCGCTGACCGTGGCCCGCATTGACGAGGCCTGGTGCATTGGCTGCACCCTGTGCATCAAGGCCTGCCCGGTCGATGCCATCTTGGGGGCCAATAAATTCATGCACACCGTGGTGGCCGAGCACTGCACCGGCTGCGAGCTGTGCATTCCAGCCTGCCCGGTCGATTGCATTGAGCTGGATGTGGTCACCCCCCATGCCAGCGGCTGGCAAGCCTGGAGCCCGCAGCAAGCAGCCCAGGCCCGCCAGCGCTACACCCAGCACCAGGCGCGTTTGAGTGCCGCTGCCCCCACTGCCAGCGCCACCAGCACGGCGCACGATGAAAAAAGCGCCAAGGCCTCGGCCATTGCCCAAGCGCTGGCCAAAGCCCGGGCACTGCGCCAGCCCAGGGCATGAGCCAATAAGCTGATGCCCAGGGCCAGCCCTCCTAGCCGTTGAATTTTTTGTACACGCCACAGCCCAAATAGCCATCATCGAGCTTGCGCACGTACGACATTTTGGCTTGCACCTGCCCGGTCACTGGGTTGGTGAAGTCGTACTCCACCCAACCTGGCCCTTGCTCTGATTGGTTCACGATGGCGTTGAGCAAGCCCTGCCCATCCACCCCCGGCAGCTGGTGCACACTGGTGCCGACCTTGGCCGGGTTGCCACCAAACACGATGTAATTGCCCAGCGCATCGAGGATAAAAACATACATATCCTTGTAAAACAAGCGCTGCTGCGGGTCGGTTAAAAAATTCCAAAACTGCGGCCCCCAGGTGTGGGAGCGGCGCAACTGCACAACACGATCGACCAGTTCGATGGCCTCTTGGGGCTTGCCTTGTTGCAAATGAAACCCTTGCACCGATTCCCCCAAAGTGCGGGCACGCAGCTCCAGGCTTTGCGCCTGGTGTAGGGCATCGCGCACCATGTGGGCGTTGTTTTGGGTCAGTTGGTCAATGTGGTGTATGGCCTGGCCAATCTGCGCCAAGCCATGGCCTTGTTCGCTGGAGGATTGGGCAATCGCCTCAACGTGCCCAGCCACATCGTGAATGCCCCGGGCCACCTGGCGCATATCCTGCCCGGCTTGGCGAATCAGCCGGGTGCTGTCGGTGACTTGGCGCACCGAATCCTCAATCAGACCGCGAATTTCCTTGGCCGCATCCCCCGAGCGCTGTGCCAAAGTGCGCACCTCGGAGGCCACCACCGCAAACCCGCGCCCTTGCTCGCCTGCGCGCGCGGCCTCTACGGCGGCATTGAGCGCCAGGATATTGGTTTGAAAAGCAATTGCATCAATCGTGCCAATGATCTCGGACATGCGCCCGGCGCTGCTCTCAATGGATTCGACAGAATTGACGGCCTTGTCCATCACCACCACGCCCGCATCCATGCTGGAGCGCACGTGTTGTGTCTGCTGCTGGGCGGCGGTGGCAGCCTGGGCATTGTTTTGCACGGCGGCGGTGATTTGCTCCACGCTGGTCACGGTTTGCACCACATTGCTGGCCTGCTGGTCGGTGCGTTCGGCCAGCAATTGATTGTCTTGCAGCAAAGTGGCTCCCGTGTGCGACACCAGGGCGGCATTGCTGAGCACATCGGCCACCATGCTGGACAGGGCAATCACCATTTTGTCCAGCAGCTGCGCCATCTGCGCCAGCTCATCGCGCCCCTGGGCCTCGACCCGCACCGTCAAGTCGCCCGCCGTGGCTTGGGCCATGGCCTGGGACAACTGCCCCAGTTGCTGCATCAGCACCGCTTGAAAAGCCCAGAGCACATACAAAAAAAGCGCCCCTGCGCCCAGCACCACCCCCAGGGCCGACAGGGTCGGCAGCGCTTGGACGGCCCATCCAGCGCCCGCCATGCTGCCCAACCCCAGCACGCTGACCAAGGCAAACTTGCCACGCAAGCCCAAACGCTTTAACACCCACATGGCTGGCGCCGTCATAAACACGTTTTTGACTCCTTTGCAAGCTTGTTTCACCTAGATGTGAAACATGTTATTGCAAAAAATATAGCAGCCTGGTTAGTGATTTCGACAATAGAGAAAACCGAACAACGTCTGCCCATCGTCAGGATCTTCTGCATAACGGTAAAAAATCGTCTTTAAGCAACAACGGCGCGCAGGCCTCCAGCACAATCGCCGTTTATCGGTGTAGCCTTGCTGGCTTGACATTCTTGAGAGGTATCTATGAGCACGATGGAACGCATCCTGCGTTTAATGGCCGATAAAAAAGCTTCTGACATTTACTTGGCAGCCAACTCCCCCGTCCTCATCAAAATCAACGGCGAATGCATTCCCATCAATAGCCAATTGCTGCCTGTCGATGGCCCGCGCTCGCTGCTGGCCGAGATCGTCACGCCGCGCGATATGGAAACCCTGCAGGAAACGGGCGAGCTCAACATCGGTGTCCCCCTGCAAGGCGTGGGGCGGTTTCGTATCAGTGCCATGCACCAACGCGGCTCCATCGCCGTGGTCATTCGCTTTATTTCGCAGCACGTGCCCAGTCTGGCATCGCTGCAGCTGCCAGAAATTTTGGGCGACTTGATTTTGCAAAAGCGCGGCCTGCTGCTGGTCGTCGGCTCCACCGGCTCCGGCAAAAGCACCACGCTGGCAGCCATGATCGACCGGCGCAGCGAAAGCATGAGCGGCCACATCCTGACGATTGAAGACCCGATCGAATTTCAATTTCACAACAAAAAATCCATCGTTAATCAGCGCGAAGTCGGCACCGATACCCAATCCATGCAAATCGCCCTGAAAAACGCCCTGCGCCAAGCGCCCGACGTGATTTTGATTGGCGAAATTCGCGACCGCGAAACCATGTCGGCGGCCATCGCCTACGCCCAATCGGGCCACCTGTGCCTGGCCACCCTGCACGGCAACAACAGCTACCACGCGTTGAACCGCATCTTGAGCTTCTACCCCGTCGAGGTGCGCCCCACCCTGCTGGGCGATTTGTCCTCGTCCCTCAAAGCGGTCATTACCCAGCGCCTGGTGCGCACCGTCGAAGGCGGGCGCATTGCCGCGGCCGAGGTGCTGCTCAACACCAAGCTGGTGTCCGAATTGATCGAAAAAGGCGACTTCTCCGGCGTGCGCGACTACATGGAAAAATCCATGGCCGAAGGCTCGCAAACCTTTGAAGAAGACCTGTGCCGCTTGATCCAAAGCGGCAAAATCTCGCGCGATGAAGGCCTAAGCAATGCCGATTCGCCCACCAACCTCACTTGGCGGCTGCAAAACGCCGCCCACGCAGCGGCCAAGCCCAACGCCGAAAAGCCCAAGCCCGATGCCATCCCGGAAATATCGGATGCTTCATTCAACGGCTTTCTCCTGGATGCCGAAACCGAAAGCAAGGCGTAACGAGGCCTTGAGCAGCCCCTGCACAGGCCCTGAACAGGCCTGACAAGATCGCTAAACTTCGGTGCATGACACACCAGCCCTTTTCAACCACCTTGCCCCACGGCACCACCACCGTGGGGCAACTTATTCATAGCGCCACTCAGCGCCTGGAACAAGCCCAAGTCGGCTTTGGCCACGGCACGCAAAATGCGCAGCAAGAAGCCACCTGGCTCATCCTGTGGAGCCTGGGCCAGCCCCTCGACAGCGCACTGGGCACAGAAGAAAATTCAATAGAAAATCACCCTGTAACGCCCGACCAGCAAGCGCAAGCAGCTACGCTTATTGAAGAACGCATTCGCACCCGCAAGCCCGCCGCTTACCTCACAAATGAAGCCTGGCTGATGGGCGTGCCCTTTTACGTGGACGAACGCGCCATCGTGCCGCGCAGCTTTATCGCCGAGCTGCTGGCCGATGGCAGCATCGACGGCTGGCTCTCAGACACCACGCGCAACGTCCTGGATTTGTGTACCGGCAATGGCTCGTTGGCCTGCCTGGCCGCCATGGCCTACCCCGATATCCACGTCACCGGTGCCGACATCAGCCCCGATGCCCTGGCCGTGGCCCGCATCAACGTAGAGAAACACCAGTTGCAAGAGCGCATCACCCTGGTGCACTCGGATGGCTTGGCGCAAACCCCCGGCCCCTGGGACCTGATCCTGTGCAACCCGCCCTACGTAAACAGCACCAGCATGGGCCAGCTGCCCAGCGAATACCGCGCCGAGCCTGCGCTGGCCCTGGCCGGCGGCAGCGATGGCATGGACTTCATCCGCCAGCTGCTGCGCGATGCCCCCGCCTGCATGACAGAAAACGCCGTGCTGGTGCTGGAAATCGGCAACGAACGGCCCTTTTTTGAAGCTGCCTTCCCCAGCCTGCCGGTGTTCTGGCTGGACACCAGCGCCGGCGAAGATGCCGTGCTGCTAATCACCCGGCAGGCACTTATAAAAGCCGCTTGATGACACACAGCCTCAACCGCACGCAAACCGTCAGTGGCTCAGCAGAGAGTTTTAAGTGTTTTTGGCCTCTAGCGCTTATGCAGCAAGCGTAAGCAGCTATTTTTTTTAATATTGCCACTTCCTGCTGATGAGCACACTCCCTCAACGTATCATTGCCTACTGTAATTTTTAATACGCTAATTCACACTCTCTAACATGGACAAGTTCTACAACCGCGAGCAACAGCTCCAGCAGCTGCGCGCCATCACGGCCCACATCGAGCGCAGCAAGGGCCAGCTCTCGGTCGTGGTGGGCAGGCGGCGGGTGGGCAAAACCCGCTTGCTCAAAGAGGCCTTTGCGCACACGGCGCAGCCCTATCTGTACCTGTTCATCAGCCGCAAGAACGAAAAAGCTCTGGTGGAAGAGTTTGCCAACATCATTGGCCAGCAATTGAATGCCAAATTCTTCCACCCAAAAAATCTGCTGGATATTTTTGAATTTTTATTCGACTACGCCCAAGGGCAGGCACTGACTTTGGTGGTCGATGAATTTCAAGACATTGATCGCTTAGATAGCAGCATTTTTTCCGGCCTGCAAAACCTATGGGACAGCTACAAAAGCAAAAGCAAAATCCATTGGATTTGCTGCGGCTCTTTGTATAGCTTGATGACCCAGATTTTCAAAGAAGCCAAACAGCCTTTGCTAAACAGGGATGATCATTTTTTCAAAATACAACCGCTGGGGCCGGAGTATTTGCGACAAATTCTGCAAGACAACCAGCTATGGAGTGCTGAACGCTTGCTGCAATGGTGGTGCTTGTCGGGCGGTATCCCCAAGTATCTGGAATGGCTGCTCAACGCGGGACAAAAGCCTTTTGATGCGCTGATCTGCGCATCATCACCCTTGATCGAAGAAGGCCTGCACCGCCTGGTGGAGGACTTTGGCGCCGAACAGCGCACCTACTTCAGTGTGCTGGCCGCCATAGCCAACGGCTACACCAGCCGCGCACGCATCGAAAATTATCTGGATATGGGCGTAGGCCCGGTATTAGAAAAGCTGGAAGCTGAATTTGACATCATCGCCAAACAGCGCCCCATTCACGCCAAAGACAATTCACGCGATGTGCGCTACAGCCTCGTCGATCCATTTCTGCAATTTTGGTTTTACTTTATCCACGCCAACCGCAGTGCAGTGGAAATGGAAAACTACGATTACATCCGCAGCATCATCGCGCGCGATTTTGAAACCTTCTCTGGCAAACAATTAGAGAGCCTGTTTGTCGCGCTGCTCAAGCAATCAAGTCAATTCAACCGCATCGGCGGCTACTGGGACAACAAGGGCGAACACGAAATCGACATCGTCGCCATCAACGACCTGGAAAAACGCCTGCTGGTGGTTGAAGTCAAACGCCAATTCAAACGCTTCAAACCTGAGCAACTGGCCACCAAAACCGAGCATCTGCTGCAAAAGATCGACTGCGCGGGCTACGCGGTAGAGCAGCGCTGCTTTGCGCTGGACAATCTGGAGCAGGTGTTTGCAGAATTTCAACCCCAAGGCGCACGGCCCATGGTGGAAAGCCAGGGCAGCGCTGTATGAATACCCCGGCAATCCCCCCTTAAAACCCCTCTAGCACCGTCTTGCCGATGCTGGTGCCGCTTTCTTGCAGCACATGGGCCTGGCGCAGATTTTCGGCGGTGATGCGGCCCAGGTGCTGGCGCTGGGTGCTGCGAATGCGGCCTGCGTCCACCAGCTGGGCCACAGTGGCCAGCAGTTGCCCTTGCACGGGCATGTCGGCGGTCTGGAACAGGGAGCGGGTGAACATTGACTCCCAGTGCAAAGAAATGGATTTTTGCTTCAGCGCGCGAATGTCGATGGCCTGCGGGTCATCAATCAGGGCCAGCCGCCCCTGGGGGGCCAGCAGTTCGACGATGTGGGGAAAGTGCTGATCGGTCTGCGTCAGGCTGGCGACCAGTTCCACCTGGGCCAGCCCGGTTTGCGCGCGCAGCGCCTGGGCCAAGGGCTGGCGGTGGTCGATCACGTCGTGCGCCCCCAGTTCGTGGCACCACTGCACGGTTTCCGGGCGCGAGGCGGTAGCCACCACGCGCAGCTGCGTCAATTGCCGCGCCAGCTGGATCAGCATGGAGCCAACACCGCCTGCGCCGCCCACAATCAGCAGCGCCTGCCCGGCCCCGCCGCCCTGGGGCACACCCAGGCGGTCAAACAGCAGCTCCCAGGCGGTGATGGTGGTCAGCGGCAGGGCGGCGGCCTGCGCATCGCTCAGGCTGCGCGGGGCATGGGCGGCGATGCGGGCATCGACCAATTGCCATTCGCTATTGCTGCCGGGGCGGTTGATGGCACCGGCGTAGTACACGCGGTCCCCCACGGCAAAGCCGCTGGCCTGAGCGCCCAGCGCCTCGACCTTGCCCACGGCATCCCAACCCAGC